>LFRM01313232.1_pt4 | contig 33639 bp, 35 predicted proteins | sample 618341 | NCBI WGS metagenome assembly LFRM01 (sample SAMN03654438, study PRJNA283298) | anaerobic digester metagenome | isolation source: pool of bioreactors CSTR01a, CSTR02a, and CSTR03a thermophilic anaerobic... | place: Denmark: Kgs. Lyngby | collected 2014-05-21 | reverse complement strand
AGCTACGTCATCGGAATTTAGTAAAGAGCCCCTTGCTGTATTTATGAGTATAGCTCCATCTTTCATGCTAGAAATAAAGTCATTGTTTATAAAACCGAGATTTTCTTTAGTAGCGGGGCAGTGTAATGATAATATATCAGATTTTATAGTTTTATCTTTATCTTTACTAAATATATTAACTTCCATGCCAAAAGCTTTGGCTATGTTGGCCACTCTTTTTCCAATGCTACCATACCCTATAATGCCAAGAGACTTACCTGATAATAGCATAAGAGGTTTGTTGTAGAAAAGAAAATCTTTACAATTATACCATTTACCACTATGTATATCCTGATTATAACTTCCTACTTGGTTAGATATTTCAAGTATCAATGCAAAAGTATGCTGAGCTACGGCATCAGTAGAATAAGAAGGCACATTGTATACTGCGATTCCTTTTTCCTTAGCTGCAATTAAATCAATGTTGTCATATCCTGTTGCTGTAACTCCTATAAACTTTAAATTAGGTGCGCTATCAATTACCTCTTTATCTATGAGGCATTTACTTACAAATATTCCATCGGCATTTTTTACTCTTTTTAATACTTCGGCTTTTGAACTTCTTTCATAACAAGTTAAGTTTACTAAGCTTTCAACTGGTTTCCATGATATATCACCAGGGTTTATAGAATAGCCATCTAACAGTACTGTTTTCATAGAAATATAGCCTCCTTTTAAGTGAATTTCAAGCTATATTATAACACAAAACTTGGAAATTCATATGATATATGGTATAATAATTTGTCAATATGGAGGTATTTATGGATAGAATAGTTGCTGCTTCAAGAAACAAACACAAATTAAAAGAGATAGGTGCAATACTAAGCAAATTTGATATGAATATCGTTTCAAGAGACGATGCCGGAATCGAAAAGTTCGAAGTGGAAGAGGACGGGGTAACCTTTGAAGAAAATTCATTTAAGAAGGCTGATGAGATATTTAAACTCTGTGGAGAGATAACTATATCTGACGATAGTGGTATTATGGTGGATTATTTAAATGGAGATCCAGGGGTATATTCGGCTAGATTTTCCGGAAAAAATGCAACAGATAAAGAAAACAATGATAAGCTTTTAAAGCTTCTCAAAGATGTTGAATATAAAAACAGGACAGCCAAATTCGTATCGGTAATCACGATGATATTTCCTGGTGACCAGATCCTTGTAGCAAGAGGAGAATGCCCAGGTAAAATATTATTTGAACCGGTAGGACTAAATGGCTTTGGCTATGATCCTTTATTCAAACCCGATGGCTATGATAAATCCTATGCACAGCTTACAGATAAAGAAAAGAATATTGTAAGCCATAGGGCAAAAGCATTAAATAAATTAGAGAGGTTGCTCAGTGAAAGAAAAACATCAAAAAAACAAATTTAGGAATAATAAATATGTGAAGATAGGATTTCATATCTGGGGTCAGTTTGAAGACCCATATTACCAAGGCATTGCAGCTCAACTGGCATACTTCTTTTTCATGTCTAGCGTGCCGACGTTGATTGTAATATCCCAGCTTCTTGGAGTATTTGACGTATCACTAAATGTTGTTAATAGCTGGATAGATAATTATGTAGATATTGAAGTTCAAAAGACACTTAGCGTACTTTTTGATTCTAACTCAGTTTTAGCTACTAACATAGTACTTATCGTTTTAGCTCTGTGGGCTTCATCGAGCTTACAGTTTGGATTAGCTAGATTATCTAACTATACGCTTACTAACGGAGTTTATAAATTCAAATTTATACGAGAAAGATTTAGGGCTTTGCCTTCAATGGCGTTTTCACTTTTTGCAATTTCTTTTGCAATAATAATATTCATTCAAGGTGGCAATTTATTAAACGAATTTGTGATTACGGTATTTAATATACCTTCAGCTGCTGAGTTGGCTTTAATACTTAGATGGCCTCTTGCGCTAGGGTTATATCTGTTGATGGTAATATTTAATTATTATATGTTGCCTAGAATAAGAGTGCCTCTAAGGTCAATTGTACCTGGCGCAATAGTAGCTAGCCTCGGTATGCTTCTAGTAACAGTAGCATATACATATTATACTCAAAATTTCGCAAACTATAATATTATATATGGATCTTTTGCCAATATTGTTATACTTATGTTTTGGTTCTATTTCATTTCATGGGTACTTCTAATAGGTATTATGTTTAACAAGGCATGGGATGAAATACTTCATAAAGGTAGGTTAACACCGGAAAAGGTAAATGGGTATATTGAGAAACAACAAACTCGCATAGATGGGTCTGTGAGCACTCAAATACTTGATAATACAGGAATAAGCAAGGGAATCGAATACCTAAATAAAATGAAACATTAAAGTGGAGGAATACAAATGGCAGTGATAATGGGAAATGAATTAAAAAGTGCAATAAAAAGCAAAAAAATGCTTCTCATACTAAATCCTAAGGCAGGAATGATGCACGCTAATAAACATCTTGCAGATATAATTAAAATATTTGTTGAAGCCAATTTTATACCTACAGTTCTCACTACGACAAGCAAAGGAGATGCATTGCGCTTTGCAAGTGAATGTTCAGAAGGCAAAGATATTGTTGTTTGTATTGGTGGTGACGGAACTTTAAATGAAGCTGTGGCAGGTATACTTCATTCCGGTAATAAAACGTTAGTTGGTTATATACCATCAGGCAGTACCAATGACTTTGCTAACAGCATAGGAGTGTCTAAAAATATTTTAACTGCAGCACAAGATATTACAAATGGACGCGTAATTGATCTAGATGTAGGCAAATTTAATGGCAGATATTTTTCTTATGTGGCTTCATTTGGAGCATTTACAGGGACTTCATACGAGGTGCCACAAAACATTAAAAATATGCTCGGTCATACGGCTTATGTTCTTCAGGGCATAAGAGAGATTCCTAATATAAAGTCCCAATATTTAAAAATAACTACCCCTGAAAGAGTAATTGAGGGTAATTTTATATTCGGTGCCATATGCAATTCTACATCAGTAGGGGGTATACTTTCCTTTGAGGAATTTGATATTAATATGAACGACGGTAAGGTTGAAGTTTTTTTAATCAGAAAACCAGATAACATAATTGAATTAAATAGCATGTTAGTTGCTATTATAGATAACAGCTTTAACTCACCACTTATAACTTTTTTCAGTACGGCATCAGCGAAAATAGAAGCAAGCAGGGGTATGCCGTGGACTTTAGATGGAGAATATGAACCAGGAACAGACGAGATAAACATATCAATAGTTCATAGTGGAATCAGTATAATGGTGCCTGAAATAGACATGAGAAACAGACAGACGGTTAGAAGGCCACTTGTAAAATAGTATCTATTTTTTAATTTTCTTACCACAATATGGACAAAATATGATGTCTTGGCTTTCTGCTGAGTCATCATTTTTATTTTCTTTGTTCAATGAAAACTCTTCAACAAAACCAGCAGAAAGAATACCTGTAGGAATAGCTACTACAAGAACACCTAAGAAGGTCAGTATAGAGGCAAAAAGTCTTCCTAAGATAGTAATAGGCACTATGTCTCCATAACCTACAGTAAACAAAGCGGAAGTAGCCCACCACATTCCAGAAAAAGCATTTTTAAATGCTTCTGGTTGAGCAGCGTGCTCGGCATTATAAATAAGAAGTGATGCTGATAAAACCAGTAATAGTAAAATAAATACAGATGAAAGAAGTGGGAGTTTCTTCTTTGTTAGTACCCTTGTTACAAGTGTTAGAGCAGAAGAATAGTTTTGTATTCTTAAAACCCTAAGTATTCTTACGATTCTAAATAGTCTAAGCGCAGTTCTTCCTATATAAGTTGGGAAGAAGAACGGAATTGATGAAAAGAAATTAACGATACCCGAAATAGAAAACAAGTATTTTATAGTAGGCTTTTTTGAATCTGGATAAAGCTCTTTAGCAGTATATATTCTTAGCCCATAGTCTACAGTAAAGAAGATTACTGTAATAAATTCAACTATGTTTATTAAGTTTACAGCAGCTTCTCCTATTTCAAAAGTATCTGCAACTGAAAGGATTATCGTCAAAATCACGGCTATCATTGTTCCAATATCATATAATCTGCTAGGTATGTCGTTTAGCTGTCCTATACTTATTATTCTAAATAGTTTTTTCTTGGTCATAATGTTTTCCGCCTTTAAAAAAAGTGGGCAAATAATATTTGCCCACTACTTAATTTAAGTTAATTAAATTTCTCTGACTCTTATTATTCCTTCATCAGACAGTGATTCCATAGCTGAAGTATCACAATCTGCTTCGACCATGACCAAAGTGTATCCGTAAGCACCTTTTTTGTTAGTAGCAAATTCTAAAATATTAGAACCTCCTAAAGCTCTACTTAATAAGCTTATAACATCGTCGACGTTTTTAGTCATGACTGCTATTTTTTTAGTGTCAGGAAGTTTTTTCATAGACACATTTGGATAGTTTACGGAATTAACAATATTTCCGTTTTCAATATAGTCAATTAACTGAAGTGTTGCCATAGTAGCACAATTTTCTTCTGCTTCTTCTGTAGAGGCGCCTAGGTGAGGAAGAATTATTACTCCCTTTTTACATATTAAGCCATCACTAGGAAAATCCGTTACATATTTACTCAAATTACCTTTGTTGATAGAGTCAATAATATCATTTTCATCAATCAAAGTTCCTCTTGAAAAGTTAAGAAGAACTGAACCATCTTTCATGTGAGATAGCATTTCCTTGTTGAACATACCTGTTGTCGAATTAATAGCAGGCACATGAACACTTACATAATCACATAAAGGAAGCATTTCTTCTAGTGTAGATACAAATTCAACATTAGAATTTAAGTTAAGCGCTGATCTAGTAGAAAAGAATGGGTCTGTACCATAAACTTTCATTCCTAAGCTTGTAGCAGCGTTTGCAACTAGTACGCCTATAGCGCCAAGTCCTACTACACCTAATGTTTTACCTTTGATTTCAGTTCCAGCGAATTGTTTTTTGCCTTTTTCAACAGATGTAGCTACATTATCATTTAGACTACAAACCCAAGCCATACCTGTATCAATATTTCGTGCAGCAATAAAAATCCCAGCGAGAACTATTTCCTTAACAGCGTTTGCATTTGCCCCAGGTGTGTTAAAAACCACAATTCCGTTATCAGCGCATTTTTCTATAGGTATATTATTAACACCTGCACCTGCTCTGCCAATTGCTAGTAAGTTGTCGGAAAAATCCATATCTTGCATATCTTGGCTTCGAACTAATATACCACTTGCTTTATTAGTATCGTCAGTAATTGAGTAATCGTCAGTCAATCTGCAAAGACCAACGGGTGAAATGTTATTAAGTGTTGCAATATATATCTTTTCCATCTAAACTCCTCCATTAAATACAACATTTACGTTATTAATAGTAAGAGTATATCATTGATAGTCTTTACATTCAATATCAATAATGATATAATTTTTATGCTAATTTATAAGATTATTCAAGTATTTTGGAGGTAAAAAACTAATGGGTATTAAAGAACGAGCATTTAATTTTTCAGCGGGACCATCTATGCTACCGCTTAAGGTTTTAGAGGATGCAGCTTCACAGATGACTAGTTTTAATGGATTAGGGGAATCCGTTATGGAGATGAGTCATAGATCTAAAGAATATAAAGAAATAATGGATGCAGCGGAGGCTAATTTAAGAGACTTAATGAAAATTCCAAGCAATTATAAAATATTATTTCTTCAAGGTGGAGGTACACTTCAATTCTCAATGGTGCCCCTTAATCTTCTTAGAAATTCCAAGAAAGCAGATTATATTATTACAGGGTCATGGGCGAAAAAAGCTTATACTGAAGCAAAGAAGTTTGGTGATATAATAGTAGCAGCGAGTTCTGAAGACGATAACTTTACATATATACCCAAGACTAAAAAGGAAGATTTCAGAGCTGATGCAGATTATGTACATATAACATATAACAATACAATATCTGGTTCTCACTTTAATTCCGTTCCCGATGTAGGCGAATTAACACTTGTGGCCGATATGTCTTCTTGTATATTATCAGAAGAGATTGATGTGTCAAACTTTGGATTAATATATGCTGGTGCTCAAAAGAACGTTGCTCCTGCTGGTATGACAATGGTTATTATTAGAGAAGACCTTTTAGGCTTCGCTGATGAAAAGACTCCCGTATATTTAGATTATAAGTCACATGCTGATACAGCTTCAATGTATAATACACCACCTTGCTACACTATTTACATCGCAGGAGAGGTATTTAAATACATAAAGGAAATCGGCGGAGTAAAAGGAATGCACCAAAGAGACTTAGACAAAGCAAATAAACTGTACGATGCAATAGAAGGCAGTTCCATGTTTACATGTCCTGTGAAAAAAGAGGACAGATCACTTATGAATGTTGTCTTTGTTACTGGAGATAAGGAATTAGATTCTAAATTTGTTGCAGAAGCTAAAGAAATAGGACTTATCAATTTAAAAGGACATAGGTCAGTTGGTGGGCTTAGGGCCAGCATATATAATGCAATGCCAGCTGAAGGAGTTGACGCATTAGTTGAGTTTATGAAGAAATTTGAAAGTGAAAATAAATAAGTTGAGTAAAAAAGTGAATTTAGGAATTAGAACTTTAGCGTTTACCATGGTGATTATTATGGCGACCGTTATGTTGGGAATATCATCCTTTGCAGATGACAAGAAACTTTCGCTACAGGCAGAAAGTTCTTTTGCATTGTCAGCATCTACTGGCGAAGTTATATATGAATTGAATCCCGATAAAAGGGTGAATCCTGCTAGCATAGTTAAACTTATGACGGCTATGGTTTTAATCGATAATATAAAGACAGATGATGAATATAATAACAAGCTAGAGGTAGAAAAAATATATGATAAAAAAGATCTCATTCTCAGCGTAGAGGACTTAGTATATCTAATGCTTAGATTTTCATCTAATGATGCATCAGATGAACTGGCAGAATATTCCAAAGGGTCAATTGATGATTTTGTTAGTGCTATGAATGCTAAAGCAGCCGAAATAGGTCTTAATAATACAAATTTCACTACGCCTAGCGGATTATATATTGAAGGCCAATATAGTACAGCTAAAGATGTTGCCAAGATGACAAAAGAAGCTTTAAAATATCCACTCATAAAGGATGCGTTAGGTACTAGTGAGTATGTGATAAAATCTATGGGCTTAAATGTTGATAATCAGAAGGAACTTTTAGTAGGCGGAGATGATGTTGAAATAAACGGAAAAGTGAGAAGTCCAGAGTATAAAGGAGTATATGCAGTAAAGTCTGGTACCGGCGAGGAAGAACATATGAAAAGTATGGTGGCAGGAGTGGTAGATGATGATATAGATATTATCGTTGTAACTCTTTGTGATACTGAAGAAAGTTCTTTAGTAGATACAATAAAATTACTAGATTACAGCATCAAGCATGTAAGCAGAAATCCTCTTATTAAAGATAAGGAAAAAGTTTCTGAAATTCGTGTAAACCACGGTGCTATTACAAAAGTTGACGTAGTTGCAGCTAATAAAGGATATGTATATCTGCCAGAGGGTGCATCAAAAAAATTAATTCACACGGTTCCTGTTATAGATAAGAATTTAAAAGCTCCTGTCAAAAAAGGTACAGTAGTGGGCAGATATAACATATATCTAGCCAACGAACTTGTTGGAGGCGTTGATTTAATTGTTAATCAAGATATAAAAGTTGGATGGTTTCCATCTTATGTTTACATATCAAACAGAGCGTCAGTAATAATAGCTATAGTATTATTAATTATATTAATTGTAATCTCTACAATACTGAATACAAGACAAAGAAACTTAAGAAAGCGCGAAGAAATAAAAAAAGCAAGGATAAGAGAACTTGCAAAGCGCACTGTGGAAATGCAAGAGGATAGAAAAAAGAGAGAATGGACTTACCATAAATAGATGTTTATTGTCGAAGACGAGTTAAAAAAGCTGCCCGATTCACCGGGAGTATATATGCACAAGGATTCGCTAGGTACTATTATTTATGTAGGAAAGGCGATATCCTTAAAGAATAGGGTTAGGCAATATTTTCAAAAGTCTTATCAAAATGACCCTAAAGTAAGAGCCTTAGTTTCTAATATAGCAGAGTTTGATTACATAACTTGCGCTACAGAAATTGAAGCTCTAGTTTTAGAATGCAACCTAATAAAAAAGTATATGCCTAAATATAATGTTCTTATGAAGGATGACAAGACTTATCCTTACATCAAGGTTACATTAAAAGAGGAATTTCCGAGAGTTATTAAGACCAGGCTGCTAGAGCGTGATGGAAACAAGTATTTTGGACCTTACATAGATGTAACGGCCGTTAATAGGATTGTAGACTTGATAAATCAAATATATCCACTAAAAAAATGTAATATGCAAAAATTCGGTGAAAACCATAGACCATGCCTAAACTATCATATAAACAGTTGCATAGGGCCTTGTATAAACAAGGATTGTAAAAAGGAATACCTTGCATATATCGATGAAGTAATGGATTTTTTAAATGGCAAAGATAGGGCTATCAAAGAATATCTCACGAGTAAATTAGAAATGTATTCAGGTGAAAAAAAATACGAAGAAGCGGCGAAATACAGGGATTTTATCAATAGTGTAAAGTCATTATCAGAAACTCAAAGAGTTACTATGACAGTTGACAGAGATATGGACATACTGTTACCACTTAAAACTAAAAAGAATACTATGATAGCTCTTTTTAAAGTGCGCGAAGGAAAACTTTCAGGAAGAGAAACGATTGATCTGAGCGATGAAATCGGATCAAAGTACGATGAGCTTATGGTTTCGTTTATTAAGCAGTATTATACTAAATATTCATTTATTCCGCCTGAGATTATCTTAGGCAGAGAAATAGCAGAGTCAGAGCTTATAGAAAAATTATTATCTTCTTATGGTAGGAGAGTAAAAATAACTGTGCCTAAAAGAGGCTCTAAGAAAGCTCTTCTTGATATGGTTAGAAATGATTCCCTCAATTTGATTAATTCTGTGGATGATCGAATAAGAGAAAATGAAGAAAAGAAGAAAAAGCTTAGAAATGAACTTATAAAAGTAATCGAGAAAACAGGTGTGAGCACAGAAGTTCAAAGGAAAGAATTGAGAATTGAATCATACGACATATCCAATACTAACGGGATGGATTCTGTTGGAGCAATGGTTGTTTATGAAGGATATAGGCCTGTAAAAAGCGATTATAGAAAGTTTAAAATTAAAACTGTAGAAGGACCGGATGACTACGGGAGCCTTCAGGAAATGATATACAGAAGACTAAAAAGGGCCTTAGATAATTCTGAAGGTTTTATTAAGTTGCCAGATTTAATCATGATGGACGGAGGCCGGGGTCAAGTAAATGCTGCGCTTTCAGTTATACATGCTCTTAAGCTGGAAATAGCTGTAGTGGGACTTGCAAAGGATGATAAACATAGAACTAGAGCGATAGTTTTTTCTGACGGAGAGGAAATCGAATTAAAAGAAAATCCCTTTTTGTTTAAATATGCAGGAAGCATACAAGAAGAAGTTCACAGATTCGCAATTACTTACCACAGAGGATTAAGAGGCAAATCTGTAAAGAAATCCATATTAGACGGAATAAAAGGCGTAGGACCTAAAAGAAGAAACGCGCTGCTCAATGAATTAAAGAGTATAGATAATATCAAGAAGGCTACTTACGAGGAACTCATCAAAGTGGATGGGATAACTCCTAAAGTTGCAGAAAGCATAAGCAAATATTTTGCCAAGTAATTGCAATTAGCAGTTGAATTAATAAGTATAAGATGATATATTGATTATACAAGAAAAAGAGGAGGGTTTATTATGGTTGATGAAAGAACTAATTCCGAAGTTGATGAAAACACTATAACTTTAGTATTTGATGACGGTATAGAAGAAGAATGTGAAATAATGGGAGTATTTGAGGTAGAGGATAAAGAGTATGTGGCAGTAGCTCCTGATAATGGAACTGACGATGTATATATTTATCGCTACAAAGAAGTTGATGAAGACTCGTTTGAAATAATAGACATTGAAGACGATGCTGAGTTTGAAAAAGCTGTTGCAGAATTTGATGACATCATGTCTGAAGAAGAATAATAGATATATTAAAAAATGCACCGTTGAGGTGCATTTTTTGTGTGCAATCATTTTGATCTTCGAAAACTTCCTATACTGAGAAGCGCACATATAACCGCTCCAAATAATCTGGTTGAAGAAATGCCTAATTGAAACATATATACGATAATGTATAAGCACATTGCTCCAAAAAACAGTCCCATAAGTTTATATTTCTTTTCATAATACATATAATACCTCCTAGTAAACCCTAATTAGTATAACACATCCATGAAAGATATTGCAACCGTGTAAAAAGGTTGCAATAGTTGACTTTGTATAATATAATACATTGTTGTATTAATAAGAAGAAGATAGGTGGGAATAATGAGAAATTACGATGTATTAATAGTCGGCTCAGGAGCAGGCGGAGTATTCATGTCATATGAATTAACTAAACTGGATGTGAATGCGAAGATACTGATGCTAGACAAAGGTGCAGAGCTAGAAAAAAGAATTTGCCCGATCAAAGCCGGCAAGGCAGAAAATTGTATAAGATGCAATCCGTGCCACATAATGAATGGGTATGGTGGAGCTGGAACTCTTTCTGATGGCAAATATAATATTACTAACAAATTTGGTGGAGATTTACATCGTTTTATAGGAGAAAAAGAAGCATTAGATCTTATGGAATATGTAGATAGTATTTTATGCAGCATGGGAGGCTCTGAAGCTAAGCTGTATTCAACTGAAAACTCTGATCTTGTAACTAAGACGCTTCAGAACAATCTGCATCTTTTAGATGCGAAGGTAAGGCATTTAGGAACTGATAGAAATGTTAAAATTCTTGCTAGAATGTTTGATTACGCAAAAGATAAAATTGAAATGGAGTTTTATACTACTGTAACGGATGTTAAGAAGGATGGAGAAGAATTCATAGTAACAACTAATAAAGGTGAAGAAATTCACTGCAAAAAAGTCGTTATGGCAACAGGACGTTCCGGTTCTAAGTGGATATCTAAAGTTTGCGATGAATTTGGAATTGAGCAAAAGAAAAATAGAGTTGATATAGGCGTGCGAGTTGAGCTGCCTGCTGTTATATTTAAACATATAACAGATGATGTGTACGAGAGCAAAATCGTATACAAGACAGACAAATATAATGATATGGTAAGAACCTTTTGCATGAATCCATACGGTGAAGTTGTATCTGAAAATACTAACGGAATAATCACTGTAAACGGACATAGCTATTCGGACCCGAAGTTTCATACGGAGAATACGAATTTTGCATTACTTGTATCCAACAAATTCACAAAACCATTTAAGGATAGTAACGAATATGGTGAATCCATAGCTAGGTTATCTAACATGCTAGGCGGGGGGATTATTCTTCAAAGATTCGGAGATTTAGTTAAAGGAAGAAGAAGTAGTGACAGAAGAATGGAAAAGTGCTTTACGCGTCCAACTCTTAAAGCCACGCCAGGTGATCTTAGTTTGGTTATTCCGAAGAGGCAGCTTGATGATATAATCGAAATGATTTATGCACTTGATAAAATAGCCCCAGGAACAGCAAACGAAGATACACTACTTTATGGCGTAGAGGTTAAATTTTACAACTCTAAGGTAGAGGTTAACCAAAACTTAGAAACTAAGGTAAAAGGACTTTACGCAATCGGAGATGGATCAGGTGTAACTCATTCTTTGTCTCAGGCATCAGCGAGCGGAGTTCATTTGGCAAGAGTATTAGCTAAAGAATTTTAACAAAAATTAAGATGCGCAGGTTTAAAACTTGCGTATTTTTTAATATGTTTAATTACTCTAAAAAAAGGTAATATATAGTATAGAATTAAATAGAATTCTTTTAATTAAGGAGGGTTTACTAATGAGATATATAGTACTAATAGTAATAATAGTATTAACGGCGTCAATATTTGTTGGCTGTTCCACTAAAAATAAAGGAGATAACGGAGAAGTCATGGAAGAAAAAAATAGAGTAAGAACCGAAACAACTCAAGATATTTATTTGGCAGGTGGTTGCTTTTGGGGTGTAGAGGAATATATGGATAGAGTACCAGGTATAATCGATGTTACTAGTGGATATGCCAATGGAATTACAGAAAATCCAACTTACGAAGAAGTATGCACAGGAGATACTAAGCATGCCGAAACTGTTCATGTAATGTATGACACTGAAAAGATATCCTTAGAAGAAGTCTTACAGTATTACTATAAAATAATTAATCCTGTATCGTACAACAAGCAGGGAAATGATCAGGGGACCCAGTACAGAACTGGTATCTACTACATAAATGAAGAGGATCTTGATGTAATTGAAAAGAGTATTTCAGAATTGCAAAAAGAATTCGATAAGGAAATTGCTATAGAGATAAAAGAACTTGATGGATATTATCTAGCAGAGGAGAATCATCAGGACTATCTTAAAAAGAATCCAAACGGCTATTGCCATATAGATTTAGGTCTGGCTGATGAACCTTTAAAAAAGATTAAGGAAAAAAATATCGTAATCGATGAAAGCAAGTACAAGGTTCCTGACGATAAGGAAATAGAAGAAAAGCTCACAGATGAGCAATACTCAGTTGCAATACAGTGTAATACAGACCAACCTTTTAAAAATGAATACCATGACAACAAGGAAGATGGCATATACGTAGATGTAGTAACTGGAGTTCCTCTATTTTCATCAAATGATAAATACGATTCGGGAACAGGTTGGCCAAGCTTTACTAAACCTATTTCAAAAAATGTAGTTAAATCAACAAAGGATACATCCCTTGGCATGGAAAGAGTAGAAGTAAAAAGTAATTTAGGAGACATACACTTAGGCCATGTATTTAATGATGGACCTAAAGAGAGTGGCGGAGAGCGATACTGCATGAATAGCAGCTCCCTTAAGTTCATTCCAATAGACGAAATGGAAGAAAATGGATATGGTTATCTTCTAGAGTAGGAACTTTACTCAATTGACAAAAATTATTGCTGGTGGTAAAATAAATGCGCAAGTTGCAACTTGCGCATATTTTTTTGCGGATATGGCGGAACTGGCAGACGCGCACGGTTCAGGTCCGTGTGATGAATAATCATGGGGGTTCGAATCCCTTTATCCGCACCAATTTGTAACAAAAGGAAGGCTAACTTATGGATAACAGACCTATAGGCTTTTTTGATTCTGGTCTTGGAGGCTTAACATGTATACCGTTTCTTCATCAGAAATTGCCTAATGAAAAAATCATATATTATGGAGATACAGCTAGAACACCTTACGGTTCTAAATCAATAGAAAATATTAGACAATTCTCAACTCAAATAGTTGATTATCTGGTAAGTCATGATGTTAAACTTATAGTAATTGCATGCAATACTGTAAGCGCAACATGTATTGATTTACTAAAAGAAAGATTCCCAGAAGTACCTATTTTAGGCATAATAGATCCAATGGCTAGAAAAATAGCTGAAATTGGTGAAAGTAAAGATAAATTCGGAGTAATCGGCACAAAAGTTACTATTAGCAGCGGGGTCTACGAAGATAAAGTAAAAATGTATAATGAGAGTATTAACATACATTCTTTGGCATGCCCGGCTCTAGTTCCACTAATTGAAGAAGGCATAATAAATAATGAAATTATGGATTTAATGATAAAATACTATATAGATGATTTCCGGAAAAAAAGAAATATAAATAAATTAGTTTTAGGATGTACACACTATCCAATCATACAAGAAAACATCCAAAGACTGTACCCCGATATGGAACTATTAAATCCGTCTGAGGAAGTCATAAATAGTGTTGGAAAAATGTTAGAGGAGAAAGGAATGCTAGCTGAGCCAAATGACAGTAGAAATCTCTGTTATGCTAGTGACTTGTCTGAAAATTTTCTGAATATGATTAATTTATTCTTTGACAACGATTCCGTTGACACAGATATAATGAAATTTTACGATTAATAAACTTATAATTAGCTCAATTTTGGGCATACAGATAATATGGAGGGTATCATAAATGTTAACGCAATTTGAAAAAACTTTAAAGAAATACGCAAAAAAATTAGTTTTTACTGAAGGTCACGATCCTAGGATTGTAGAGGCGGCTAGTAAACTAAAGGCAGATGGAATGTTAGAACCAATACTTATAGGCACTAAGGAAGATGCTGAAAAAGCAGCAAAGGAAAGCGGTTACTCTATTGAGGGTATAACTGTTATCAATCCTAAAGAATATCCTGGAATTGATGAAATGGTCGATAAGATGGAAGAGCTTAGAAAAGGCAAGATGACCAAAGATGAATGTAGAGAAAAGCTGATGCTAGGCAACTACTTTGGTACTATGCTGGTAAAAATGGGTAAGGCAGATGGACTGCTTGGTGGAGCAACTTATTCTACAGCAGACACGGTTCGTCCTGCACTTCAAATTATAAAGACAGCGCCAGGAAGCAAAATAGTTTCTTCGTGCATGGTGCTAAACAAGCAAGATGAAAACAGTAAAACTACATATATATTTGGAGATTGCGCAATAAATATTGATCCTACTGAAGACGAGCTTGTTCAGATTGCTTTGCAAACTGCTGAAACAGCTAAGAAATTTGGTCTAGAACCAAAAGTAGCAATGCTTTCATATTCTACATTAGGTTCAGGAAAAGGTGAACGAGTGGAAAAGGTGAAAAATGCTACTGCTAAGATTAAAGCGTTAAACCCTGATTTTGATGTGGACGGAGAACTTCAATTTGATACAGCCATTTCACCTGTAGTGGCCAAGACAAAGGCTAAGAATTCTACTGTAGCTGGTAAAGCAAATGTGTTTATAGTTCCTGACATAGATTCAGGTAACATCAGCTACAAGGTTGGTGCTAGGCTAGGCGGATATGAAGTATTCGGACCACTTTTACAAGGACTAAATGCACCTATAAACGATTTATCAAGAGGATGCAACGCAGATGAAGTATACAAGATTGCAATGATTACTGTGGGTCTTGCTTAAACATATAAAATTAATGCCGGTAGCACATCTATATGCTTCCGGCATTTTACTATTTAGACTCTTTAATTATTTGAGCTCCTGCGCTAGCACCTATTCTGTCAGCTCCAGCATCAATCATCTTCTTTGTCGTTTCAAAAGACCTTATTCCGCCTGAGGCTTTAACTTTAAGCCTGTCACCTACTGTTTGCCTCATCAGTGCCACATCGGCTTCCGTAGCGCCGCTAGTGCTAAAACCTGTGGAAGTCTTAACAAATTCTGCTCCCGCTTTTTCTGAAAGTTCACAAGCTTTAATTTTTTCTTTGTCTGTTAAAAGACAAGTTTCAATTATAACTTTGACGATTGCATTATAGTCTTTTGCTACGCTAGTTACAGCAAAGATGTCTCTTTCTACGAATTCGTAATCCTCATCTTTTAACGCTCCTATATTTATTACCATATCGATTTCTGTAGCGCCATCTCGAAGTGCTGTTATGGCTTCATATGTCTTAGATTCTATTGTCATAGCTCCTAGAGGAAAACCTACTACAGCGGCTATTTTAATATCTGTATTCTCTAGAAATCCACTTGCTAGTTTAACTCTGTACGAGTTAACGCAAACTGAATAAAAGTCGTATTTTACAGCTTCTTTGCATAAAGATATGATTTGATCTTTGGTTGCTTCTGGTTTTAATAAAGTGTGATCAAAATATTTATTTAAGGGTTTCATTATCATCCTCCTGGGTAGTTATATAGTGATGTATAATATTATATCACAATGAAACATCTTTACAAGATGAGGTTTCTACATTATAATAAGGCCGGGGGAAATCATGAATTACGATAACAAATTAAATAAAATCAAAAACTTAAGGTGGCTCTCAGTATTAATGGGGGCATTAATGTTTATAGGAACATTTTATAGCTTTGGTATTTTTGCAGCAGTGCTTTTAGGGACTATAGCAATGGCTATGTTTTGGCTAATAATTAATAGATATTATGCTCAAACTATTCTTGATACAGTAAAGGGAAAAGTAAGTGAGATTATTAGCGATATAAAAGGTATAGACAGTATAATCGAAATAAACTCCATCAATTCATTGATGATAGCGAGAATTTATATAATCAATTCATCTATAAAATCTCATTTGATTAAAGAAGCATTGATTAAGAAGATTAGCGAAAATATAGCAACAAAGCATTTAAAAGCTATTCAGATAGCATTAATAAATAGCAAAGATGAATATAAAGTTACTAAAGAGGCCTTTAATAGGCAACTGGCAAAGGAACTGCTTAATAAATCAAGCGATGCAAAATAGGAGTAGTTAATGGAATTATTAATAGGCTTCGCTATATTTATAGCCGCAATGGTGACTTGCCTGGTATTAGGCATAACAACAGTACTGGCATTAATTGTAGGACTCGTCGTATTTTTAGTGGTAGGATTGAGAAAAGGATTTACCAGCAAAGACTTAATTGGTTTTACTGGCAAAGGCGTAAAAAGTTCATTAGTAGTAGTTGAAGTGTTAATACTAATAGGATTTATAACAGCGATTTGGAGGACTTCGGGAACAATTTCATTTTTTGTTTATTACGGAATCAAGCTAGTTTCTCCTAATTTGTTTATTTTAATCACATTTTTACTATCAGCTATATTGGCTTATGCTTTAGGAACTTCATTTGGAGTCGCAGGCACAGTTGGAGTAATATTTATGTCACTTGCAAGAAGTGGAAATGTAGATGAGATAATTACTGCAGGAGCTGTAATGTCAGGTGTTTTTTTTGGAGACAGAGGATCACCAGTATCATCTAGCGCAATACTAGTAGCAACCATTACGGAAACAGATTTGATAGATAATGTAAAAAGAATGTTTAAGACAGCGATAATTCCTATAGCGATATGCCTAGTGGTGTATGGGATATTAAGCTATCAAAACCCAATAAACAGTGTTGATGATACTATAATAAATGCTTTAGGCGAGGAATTTAATATATCGATATTTACTATAATACCTGCATTATGTATGGTGATATTGCCTTTGTTTAGAATAAACGTAATATGGGCATTAATAACTAGTATAGTAAGCGGTGGGCTGATTTCAATACTAGTACAAGGCAACGAAGTTTCGAATCTAATAGAGCAAGGAATATTTGGGTATAGTTCAGAGCATGAAGTTTTAGGCAATATACTAGACGGTGGAGGTTTAATTTCAATGGTTGAGGTAATAATCATCGTGATGATATCTTCTTCCTACTCCGGAATATTTGATGGAACTAAAATGCTTGAAAGACTAGAAGAATTATTGGGGAAGATGGTCAAAAGGACTGGTAAATTCTTTGTGATGGTACTTATGTCTTTTTTTACAGTAGGAGTATTTTGTAATCAGACCATTGCTAGCATAATGTGCTGTGATCTTATGAAGAATGTGTACATTGATAATGATGGAAGTAAAGAAGAACTTGCGCTTGATATTGAAAATTCGGCTATACTAATTTCATCATTAGTACCCTGGAGCATAGCGTGCATAGTGCCACTTAGCTTTTTAGGTGTTGGTTTTCAAGCAATACCATACAGCATATATTTATATATAGTGCCGATATCTTATGGATTGACAAAAAAATATTTTAGATATAAAATCTAATGATGTTATAAAAAAAGTATTATGGAGGAATTATGGAAATAGAACTAAAGTATACCCTTAATGACGAACTAATAGCAGATAGAATAATTAACGACCCTGGGTTAAAAAAAATCAAAGAGCTAGGTTCTGAAAATACATTAAATATGCTGTCTGTATATTTTGACACAATAGACGACGATTTGCTTAATTCAGGAATGGCATTTAGAATGAGAAAAGAAAACGATAAACTTCAAGCCACTGTCAAGTGGGATGGTAAAGTCGAAAATGGTAAACACGTTAGAGAAGAAGTAAATCTTTCGGTTAATGATGATACTTACATGGAAAATCCAAAGGTTGATTTATTTAATCAAAGCAAGGCTGAGGAAAAACTTAAACAAGCTGCTAATGGCAAAAGACTTATACCTATAATGAAGATGGATTTTGTGAGAAAGCAGTTTAGAATTGATGACGGAGAGACCATTTGTGAAGTATCCATAGACAAAGGAGAGATCATTGGAGCAAAAGGCAAGGTTCATATATCAGAACTTGAAATAGAACTTTTCCTGGGAAATGAGGAGAATTTGGTAAAATTAGGTGAAGAATTAGCAAATAAATATAATTTAGAGCCTGAAAACCAGAGTAAGTTCGCTAGAGGGCTACAAATTATATAAAATCACCTTTACATAATAGACAAATAAGTGTATAATACTCTAGAATTGCATTAATATTGCAATAAAACAGGTGTTAATTGGTTAAAAAACATATATTTTAGGAGGATTTGATGAAAGCTACATTCATATCAAGAGAAAACAACGAAGTTAAATTTACTATGGAATTTACAACTGAGGAATTTGAAGCTGCAGTTGTCGATGCATATAAGTCTAGTAAAGAGCAATTTGCTATAGACGGATTCAGAAAAGGCAAAGCGCCAAGAAGTATTATCGAAAAGAGATACGGTGAAAACGTATTTTATGAAGACGCAGTAAACGCGATGTTCCAAGGTGGATACCCTAAAGCAGTTACTGAATTAGAGCTTGAAATAATAGATTCACCTTCTGCAGAATTTTCAAACATTGAAAAGGGTAAGGAATTAACAGTAACTATAACAGTTCCTGTGTATCCTACAGTAGAAGTTAAGGATTATTTGGGCGTTGAAATTGAAAAAGTATTAATTGAAGTAAAAGATGAAGATATAGAAACAGAACTTGCTGCAGCTCAGAAAAAGCAGGCAAGAATAGAAACCGTTGAAAGAGAAGCTAAAGATGGAGATACAGTGGTACTTGATTATTCAGGATTTGTTGGTGAAGAACAGTTCGAAGGTGGAACTGCAGAAAACCAAGAACTAATACTTGGATCAGGTTCATTTATACCTGGATTTGAAGAGCAGTTAATCGGAATAAAGCCAGAAGAAAAAAGAGATGTAGCTGTTACTTTCCCTGAAGAATACCAATCAGAGGACCTAGCAGGTAAAGAAGCATTGTTTCATTGCACTGTACATGAGGTTAAAGAAGAAATTCTACCAGAACTTGACGATGATTTTGCGGGTGACGTAAGTGAATTTGAGACTTTTGACGAGTACAGAAAAGATTTAGCTGAAAAAATGCAAAAACAAGCTGATCTTAATGCTGAAGCTCAGATGAAAGACAAGACAATCGAAAAGGTTGTTGAAGCCAATAAAATCGAAGTGCCTTCAGTAATGGTTGAAGAAGAAGTTGATAGAATGCTTCAAGAATTGAATCAGCAGCTTTCAAATCAAGGTTTAAACTTAGATATGTACAAACAGTTCTTAAACAAAAACGATCAGGAAATGAGAGATGAAATCAAGGAGGAAGCAGAAAAAAGAGTTAAAACAAGATTGATTCTAATGTCTATAGCTGATCTTGAAGAATTAGAAATTTCCCAAGAAGAAGTTGAAGCAGAAATTAAGCAAATTGCAGAGACATATCAGTCTGACGTAGAAGAAATCAAGAAGATGATAGGTCTTGAAAACTTAGGATATTTTGAAAAAGATTTAAAACTAAAGAAAGCAATAGAATTGATTTATGATAAAGCCATTGTTAAATAAAAAGAATAGTAGGAGGTCGATATGGGTTTAATACCTTATGTAGTTGAGCAGACAAGCGCAGGAGAACGCTCCTACGATATCTATTCAAGATTATTAAAAGACAGAATAGTGTTCATTGATCAGGAGATTAACGACAGCTTAGCTAGCGTGGTAGTTGCGCAATTACTATTTTTAGAAGCTGAAGATCCAAAAAAAGATATAGTTATATATATTAATAGTCCAGGTGGATCAGTAACAGCAGGACTTGCAATCTATGATACTATGAAATATATAAAAGCTGACGTATCTACTGTTTGTGTAGGTTTAGCGGCTAGCATGGGAGCATTTTTACTTGCAGCAGGAGAAAAGGGCAAAAGATTTGCACTTCCTAATGCGGAAATAATGATTCACCAACCTTTAGGTGGTGCACAAGGCCAAGCTGAAGATATCAGGATTCACGCAAACTGGATAATAAAAACTAGAGAAAAACTCAACAAAATGTTAAGCGAGAATACAGGAAAAGAATTATCAGTAATTGAAAAAGATACAGATAGAGACAACTTTATGTCAGCAGATGATGCAGCATTGTATGGCTTAATTGATGAGGTTATTGAAAAAAGGTAGGGGAATAGATGAGTGATCAAAAAGACTTCGATGAATCGGTATGTTCCTTTTGTGGAAAACCAAAATCTCAAGTAAATAGGATGATTGTAGGCCCAGATGTTTTCATATGCGATGAATGTATTGACCTGTGTCAATCGATACTAGATGAAGATGTAGAGATTGAGCCCAGAAAGTATTTATCAACACTTCCGAAACCTATGGAAATATATGATCAACTTTCAGATTACGTTATAGGTCAGGAATCTGCTAAAAAGGAACTTTCTGTGGCAGTTTACAATCAATATAAGAGAATTAAGTATCTTGAAAAGATTGGGGCAAGTCACGGCAAATCGAAAGCTGTGGAAATACAAAAGAGTAATGTATTGATGATAGGACCTACAGGTAGTGGTAAAACTCTACTTGCACAGACCTTAGCAAAAATACTGGATGTACCTTTTGCCATCGTAGATGCGACGTCGCTTACTGAAGCAGGATATGTAGGTGAAGATGTTGAAAACATTTTACTGAGACTGTACCAAGCAGCAGATGGGGACCTTAAAAGAGCAGAACACGGCATAATATATGTCGATGAAATTGATAAAATTGCTAGAAAATCAGAGAATATGTCTATAACACGTGATGTTAGTGGTGAAGGTGTGCAGCAAGCACTTCTTAAGATAATTGAGGGCACTGTTGCTAACGTACCGCCGCAAGGAGGACGTAAGCATCCGCTTCAAGAGTTTATTCACTTTGATACGACAAATGTGTTATTCATATGCGGAGGAGCTTTTGCCGGACTTGATAAAATAGTTCAAAGAAGAATAGGCGAGAAAGTAATCGGATTTAACTCCGAAATAAATCTCAGCATGGAAGATGAAAACGATGTTATGTCTCAAATTCAGCCAGAAGATTTGCTTAAGTATGGTATCATACCAGAGCTAATAGGAAGACTTCCTGTTAATGTAATCTTAGATGAATTAGGTGAGGATGTATTATATAGAATTATGACCGAGCCTAAAAATGCGATTATTAAGCAATATCAAGCCTTATTTGAACTAGACGATGTAGAATTGGAATTCAATAAAAATGCGATAAAGGCTATAGCAGAAAAAGCAGTAGAAAGAAAAACAGGCGCAAGAGGCCTAAGGGGAATAGTTGAGAGTATTATGACAGACGTAGCTTTTGAGATTCCATCTAGAGAAGATATAGAAAAGTGCATTATTACTAAGGACACCGTTGTTAAAGGTAAAATGCCTAAACTAGTCTTAAAAGAAAAATAAAGTATATAAAAGCGACATAGGTCTTCTGACGGTATGTCGCTTTATAAACATATGTGAGAGGGGGAAATAGTCATGGACGAAAAAAATAGCTATGTAGATTTACCGTTTATCCCATTAATTGGGCAAACTTTCTTTCCAGGAACTACAGTTAGTTTTGATATAGGAAGAGAAAGATCTCTTAATGCAATAAACTTAGCAGCAAATGATGATAAGTTAATAGTAGTGGCAACACAGATAGATGATAAAATCAATAATCCTGATGTGGATGATTGCTATAAAGTGGGTGTATTAATTAAAAGCAGACAAATAATTAAGAAATCCTCTGAATATGTTAGAGTTTTGGCAAGTTGCGAAAAAAGGGTGGATTTGGAAAACATCAGAATTGAAAACGATACGTTTTTATGTGATTGTAATGTTAGACCAGATCTTTTAGTAGACGATGAAATTGAGACAAAAGCCCTTGCGAGAATTGCAAAGAAAAGCTTCTCTAAACATGTAGAACTTATCGGAAATACGGATAATTCTATAAAAGAAATGATCAACAAGATTGATGATATAACTTTGCTATGTAATACTATGGCAGGGGAAATTAAGGTTCCTTACGAAGCGAAACAGGAGCTTTTAGAGCAGGATCTTGTATCTAAGAGATTAGAACGAGTAATTCAGTTACTAAATGATGAGAATCAAATATTGCTTTTGGAAAAAAGAATATCAGCAAAAGTTATGGGTAATCTTAATCAAAGTCAAAGAGAATACTTTTTAAAGGAACAAATCAAGGTAATAAAAGACGAACTTGGAGAAACTGAAGATGTTGATGATGAAGCTAACGAATGGCTTAGTAAAACAGATGGTTTAAATCTTACTGACAAGGTAAGAGAAAAAGTCGAAAAAGAGATATCAAAGTTTACTAAAATGCATCAGTCAAGTCCTGAAGCTACAGTAACTAGAACCTACATTGAAACGATACTTAGCTTACCTTGGAACACAGCTTCTAAAATAAATGTAAACATAAAAAAGGCTAATAAAATCTTAGACGAAGATCACTATGGGCTAGAGAAAGTTAAGGAAAGAATATTAGAATATTTAGCTGTAGTACATCTCTCTAAAAACATTAAAGGTCCAATTATTTGTCTTGTGGGCCCTCCGGGAGTTGGTAAGACTTCTATAGCAAAATCTATTGCAAGAGCTAATAATCGTGAATTTGCAAGAATGTCTTTAGGTGGCGTAAGAGATGAAGCCGAGATAAGAGGACACAGAAGAACATACATAGGTTCAATACCAGGCAGAGTAATCAACAACATTAAGGAAGTTGGAACAAATAATCCGTTATTCCTGTTTGATGAAGTTGATAAGATTGGTTCTGATTTTAAAGGAGATCCTGCTTCAGCGCTTTTAGAAGTTTTAGATCCTGAGCAAAACAAAACCTTTGTAGACAACTATTTAGAAGTTCCCTTTGATTTATCAAAGGTTATGTTTATAACGACTGCAAACACTACAGAAACAATACCAAGACCGCTTCTTGACAGAATGGAAGTAATAGAGATTTCAGGATACATAGAAGATGAAAAAGTTAAAATTGCAGAAAATTATTTAATACCAAAAAAAATAGCAGAGCACGGAATTAAAAAGAATAAATTAACATTTTCCGAGGCTGCTATTAGAGATATGATAAATAACTACACCAGAGAATCTGGTGTTAGAAATCTCGAAAGAGAAGTTGCCAATATTTGTAGAAAAGTTGCCAAGCAAATAGTTATGGATGGAAAGAAAACACATCACATAACAGCTAGAAGTTTGGAGGGATATTTAGGTAAAAAGAAATTCAGATCTGACGTTGTTGAAGGCGATGACAAAGTGGGCGTAGCTACTGGAATGGCATGGACAAGAGTAGGAGGCACTATACTATTTATCGAAGCTCTCAAAGTTGAAGGTAGCGGTAAAGTTGTGCTAACTGGTCAAATGGGAGATGTTATGAAGGAATCAGCGCAAGCTGGAATAAGTTACCTGAGATCAGTTGCAGGGGAGTATGGTATAGAGTGTGAAGTTTTCAAGGAAAATGATGTTCACATACATATTCCGGAAGGAGCTACTCCTAAAGACGGACCGTCAGCTGGAGTAACCATGTGCACGGCGCTTTTGTCTGCACTAACTGGTTTGGAAATAATGAAAAATGTAGCTATGACTGGCGAAATCACTATAAGAGGTAAAGTATTACCTGTAGGCGGAATTAAGGAAAAAGTATTGGCAGCTCATAGAGCAGGAATAAACAAAATACTTCTACCGAGAGAAAATGAAGCTGATTTAGATGATATACCTAAAGCAGTCAAAAGGCAGATGGAATTCGTCATGATAGATGAAGCTAAAGATGCGTTTAACGAGGCACTGGTTAAACAAGGAGAGCAAAGTGAAAATCAATAAATCGGATTTAGAAAGAATAGCCGTAAGGCCAGATCAATATCCAGAAGCCGATAAAGCTGAAATAGCTTTTGCAGGAAGATCTAATGTAGGAAAATCTTCTCTTCTTAATCTGATCACTTGCAGAAAGAAGCTAGCTAGAGTCAGTGGTGCTCCAGGAAAGACTAGAACGATTAATTTCTATGTAATAAATGACGAATTTAGGATTGTGGATTTACCGGGATACGGTTATGCTAAAGTATCTAAATCGGTATCAAGCACCTGGGGAGATATGGTAGAAAATTACTTGCAGGACAGAGAAAATCTACTTAAAGTAATACAACTAGTTGATATTCGTCATGCACCTTCCAATCAAGATGTACAGATGTATAAATACCTTAAATTTTATGGACTAGACGGTGTAGTGGTAGCTACTAAAGCTGATAAAGTTTCTAAAAATGAACTATATAAAGGCATTAATGTCATCAGGAAGACCTTAGGTCTTTCTGATGATGATATAGTAATACCAATATCATCGCTTAAAAAAACGGGGCAGGAAAAACTGCTAAGTGTAATGGCTGAACTTTTGGAGGAATATAATGAGACTGCTAAAGAATAGAATTAAAGCTATAATACCATTTCTTCGCAATCCCGACGTAAAAATATTCAAGAAGCTAATAGTAGTATTGGCAGCTGCTTATTTTATCGTGCCTATAGATTTAATACCGATATTTATTTTTCCCATAGGATTATTAGATGATCTATTCCTATGGGCTTTTATATTGATAGGCTTTGGCGAAGAATTAGATGCGAGTTTAAAAAAAAAGACTGAAGAAGAATACGTGCACAAAAATTTTCATGGAAAAAATGTTGTTGATGGTGTAAAATATAAAGTACGTAAAGAGAAAAATGAAGAAGATGAAGATGACGAAGAATGATTGAGAAGGAGATAATCAAGTGGCTGAAAGAAAGAAAAAAACAACAGTAGGTAATGTTTTGTATACTCAAGATGAGATTTGGAAAAGATCGAAGGAAATTTCCAAAGAAATATCCAAAGACTTCGAAGGCGAAAAAGTCGTATTAATAGGAACTCTAAGAGGCGCTATTTTATGGATGTCTGATATAATGAAAAATATTACACTTGATACTGAAATAGATTTTATAGTAGCTAGTAGCTACGGCTCTGGTACTACCAGTACAGGCTTAGTTAAGATTACCAAAGATATTGATACAAATATTTATGGTAAAAATGTCATTATAATTGAAGATATAGTAGACACTGGAACAACCTTAATGCGACTAGTTGAAAGACTAAATGATAGAAATCCAAAATGCATAAAGGTATGCACTATGCTTGATAAACCAAGCGGTAGAAAGGTAGACTTCAACGCGGATTATGTTGGTTTTACAGTTGAAGATTTATTTATAGTGGGGTATGGACTCGACTTTGACCAAAAATATAGAGACTTACCATACATTAGTTACATAGAAGGGTAAGGAGATATTTATGGAATTAAAAGTGGACTACCATATACACACTAATTGTTCAGATGGTGAGTTAACACCTACTCAAGTTGTAAAGAAATTCAAAAAAGAAGAATATGATGTCATAGCCATTACAGATCATGATGGAGTCGATGGTATTAAAGAAGCAAAAATAGCAGGAGAAGCAATAGAATTAAAGGTTATACAAGGAGTAGAACTCTCTTCTATAACAGAAGCAGGAGTTAATGTTCATATACTGGGATATAATATGGATTTAGAGAATAATGAATTTATTGAAACGTTAGATGAACTAAAAGAATGGCGAAGAGACAGAAATAAGGTGTTAATAAAAAAACTCAATGATTTAGGATATCACGTAGACATAGATGAAATATACAAAGCTAAAGGGAATGATTATATAGGCAAGCCTGATATTGCAAGATATCTTCTAGACAAGGGCATGATAGCTAAAATGGATGATGCCTTTAGTTCCGAATCCGGAATATATTCAAAGGAAGAGATCGAAAATATCACAAGAAAAAAATTAAACATTAAGGATGCTATAAATATAATCAAAAATGCTAAGGGAATCGCTGTATTAGCGCATCCTATGAAAATAAAAGGTATAGGAGAAAAAGGGAGCGATGAGTTTTTCCTCAACTTAAACAACCTTGTTAAAGATTTAAAAGTAGAGGGCCTTAAGGGATTAGAATGTTATCATCCCTCGGCATCTGAGGATGATTCAAAGAAACTAGTTGAATTTGCGGAGAAGTATCATTTACATATTACAGAAGGTTCTGACTTTCACAGTGAGAATAAATAGAAAACTTATCTAGGAGAAATATAAAATGGCCGAATTTAATAGTAATGTAGTTGCTGCTGCGGTTAGGACATCTGAAGATTTAGACGTAGCTATAAAATCAAAGTCAGAGGTTATTTTTTTATTGAAATCTGACATTTTAACGTTAGACGAAAAAATCAAAAAGATTCACGACGCAAAAATGAAAATATGTGTGCATGTTGATTTTATGGAAGGTATCGGAAAGGATAGGTCCGGTATTAATTATATTAAAAACTTAGGAGCAGATTATATTTCTAGTACGAGAACAAATATAATTAGAATGGGTAAGGATGTGGGAATAAAAACTATACAGAGGTTTTTTATTATAGACTCACATTCAGTATCTACTGCAGTAGATACTATAAAACAGTCTAAGCCTGATATTGTAGAAGTAATGCCTGGAGTAGTAACAAAAAAATTAGCAGAAATAATTGATATTATCGACGTACCCGTTATGGTAGGTGGATTGGTTGAAACTGAAGATGAGGTTATCGATGCAATTAAAGCGGGTGCTATTTTAGTGTCTTCTGGGAAAAGAGCACTTTGGGATATTTATATAACTAAATAAGTTTTATCTGAATATGGGAGGGAACTATGAAAATTAAATTTTGCGGAGCATCATATGGTGTTACAGGTTCATGTCACTTGATTACAACTGATAAGCATAAGGTTTTATTAGATTGTGGTCAATTTCAAGGTGGTAAGTCACAAGACGAATTAAACTTTGAGCCTTTTCAGTTTGAACCTTCAGAAATAGAGTGCGTAATTTTAAGCCATGCTCACATAGATCATTGTGGACGATTGCCTCTTCTAGTAAAAAGAGGATTTAAAGGGCCAATATACTGCACAAGCGCTACAGCGGATTTACTTGAAATTATGCTTAGAGACAGCGCATATATTCATGAGAAGGATGCTGAGTGGGATAGTAAGAGAGCTCAAAGAGCAGGTAAGCCTCCTGTAGAACCTCTATACACTGTAAGCGACGCTGTAGAGGCATTAAAATATGTTCAGCCTATTTTATACGATCAAATTAGAGATATAAATGATCAGATGCGCATAGTCTTTAATGATGCGGGCCATATTTTAGGTTCTGCAATTATAGAGCTATGGGTTAGAGAAAACGATGAGGAAAACAAGATAGTATTTTCTGGTGACTTAGGTGTGATGGATAGACCAATACTTAGAAATCCAACAATAATTAAAAAGGCTGACTATGTTATTATGGAATCAACATACGGCAACAGATTACATCCAAAAAATTCAACTAGTATGGGCGAACTTTTAGCAATTATACTCAAAACTGTAAAAAGAGGTGGCACAGTAGTAATACCTTCCTTTGCAGTTGGAAGAACCCAAGAGCTGATTTATGAACTAGATAGAATTTACGACGAAAACACTGAAGTAGCTAAGCAGCTTAAAGATGTCAAAGTCTATATAGACAGTCCTATGGCAACATCAGCGACTGAAGTGTTTAAGAAGAATGCTGACGTATTTGATCATGAAACAAGAGAATATATACTAAAAGGAAATAACCCTTTAGATTTTAAGAATCTCTTATTTACTCGTTCTACCGAAGACTCAAAGATGCTTAACATGGATAACTCTCCTAAGATAATTATATCTGCTAGCGGAATGTGCGAAGCAGGAAGAATTAGGCATCATTTAAAGCATAATTTATGGAATAAGAAGTCAAGCATAGTATTTGTTGGATACCAAGCTGAAGGCACGCTGGGCAGAAGAATTGTAGAAGGTATAAAGGATGTTACTTTGTTTGGAGAAGATATTCATGTTAGTGCCGAAGTATATAACTTAGAAGGATTTTCCGGACATGCAGATAGAGACGGCTTAACAGAGTGGCTATCAGGGTTCATAAAACCACCTAAAAAAGTTTTCTTAGTCCACGGAGAAATGGATGCTAAGAGAGATTTTGCAGCACATATCAAAGAAAAACTAAATATGGATCTATTTGTAGTTGAAGGTGTGTCAGAATTTGAGCTTGATGGAACTGAAGTTTTAAATGAGACTAAAGGAACTATAGAGGGTCTTAGCGACAGCGATATACAATCGCTAAGAAACAAAATATCCAATATTAGTGTAGGTATGGATGGAGTGTTATATAATGCAAAACTTGCCACCGGTGCAAAGATTTCATCGGAAAAACTAATAAAGATAAATAACGTAGTACAGGAGCTAGAAAAAGCATCGATTAACTTAGGTGCTATAATGACAGAAGAGGATAGAAGCTATGAAGAGCTAAATATACTTAAAGATGAAGGTAGGCTGTAAGTAGGATATGGACAAGAAAAATAAAGACAAAGCTATTGTAATAGGTATAGCTGGAGGAACAGGTTCAGGGAAATCTACTTTAATAAATGCTATAAAAAATGAATTTAATGATGAGATAACAATTATCAGTCACGATTACTATTACAAAGCTCATAACGAACTCTCTTTTGAAGAAAGAAAGCACCTGAATTATGACCATCCTAATAGTTTTGATACTGACCTTATGGCAGGGCACATCAAAACTTTAGTTGCTGGAAAGAGCATAGAAAGGCCGGTATACGATTTCACTATACACAACAGAGTGGATGATACGGTTAAGCTTAATTCTGCGAAAGTAATCATAGTTGAGGGGATATTGATCTTTGAAAATGAAGATTTACTCAATCTTTTTGATATCAAAGTTTTTATTGATACGGATGCTGATGTTCGAATTATAAGAAGAATAGTCAGAGATGTTAAAGAAAGAGGAAGAACGCTTGAATCAGTAGTTGAGCAGTACCTAACTACTGTCAAGCTAATGCATGAACAATTTGTTGAGCCAAGCAAAAAGAATGCAGACATAATAATCCCTGAAGGTGGGTTTAATAGGGTAGCGATAGATATGCTAAATCAAAGAATCTATGCACTTTTACATGGCGAATAAATATGAATAAAAACATAATGACCTACATATTCACAGCATTTGCAGCGCTAGCTTGGGGCCTGTCATTTTTTGCTACAGTTTTGGCCTTGGAATATTTCGATCCTATATCACTACTCAGCTTAAGATGGGGTATATCCGCTTTGATATTCTTAGCACTTTACTTAACAAAGATAATAAAGTGTGATTTTAAAGGAAAAAAGAAGGGCATGCTTCTAGTCGCAGGTTTAGTTCAGCCCTGCCTATACTCGATATTTGAGACTACAGGCATTGGAATGACTTCAACTTCAGAATCAGCAATTATGATTGCACTTATTCCAATATTTACAATGGTAGTTAGCACAGTTATATATAAAAGAAAGATAACAAAAGAAATAGTACTTGCAGTAATAATTGCATTTTTGGGAATAACTATAAGTATATATTTTTCCCCTAATTTTTCCGCAAGTGGTAAAATAGCGGGGTATTTTGTCCTCTTAGGAGCCGTATTGTGCAGCGCATTTTACACGAATTTGATCAACAAATCGGGGGAGGCGTTTACACCAACAGAGATAACATTCGCTATATCTGTTATGGGAGGTATCTTTTTTACAATACTGAACTTTATATTTGGAGATGAGCTAAACACCTATTACGTGTTTGCAACAAACTTAGAGCCTCTGCTTGGAGTTTTGTTCTTGGCTGTGGCTTGTTCCTGTTTATGCTACTTAGCATTTAATAACATACTAACTAAATTTTCACCTGTTGTAGTTACAAATGTGTTTAATAACAGTGTTACAGTAATAGGTATAATATCAGGAGTGATTTTTGCAGGAGATCCATTTGGTTGGTATATAGTGGTTGGAGCAGCGCTTACGTTAACTGGAATTTCACTCACCAATAGAAAAGCAAAATAATATAGAAAGAACTGATGAATGTCGGTTCTTTTTTTCGTGTTTATAAAATTACTGAAAAATACATGATTTGGCTTTAATAGTACTTAATTTTAAAATCCTATTTACATATGTTTTTTAATAAAGCAGAATATACTTATAAAACTTATGGAGGAGAAAAATGGGTGAGTATCAATACAAATGTTATAGCAATTACATTCTGCCTACTGCCATTTACCATCAATGCATATGGATAATTAGGGATATGGAAAGAATGGAGAAGAGGGTAACTTATTTAAATGATAATGTGATTTTAAATAACATAGATATGTATAAAAGCATGAAGCTATCTGAAAGTCATGATGAAATAAATAGGCTTAGCGGTGAGATATCTATAATCGACAGTAAGCTTAGCGGGATATATTGCGCCTTAGATAAAATTCCTGCTGAATATCAAAACGGTTTATTAGATAATATAATAAATCACAGAAAATATGAGGATTATGCTCATGAAAACACGTGGAAAAAATGGAAACAGCGCCTTATATACTATGTAGCTGAGAATCTCAGACTCTATTAAAGGTGTACTGTAAGTAAAATGATAATAATGTAGAATACTAGTAATAAAAGATTACTAGTATTTTTTTATGAAAGGCAATTATGAAGCGTTTGTTCACAAGAAAGAAACTTCTAGTCATAATAATAATTTGCATTAATTGCATTTTAGTAAAAGCTGCAAGTGGAAGCTTTACTGTAGGCAAAATAAATCCAATTGATGCTAGCGCAGATATAGTAAATCCCCCCAAAATTACTTTTGATAATGACAACTTGAAGATAAGCTTTAAAGTAGGCGATATCAAAAATAGCTTTTTGGCTAAAGCCTCAACTCATAACAGAATAGCCAAATACGAATTTGATGTTATCTACTTGGCCAATATGACTGTAAATGGAGAAAAAGTAATAGGAGATTATATAGCTGATGAAGGAGGCACGTATCTGATAAAAGTCAGTACAACAGTTAGATATAAAACAAGTGATCTTAACATCAGAAAAGGCTGGCCTAGGTACTATAATATAAGCTCTAAGAGTGAGCTATACATTGATGGAGGCGAGCCAGTAACGCCAATTGAAAAAATATTAAAGGGAAGGGTGAATCATACGGTTGAGTGGGATAAAAAGAGGCTTAAATACAACTTAAGTAAAGGTTATGAAGGTAAACATAATGATCGCATAGGATTTAATGAGTACATGGAAAAAGTTAATCCTAGATTTAGAAATGTTTTTTGGCCCGGCGAAAACTTTATTCTTGAATGTACTTTCAATGATGCTGCGGCAAGCAGCGTAGAAGTTCAGATCGAAAACACAGATTATAAGGCTATATTAAAAAGAAAGAGCGGAGACATATTTACTGGCATTATGCTTAACAATAATAGATATATCAGCAAACCAAAAGAGGTAATATTTGTTTTTAAAGCTGGTGAGGCTAGTGACAGAGTTTCAATAATTATCGATGGTAGAGATGAATACTGGGGATTTCATAGGAAAATATAGAGGTAATCATGATAAGAAGAAAAAAGATATTTGGGCTTGTGCTAATAATTTTATCCCTCGCTGGTATGTTTATTTGGGAAGCAAAAGGTAGAGATATATTTACTATGGAGGAGATACTAGTCCTAAAGGAAAACATAGATAAAAGCCAGATTATAACAGATGAAATGATAGTGGCCACTAAAGTTAGAGAGGCTTCGAAAGATGCAATTAGGCCTAAGGATAAAAATAAGATAGTAGGACTTGAATGCATACAATTTGTTCATAAGGCAGCGCCGATTTTTCCTGAATATTTTGAAGAAACAAATCTAGTTGCAGATTCTGGTAGCAATAAATACGTAATGGCTATACCAAATAAGTGGCTTCTGTCTTACCCTCAAAGCCTGAGAAGAGGAGATACTGCGTTTTTCTATGTAGATGGGAATAAAGTAACTAGCGCTGTAGTGGTATATGCAAAAGATGGAACGAATAAGGAAGTTGTCTCCAGTGACTCGACAAGGTTTGAAGGTTCCTCAAATATTAGCTTAGTAGAGGTAATAGTAGATGAAGAAAAGGCTAATGAATTATCCACTTTGGCATCTTTGGGAAACAGATTTGTAATTATGTACAATTAAGGAGTAAGAGATGGATAAAGTAATAACGTGTTTTGGAGCAGACTTTGGAGTTGGTACGACTATGATAGCCCAGTCTGTTTCAGAAAAACTAAGCAAAGAAGGTAAGAAAGTATTACTGATGCTGTGCAGCGGCAATTATGGCAATGACTACGTGGTTACAGATGAAGAATCTTCATTAGATGATATTAAAGCTAATTTGGTATCTGGTAATTTAGTCAAGGAAGATATAGAAGGAATCATGATAAGAACCAGTGGTCTTGATATAATTCCAGGAATTAGGGATATAACTAGAATTAAATACTATGTGGAAGATGATTTACAAAAGATAATATCGATTGTAAGAAATGATTACGATTATATAGTAATCGACGGAGGCTGCAATATCAATTATGGGATCGGCATTTCATCTCTTTTAATAGCGGATAGAATTTATTTCATAATAACCCAGCAAGAAAAGAGTATTAGAAGATTTATAAATCAATACTACTCTGTGCTTTATCCCATGAAAATTCAAGGAAGATTGATAAGCAATAAATACTTAGCAGAGCATGGCAACCAAGGGATAGTTGAGATAGAAGCTTTTATAGGAAAAAAGCCTGCAATTACCGTGGAATATGTAAAAGAGGGCTGGATAGCAGAAATAAGAAAAAACACATTACTTAGCGACTCGAAATTTAGAACAGGCATTGAAGACATAGTAAGCGATATTACAGGTTTAGAAAATAAAAAGAGTAAGTTTTCCTTTTTGAATAGGTGAAATAATGAGTGAATTTTATATAGATCAATATTTATTGAACATAGGGAATATTAGTATTGAAGGCGGACTAAAGCAAGAAAAATTTGAAAAAGTGTGTGAGCTTGTTAGAGAAAAGTTAGATGATGAATGGGGAATAACTGACGATAAGTACAAGGATAATAAACTAGAAAGGGAAAAAAGAGCAATAATCGGTTATGAAAAAGAAACTAAATACTATAAGGAAAAAATAAGAGAAATAATAATAAGGTGGAAAATTACTGATTTATGGTATCCACCTTGGCATATAGATTTGTATGATGCGATATTTCACGAAGTCTTTGGAATTTCAGGACTGGCCCCTTGGGCATACGATACTTTAGACAAGTACAAAAACTCATCTTCTGCAAAATTAATAGGAGATAAATTATACTGCTTGATAGGAGGCAAAACAGAACTTCAACCACAAAGAATTGGAAAACGAAGAAGAAAGCAACTAATGAGGTCGCTGCTTCTAGCCACGCCTTTTGAAAACACTAATAAAGGATTTCATGAGGTTTATCTTCATAACGGAATAAGAATAACAATATACTCAGG
>LFRM01292949.1_pt1 | contig 33706 bp, 34 predicted proteins | sample 618341 | NCBI WGS metagenome assembly LFRM01 (sample SAMN03654438, study PRJNA283298) | anaerobic digester metagenome | isolation source: pool of bioreactors CSTR01a, CSTR02a, and CSTR03a thermophilic anaerobic... | place: Denmark: Kgs. Lyngby | collected 2014-05-21 | reverse complement strand
GTATCACCGAGGTAGTCCTCAATGCGCATCAGCTGGTTGTACTTGGACATACGGTCAGAGCGGCTCATGGACCCGGTCTTGATCTGCCCGGTCTCCAGTGCAACTACGAGGTCAGCGATAAAGTTGTCCTCAGTCTCACCCGAGCGGTGAGAAACAATGGCGGTATAGCCGTTACGCTTTGCAAGATCGATAGCCTCGAAGGTCTCGGTAAGGGTACCAATCTGGTTAACCTTAATGAGAATGGAGTTTGCAACCTTCTTCTCAAGACCCATCTTCAAGCGTTCGACGTTAGTTACAAAGAGGTCATCACCTACGAGCTGCACCCTGTCGCCAATGCGATCGGTGAGCATCTTCCAACCTTCCCAGTCATCCTCATCCATACCATCTTCGATGGAGATGATAGGATAGCGGTTGCACCAGTCTTCCCACATGTCCACCATCTGGGCGCTAGTGAGCTTTTCACCAGTGGTCCACTTGAGGGTGTAGGTCTTGGTCTTTGCGTCGTAGATCTCAGAAACTGCAGGGTCGAGGGCGATCATGAAATCCCCATCACGGCCGGTGGTGTATCCAGCGTTCTTGATAGCTTCCATGATGACCTCAAGGGCCTCTTCGTTTGACTGGAGGTCTGGGGCGAACCCGCCTTCATCACCGACGTTGGTGTTATATTTTCTGCTTGTGAGGACTGCCTTCAGGTTGTGGAATACTTCAGTGGTCCAGCGAAGTCCCTCATGAAGGGAAGAGGCACCAATGGGCATTACCATAAACTCCTGGAAGTCAACCTTATTGTCACTGTGGGCGCCGCCGTTAAGGATGTTAGCCATCGGAACGGGCAGGACGCATGAGTGATAGGCACCAAGGTACTTGTACAGGGGCAGGCCTAGGAAGTCGGCTGCTGCACGGGCAACTGCCATGGAGACACCAAGGATGGCGTTAGCACCAAGCTTTGCCTTGTTTGGAGTTCCGTCAAGCGCGATCATGGCACGGTCAATGGCTACCTGGTCAAGAGCATCCATACCTTCAAGCTCGGGAGCAATGAGATCGTTGACGTTGTCAACTGCTTTCAATACACCTTTGCCCATGAAGCGTTTCTTGTCGCCGTCACGAAGTTCTACAGCTTCGTGTACGCCAGTGGATGCACCAGAGGGTACTGCTGCGCGTCCCATGGAACCATCCTCAAGAATGACGTCTACTTCGACGGTGGGATTACCACGTGAGTCAAGGATTTCCCTGGCTTCGATAAATTCAATAATGCTCATGAATACACTCCTAATATAATTCTGGATTACCCCTATAATATCGTATCTTTCAGCTGTAATGTCAAGGTAAGTGGGGCTTGTCCACCCTAGCCAAATCAATCATTGCATAGTACAATTCGCACCATGGATAGTGAAAAAACACCGCTAAAACTCCCTTTACTTACAGAATTCCTCCTGGACAACATCATATTCGCCATGGAGGACCAGAGCGAAACCTACTACCTCGATCTTCTCAAAGGTGAGGTCGTTTCCGACCAAGACCGATATTTGCTTGATTGGGAAGAGGACAGGACCGCCGAGAATGAGCGCTACATAGACATCCCCGACTGGCAGCCATCCGATGGGTTCCTGCTTATGGAAAAATTTGCGAACCAGGTCAGGAACCCCGTCTACAAAGGGAAACTGCTCGAGGCGCTCCAGGCGGGTAAAGGGGTGTTCAGACGGTTCAAGGATGTGATTGGCGAGCACGCTTCCCTCGAAAGGGATTGGTTTGCCTTCAAGGACGACCAGCTCAAACGGGAAGTATACGCCTGGTATCGGGAACATGACGGGGCCCTGCAACTGCTCGACCTCGACATTGAGCCGGAAGAGCTTACCGATGACATACTCCAGGAGGACTTTGTCATAAGCAGCTCGCTGGACGGGCTTCCCCTCAATGAGATACTGAGCTTGCAAACCTCCTTGCTGGAAGAGCTGGAACAGGGAAATGAAACACAAAGGAAGATTCTTCTGCTCCTGGATCCGAGACTCAAAACCATGGAGAAAACAACCCAATTCATCTATGCCAGGACAGGAGACGGTGAACTGGCTGGATATCTCGCCTATGAAGTCATAGGGAGATATACGGCAAAGGTGCTCTTTTTTGGCAACAAGGCACAATATCGTGGTATGGGACTCTTCAGATTCCTTTTTGACCACTTCTGCCGACAAGCTGCGAGAAGGGGCTACTCCTCAATCATAATCGAATTGGCAGGTGAAGCCCTCTCTTTGGAGAAGCTCTTCACACCTTTGGGAAGCACCACCCTATCCAAACAGATCCTCCTGGACACCAATGCGTGGAATGAAAATCACCCTTCAAGCGAGGGGGCCTTCCTCTGACCCCCCTATAACAAGATTTACGAATACGCTACCCTTGCAGGTGAGCAGAAATCTGCTGACACAAACTAGGATGAGGTAGCAATGCGAGTAACGATCTGTGAAAATAAGCAGGATTTGGGTTTTCAAGCTGCAAAGCTTGGTATCGATGCAATTCAATCTGCAATTGAAAAACAGGGAAAGGCTGTCGTGGTCCTCTCGACCGGACTGAGCCAGATCGTCATGTATGAGTACCTGGTCCAGGCATCCATCCCCTGGGAAAAAGTTGAAGTGTTTCACCTTGATGAATATGTCGGACTCAAGGAAAATCACAAGGCAAGCATCAGAGGGTATCTCAAGGCTCATTTTTTTGACAAAGTGAAGAGTGCTGGGACCTTCCATGCGATACAGGGCGACAGCAAGGACATCGATGCCGAGGTCCAAAGGCTGAACGCCCTCATAGGGAATAGGAAAATAGATCTGCTGTTCTTGGGCATCGGCGAGAACGGACATATAGCATTCAACGACCCCCCTGCCAACATCATGACAACACAACCATATATCGTTGTTGATCTTGACAGCAGAAACAGGAAGCAACAGGTACGCGAACAGTGGTTTTCCTCTCTGGAAGAAGTCCCCAAGCAAGCGATATCCATGTCCGTCCAGCAGATCATGAAGGCCAAAACCATCATATGTTCAGTCCCTGACCAGAGAAAGGCCCGCTCAGTAGCCATGTGCCTGTATGACCAGATTTCCGTATTCGCACCCTGTGCAGTACTGCGAGGAAAAGAAGAATGCACCCTACTTCTCGACAGGCCCTCCTCCATGCTCATCATGGGTGACCGACGGTAAAGAGTACGGTCACTCGAACGGAAACAAAGCGGCGGACAGATACGGCTCTTGATACTAATATATTAGTATGTTAGAATGGACTAAGAAACAAAAACCCTTTGGAGGCTTAATTTATGAACATGACATTACGTTGGTACGGCTCGAAATTTGATACGGTCACCCTCAAGCAGATAAGACAGATCCCCGGTGTGAAAGGCGTCATCACGATGCTCTACGACATCCCTGCAGGAGAGGTTTGGCCTCTGGATAGGATTCTGGAACTCAAGGCTGAAGTCGAGGCTGCGGACCTCAAGATATTGGGCATTGAGAGTGTTAACGTCCATGACGCCATCAAGATTGGCAGCCCTGACCGTGAAAAGTATATTGCAAACTACATAACCAGCCTGGAGAATCTGGGCAAGGCAGGCATCACCACTGTCTGTTACAACTTCATGCCTGTCTTCGACTGGACCCGTACCGACCTTGCCAAGATGCGCAGCGACGGTTCCACCGTGCTCGCCTATGACCAGAAAGTCGTTGACTCGATTGATCCCCAAACCTTTTTCAACCAGACAAACGACAGTTCCGGCGGGTTTGCCATGCCTGGCTGGGAGCCTGAGCGCCTGGCCAAGGTACAGGAACTCTTCGAAGCCTATAAGGATGTGAATGAAGACAAGCTCTTTGACAACCTCATCTACTTCCTGAAGGCTATCCAACCGACCTGTGAAAAGTATGACATCAAGATGGCCATCCACCCCGACGATCCCGCATGGCCTGTGTTTAACCTGCCACGCATCATCACCAGCAAGGAGAAGATTCTCAAGGTCATGAAGGCAATCGATGCCCCATTCAACGGCCTGACCTTCTGTGCAGGTTCCTTTGGCACCAACCCTGACAATGACCTGCCCGGTATTATCAGAGCCCTTCCCGGAAGAATCCACTTTGCGCACGTAAGAAACCTGCATCACTTCGAGCCGGGAGTGTTTGAAGAGGCCGCACACCTTTCCAGCGACGGTTCCTTCGACCTGTATGAGATCGTAAAGGCTCTCTATGAGACGGGCTTTGATGGTCCTGTACGTCCTGACCATGGGCGCATGATCTGGGATGAGGTCGCAATGCCAGGCTACGGGCTCTATGACCGCGCAATAGGCGCTGCATATATCCTCGGCTTGCATGAGGCTATCGAGAAGAACGCTACAAGGAAATAATATGGCACATATCGTCCGAGTCACCGCTTCGGAGGAGATCTATCAGACACTACGCTCTGAAATCCTCTCAATGCGACTAAAACCCGGCGAGGAACTGAATCTGCAGCTGCTCAGTGAGCAGCTGCAGGTCAGCCGTTCCCCCGTCAGGGATGCGCTGATGAAGCTCAGCGGTGATAATCTTGTAGACATCTTTCCCCAAAAAGGAACCCGCGTCTCACCCATAGACCTCAAGCAGGTCGAAGAGGAGAGATTCCTCCGAAAAAGCCTCGAGGAATCGGCAGTGCGCAAGTTCATACACAGCTATACAGAAGACCATATCGCACAGATGGAAGAGAGCATACTCCACCAGGAAAAGGCTATGCAGAAAGGAGATTTTATAGAGTTCCTGGAAGCTGACAACGCTTTTCATGGAGTCATATTCTCCGGCATCAACATGTGCAGGATATGGAATATCATCTTAGGCCAGAGTGGCAACCATCATAGGATCAGGCTCCTCTCATTCTCAGAGAAGAATGTCCTTGGCAACATCATCGAACAACACCAGGGCATGGTGGGAGCCCTCCGTTTCAAGGACCTCAATGAGGTACTCTCCCTTGAGGACAAGCATCTGAGCAAACTCCTGCAGGAGACGGAAAACATGGTCCTGCGCTACCCCAACTACTTTAAAAAAGAAACAACCTCACAGCCTTTCTATATGCGAAACACTTACACAAAGGAGCTATCATGAAGTTAACGACACAAGGCATCCAACAAGAAACATCATGGGAAGAGAAGGGATTCACCCTTCCCTCTTTCGACCGTGAAAAAATGATCGCCAAGACAGTGCAGAATCCTACCTGGATCCACTTCGGGGCAGGAAACATCTTCCGAGGATTTCCCGCGGCTCTCCAGCAGACCCTGCTCGAACAGGGCAAGGCGGAGACCGGCATCATCGTCGGAGAGGGATTCGACTACCAGATCATCGACGACATCTACGCCAAGCACGACAACCTGACCCTCCTGGTCACCCTCAAAAGTGACGGTACGATTGAAAAGAAGGTAATAGGGTCCGTAGCAGAAGCCTACAAGTGCGATCCGCAGTTTAAGAAAGAGTGGGAGTTTTTCAAGGGCGCCTTCCGCAAGCCATCCCTACAGATGGTAAGCTTTACCATCACCGAGAAAGGGTACTCCCTGAAAGGCGGAAACGGCGAGTTCTATCCTGCCATCGCAGCCGACCTTGCCAACGGACCCGCCAAGCCTTCCATGTTCCTCTCCAAGCTCACCGCTCTGGTATATGAGCGCTATCTTGCAGGGAAAGGGAAACTCGCCCTGGTCAGCATGGACAACTGTTCCCACAATGGGGAGAAATTGCAAAATGCCGTCCTTACCCTCGCCAGAGGCTGGGAGACCAACGCACTAGTGGAGAAAGGCTTTGTCGCATATCTTGAGAAGGATGTCTCCTTCCCTTGGTCGATGATCGACAAGATTACTCCCCGTCCTGATGCAGACGTCGAAAAAATGCTCCAGAAAGACGGTTTCGAAGACACCACCATGGTCGTCACCGACAAGAATACCTACATAGCCCCCTTCGTCAATGCCGAAGAGTGCGAGTATCTGGTCATCGAGGACGATTTTCCCAACGGAAGACCTGCCTTGGAGGAGACCGGTGTCTTCTTTACCGACCGTGATACAGTAAACAAAGTCGAGCGGATGAAGGTCACCACGTGCCTGAACCCCTTGCATACGGCACTTGCCATCTATGGATGCCTGCTGGACTACAAGCTCATTGCTGATGAGATGAAGGATCCCCTGTTGAACAAGATGGTGCATACCATCGGATACATCGAGGGCATGCCAGTCGTAATCGACCCCAAGATCATCAATCCCAAGCAGTTCATCAAGGAAGTGCTTGAGGTGAGATTCCCCAACCCGTTCATGCCCGACACCCCGCAGCGTATCGCCACCGACACCTCTCAGAAGCTAGCCATACGCTTCGGAGAGACCGTAAAGGCATACATGGCAAACGAGAAGCTTGATGTGGCTGATCTCAAGATTATCCCTCTCGTATTCGCCGGTTGGATCCGCTACCTGATGGGCATTGACGATACAGGGAAGGTTTTCACCCCGAGTCCGGATCCCCGTCTGGCTGAAGTCTCTCTTCATGTGAAGGATATCAAGCTTGGCGACAAGGGGCCTTTCTCCGAACAACTCAAGCCAATCCTGCGCGATGAGTCGATCTTCGGCTTTGACCTCTATGCAAACGGAATGGCCTCTCTGGTGGAAACATATTTTACTGAGCTGGTCTCCTCCAAGGGTGCGATACGTAAAACTCTTGAGAAGTACCTGAAATAATCTCCTGGGGGATGAAAACACATGCATGTAAAACGTTCTGTGACTGAGATTCTGTATATGCTCATGGGAACTTGCCTAGCAGGCTTTGCAATAGCGACGTTTATCCTCCCAGCCAAGATAGCCAGTGGCGGTGTCAACGGCATCGCCACTATCATCTACCACCTTCTAGGATGGGAACCCGGGCTAGTCATGCTCGGGATCTCCATCCCTCTTTTTTTTCTGGGCATGATGGTATTTGGCAAGCTTTACGGCTTCAAGAGCCTTGGAGGGACTTTTTTGCTCTCTTTCTGGGTCAGCCTGTTTGGCAAGCTCACCGCCTACAATGGATTCTTACCCTATGTCGACCGCATGGACACCCTTCTCTCAGCCATATTCGGAGGGGTATTGCTCGGAAGTGGGATCGGCATCGTCATGCGTTCGGGGGCAAATACCGGAGGCACCGACATCATTGCCCAGATAGTCAGCCGTTTCACTCCGTTGGCTCTCGGTACCGCCCTGTTCCTTACCGATGCCCTGGTCATAGTCATCGGAGCGGTGGTCTTTGGTTTTGAGCGAGCGCTCTTCGCTGTAATTACGCTCTACCTCTCGGGGCAGATGGTTAACTTCATGGTTATGAGCTTAGGCACAAAATATGCCAAGACCGCCTATATTGTCAGTGAGAAACATGAGGCTATCGGAGAGCGCATCATCAGCGAACTCCACCATGGGGGAACCCTCATCAACGGAACTGGAGTGTTTACCGGACAGGACCGCCCCATGCTGATGGCTGTGGTGCACAACCAACAGATCAACGCCCTCATGCAGATTGTGCATGAGGAGGACCCCAAGGCATTCATGTTTGTCCACGAGACCTACCAAGCCTTGGGAGAAGGATTCGTGCCGATGCAACGCATCCTTACCCTACAGAAAAAAAAGCGGCGCGAGCAGGACGGTAAAAATTCCGGATAAGCTGATAGCAATGCTGCTCATCGCCCCTTCAACCTCACCTATCTCCAAAGCCTTGCTGGTTCCCAGGGCATGGCTGCATGAGCCGATGCCTACTCCATGAGCGATAGGATCTGATATGAAAAACATCTTGGCAAGCAGGGGGGCAAGGAGATTTCCTAGTGTTCCGGATATTACCGTCGAAGCGACTGTCAGAGCGGGGATGCCCCCGAACTGTTCAGTTATGGCAATCGCTATGGGGGTGGTGACCGACTTGGACATCAAGGAGGCAAGCACCACCCGGTCAAGACCGAGCAGGCCGCTCGTCCACTTGATGGAGAACAAGGATGCCACCGAACCGGCCAGCGTCCCCAACAGGACAGGCAGGAGGGAACTCATGAGCAGTGCCCTCTGGCGATAGATGGTCAGGGCCAGGACCGCGGTCACTGGAGCAAGGAACAGCGTGATGATCGCCGATCCCTTCTCATACATATCCAAGGGAATATCAAATAGGACCAAAAGCAACACGATGAGGGTCATCGCTATGAGCAGGGGATTGGCCAGAGGGTGCTTTATCTTCTTATTTACCCACATGCCAATCCTAAAAGCCAGGACAGAGAGTACGATCCCAAACATGGGGGTATTGAGTGCTTCAAGCATTGCGTCTTCTCCTCCAAAGCTCCTGTAGGCGTGTGATCAAGACTACAGTCCAGCTACTGGCGGCAAAACATGCCAGCAATGAGACTAGGTTGACTACCAACAGTTGCCACCAGACACTTTTGATGAGTGCGGCATAGCGCAGGATACCAACCCCAAAGGGGATAAAGAAAAAGGTCATGTTTGTGAGGAGGAAGTTTGCACTCTCCTCTATGGTCGACTCTTTCATCCATCGAGAAAGCAACAAGAAGAGCATCAGCAGCATGCTTATCACACTGCCGGGAAAGGCAAAGGGTAACACTGCGGAGATCAAGTCTCCCAGAATACAGACGCCAAACAAAAGGCCTAGCTGGATAAGTATTTTCATTAGTAACTACAATACCCTACCATGAGGGGTTGTGTGAAGTGCTTTTAAGAGAGTTCCCCTCTTCTTGTTTCCCAGATATACTATACCTCATGTAAGGAGATCCTCATATGGCTGACAATAAGAAAAAAAAGAAGAGCATGGTGACCAAAAAGGTCGATAAAGCAAAAAAGCGAGGGAAAAAATTACTGATACTACTGCTTGTCCTCGCACTCCTCTGGGTGATCACCCTTATATTCGCACCGACGGAAGTTGCATACCAGAGCACAAGCACAACCTACATACAGGATTTGGAGCTGCCAGCCAATCCCGAAGGAAAGCCCATAACCCGGCATACCGGCTTCTCCCTCCTCTATGATGAGGAGCATGAACAACCTGTCTGGGTCGCCTACCACCTGACCCAAGAAGAGCTGTATGGCACTGCCAAGAGAAAGGACAATTTCCGCTCCGATGACTCAATCCCGACAGATTCCGCCACACTGGCAGACTACCGGGGCAGCGGATATGACCGCGGTCACCTAATCCCTGCAGCAGACCTGTCCTGGTCGGAAGAGGCCATGAGCGACTCCTTCTATATGAGCAACATGAGTCCGCAAGAGCCTCAATTCAACAGAGGCATCTGGAGCTCGCTGGAGGCGACAGTACGCAACTTTGCCGACACAGAGGGAGAAGTCTATGTGGTAACCGGCCCCATCCTTACAGACGGCCCCTACAAGACCATTGGAAAAAACGAAGTCTCAGTTCCCAAGCACTACTATAAGGTCGTGCTCGATTATGCCGAACCCGATTTCAAGGCGATAGGTTTTGTCCTTCCAAATGAGGGTTCCGACGAACAACTGCAAAGCTTTGCGACAACGGTGAACGAAGTTGAGCAACTGACCGGCCTGGATTTCTTCCACAAGCTTCCCGATAAGTTGGAAGAGAAGCTGGAATCCTCCTACTCAGTGAGCGATTGGCAATTCGATACGTTCCAGGCAAGTGCCGAACAACGGAAGAACTATGAGAAGACAGGTCCCGCTGTCCAGACAAAAGAACATCCCCTCTACTCAATGGCAAAGGGGACGCTTACAAAGCTCCTGGTCACAGTGAAGAGGGAGAGCCTAAACCTTCTTGACATCTTCCTGCCCAAGGATGTGATGAAGCAGGTACAGCTTATCGTCAGCTAGGGAGAACCTTCAGAACCCAATCCTCATTGAGGTCTCGGCTTTTATCCGCTGAGGCCCTGTTTTGCCCTTCATAACCTTCGGCTACCGAACCATACCAATCGGAAACAGGAAGATCCCCTCAGTGCTCCCATTGCAAAGACCATCACTTATTGGTACCTTTCGTCTTGGTCACACTTGTTGCCGGAGGGAAGACCCACTACAAGACAGACGGACAAACGTCCAGTCTCATACTATTCGGCATGCTGTTCTCAACAGCTATTTTGATGCTTATCTTTTAGGAGTATGTATGCAAGATATCAATTACAGAGTCCCCGATGAACTTATAGCCAAGAACAGCACAGCCATGATCCTTTCCGTGCAATCCTCCCGGTTCAAGCAGTATGGACAAGTCCTTGAGGGTTCGGCCTTCCAACACCTGATGGACAAGGCTGCGAGCATAACGCCAATCCCTGAAGAGGGAATCGTCTACGTCCCATCGCTTAAGGAACTGGAAGTGTTCGATGAGATCCAGGCGCTTGCCCCCTACTACGACCACCAACCTCTCCAGGTAGGTTTCTGCAATGGACGCAACCAGAGCATGAATGGCCTGGAGTATCACAAAAGCCCTGAAGTCATCATGGCACTGACAGACTGCGTCCTATTCCTCTGTCCCTTTGATCTGATGCAGGAATTTGAATCGGTAAGAACAATCGATGCGGAGCTCTTTTATCTTCCTAAAGGCGCGGTCGTCCTGATCAAGGCAAATGTCCTGCACCTTGCCCCTTGCATGGTTGGGCGGCAGGGTTTCCAAACGGTCATAGTGCTTCCCAGGGAGACCAATGAACCGCTACCCCCCCACGAGATCGAGAGGCGCGACAGCTCACAGGAGAAGGAGGACCGCCTGCTCTTCAAGAAGAACAAGTGGATACTTGCTCACCCTGAGAGACAACAGCTGGTAAGCCAGAACGTACATGTGGGGCTGGTTGGAGAGAACAGAATGGTACATCCTCTCTGATCAGAGGCAAACATTCTCCTGATTCAGTTATTGAAAAGAGACTCTGAAATGTCAGGGTCTCTTGTTTTCTATACGAGATCTAGTCCTGGGTTCTTTCTGCACCAATATAGTGTTGTACAGAACCCACAATAGGAATGAGGTCATGGGAAAACATCCACATAATATCATCTATACAAACGAACTACTCTTGTGGTTGTTTTTGCATAGGTCTTAGGATGCTCCTTAGCCTAAACATGCGCATTATCGTTCTGAACCAACAGTCTTTTATCCGTTAAGAGTTGATAGTTTATGGGTATTAGTTAATACTAGGTACATGGCATCAATACAAAGTGAAGTTTTAACATTGCAAGAGTGTTCAAAGTATCTGAAGATCGCGGAGTCCACGATTTATGTTCTTGCGCGTAATGGACGAATCCCGGCACAAAAAGTAGGCAGGAACTGGCGTTTCAGTAAAGACGCTCTAGACAGATGGCTGGCAGGTGAAATCATCCTCAAGACCTCCGTAGAGAAAGTTCAAAACTAGCTGAGAATTCTTTTCAGATAGGTTAAATTTACACACTACCAAGCACAAAGAGAGACTTCATTTAAGTCTCTCTTTATACTTGGCAAACAGAATGAGATCAGAGAGCTATTTCAGCCATCACTCTTCACTATCCTCATACGCATCATAACCATACTCTTCTTTCGCCCCAGCATATGCAGTCTCAAACGAGGTGAATTTTCCCAATACTGACAGTTCCTTGTAATCAAGGACAAAGAACCCATTATAAAATTCGAAGATATCGTACGTGGTAATCTCATCCATCCCTTCGCCTTGTTCATAACTACCATCAAAGTCAGCATTCATCTCAATGAAATCAAACAGACCCGCATCGGCAATATAATCCACTTCTTCATCATTGGCCTTGCGGTCCAACAGGCAGACACTGACATAGTCGATCTCCTCATAGGGCTCTTTACCTATGGCAGCATATTCTGAAGCAAACAAAGCGGTCTCCACTGATGAGAATATACCTTTGACAGAGTACTCAATGGGGGAGACAACATAAAAATCCTTAGCAAACTCCATGATATAACTGACCTCAGGTATCACGCCTTCCTCAGCAGAACTGAATAAGGTTTTCTTGAACTCCCCTTCATCAAGAAACCAGTAGCACAAATCTGCATCAAAATAGATTTCCGTTTCCTCATCCTTTTCACGGGGAAAGGTAAAGGATGACAGGCTTGCAGGTAAGCCAGGTACTATCATCATTTCGCCAAGCTCCTCTTTTTTACTGTTTCGGACATTATTGTTTTCTACTTCGATCATATCTGTATCTAGCGTATTGCTTGGGTCTTCACCATTGCTACCATATTGCATATTCATTCCTCTTTGTATGCCTGAACTCACAGGACACCTGATAGGAGTATACGACACCAACAGCCAAAGGAGATAGAGAGCAGATAGCTATTTCCTTTAGGAATCGTTTGAATCATATGCCTCGTATAAAGGCAAAACGCATTAGTATATTGCCCTGAAATGATGAAAGGGAAGCTGTTTTGAGCAGCTTCCCTTTCTCTTTAATGCCTACCAAAACACCGAAGGCCGCTCTCGCGGCCTTCAGCTGAACATTATTGGGAGATGAGCATCGTCTTCGGGTCAAGACTGACACCCATGAGTTTCCCTTTTTGCGAGGTGCGGGACTTCACCAAGGTCATCACTACCTTATCACGATCCTCATTGTAGATAAGGCCGATGAGCACATCGATCAGATTGGTATACTTTTCCATGGTATTGGGAACACCAAACTCATCGTAAGCAACATCTGCACGAACAGGAGATACACTGAACCATACTTCCAGGTTCATATCCAAAGCAAACTGCTTGATTTTCTTTACATCATCTTCAGTGGCTACCGTAAGCTTGTAACCATCAAACAAGATTGCATCCGCTTTAAAAGAACCATGCTTGATGAGGGTTTCCAAACTGGAGAGCACCTTATCGATAGTGACGTTCTCCTGACTGAAATTCATCACTACACGGTTAGATAGAATGTTATTATACACAGAAGCTGCATCAGCTAGGCTTCTTCCTTCAGAAACTTCACGAAACACTTCCTTATACCAGTTGATGACATGTTCGACGTTCCCGGAAAAGGAGACGTGAATGACATGCTGACCTCTCAGAAGCTTATCTGTGGCTAGGTGTACCAAGCACGCTGTCTTACCTACACCATGACGCGAAACAAGTACGCCGAGATTACCACGACCGAGTCCTCCATCAAGGGATTCCTCAAAAACACGAAGCGGACTCAAGTCGTTCAATTCTTGGATTTCCATATTGCTCACCTCCCAGAAAATTTGTTGTTCTACCCCCAGTATACTATAAAAAAGTTCAGTTGGGTAGGAATTTGCACTGTAGGGGGCCTCTAAATAAAACACCCCTTTGCAAAGGCTACTCTGCAAAGGGGGTATATATTTGGTGCAAGACAGGTTATTTCTGCTCTTTCTTGCGCTTTTCCTGATACTCTTTCTTCAGTTCTTCCGAGACGCCCATTGGCACCTTGCCGTATTTGCTGAGCTCCATGGAGAACTCACCCTTACCCTGAGTCAGGGAACGGAGAGTTGTGGAATACCCGAACATTTCTGAAAGGGGAACATCAGCATAGACTGTGCACATTGCATGGTCTTCAGTAGAACTGATGATGATACCACGTCTCTGGTTGACTGAAGCAAACAGACTTCCCTGGAACTCTGTGGGTGCTACAACCTCAACCTTCATGATAGGTTCGAGGATAACAGGGTGGGCCTTTTCAAACGCCTCCCTGAAAGCATTGAGAGCTGCGGTCTGGAAAGCCTGGTCAGAGGAGTCGACTGCGTGCCAAGCACCATCGTTAACCACAGCCCTGACACCAAGAATGGGGAACCCGACCTGGGAGCCCTTCTTCATTGCAAGCTGGAAGCCCTTATCACAAGCGGGGATGTACTCGGTAGGAATCGTCCCACCCTTAATCTCATCACCAAACTCGTAATCCTTGGGATCCTCACCCTCAACAGCTTCCGCAAGAGGCTCGATATATCCGGCGACACGGGCATACTGACCTGAACCACCGGTCTGCTTCTTGTGGGTGTAGTTGAATGCTGCACGCTCGGTGATAGCCTCGCGGTATGCAACCTCTGGCTCTCCGATCTCCACTTCAGCCTTATACTCACGCTTCATGCGTTCGACATACACTTCAAGGTGCAGTTCGCCCATTCCCTGGATGATGGTCTGATTGGACTCAGAGTCAACGTAGGTGTGGAATGTGGGGTCTTCCTTGGTAAAGCGGTTGAGAGCCTTACCCATATTGTCGGCAGCCTTCTTATCAAGCGGCTTGATAGCCAATGATATGACAGGGTTAGGCACATACATGGAGCTGAGGGAGTAGTTCAGCTTGGGGTCACAGAAGGTATCACCGGAAGCACAATCTACGCCAAAGAGGGCTGCAATTTCACCGCAACCTGCTTCGACAAGGTCTTCCATGTTGTTGGCGTGCATTCTGATAAGTCTTCCAACCCTGAACTTCTTACGACTTCGGGTATTGAAAAGCTCGTCACCCTTCTTCACCTTTCCCTGATAGACACGGATGTAGGTGAGCTGACCATACTGGCCATCCTCAAGCTTGAAAGCAAGAACGACAGGAGGGAGGTTCTCGTCTGAAGGAAGAATAATCTCCTCTTCATTGTTATCAAGGTCCAGAGCCTTGTTTGTCACTTCACCGGGGTTGGGAAGATAGCTGACCACTGCATTGAGAAGAGCTTGGATGCCCTTGTTCTTATAAGCGGTACCCATAAGGACAGGAACGAGCTGCAAGGCAATGGTTGCCTTTCTGATCTCAGTATTGAGAAGCTCTTCGGTGAGGGTCTCCTCAAGCATTGCTTCCATGACTGCGTCAGAACACATGGAGACACTGTCAAGCATCTCTTCACGTTTGGCCTTGGCCTCATCAAGCAGCTCGGCAGGAATCTCTGCTTCACGCATCATGTCCTGGGCAGGACCGTCATCAAAGTAGAGAGCTTTCATTGTGACAAGGTCCACAACACCCTGCATCTTATCTTCAAGCCCAATGGGAATCTGCATGAGAACTGCGTTCAATCCAAGCTTTTCGACCAGCTGCTTCTGGACCCTGTAAGGGTTTGCTCCAGTGCGGTCACATTTGTTGACAAATGCAATTCGGGGAACATGATACCGTTTCATCTGACGGTCAACTGTGATCGACTGGCTCTGCACACCTGCGACAGAACAAAGCACAAGCACAGCGCCATCGAGAACGCGCAAGGAACGCTCGACTTCAATGGTGAAGTCAACGTGTCCCGGAGTATCGATGATGTTGATCTCAGTCTCCTTCCACATAACGTTTGTTGCTGCGGAAGCAATTGTAATTCCACGTTCTCGCTCAAGCTCCATGCTATCCATGGTAGCCCCAACGCCGTCCTTACCACGAACTTCATGTATTTCGTGGATTCTATTGCAGTAGTAGAGGATGCGTTCGGTGAGAGTAGTCTTACCCGAGTCAATGTGGGCACTAATTCCGATGTTCCTCATGTTTTGCAAATCAGCCATACTATTAAACCTCTATAATCTAGAATAAAAGCGATGCTGCAGTATCTCCTGCAACTTTAAATTTCCGTTATTGAAAGAGCCTGCTGTTTCCTGTATACCCATATACTGCAATGAGGAAGGGATAAAAACACGGGCCCGCAAACTACTGAATGTGTAGCGTACCTTGTGGATAATATTACAATAGGGATTTTTGTGCAATCCCTATTGTCAACACAATCCTTTTCCGACTAGATAATTGTATGCTACAATGTCGTTGAGGTGTGCCATGAAAACTGTTTTCACTAAAATTCGGGAGGGCGAGATACCCTCCGTAAAACTGCATGAAGATGCATTTTGTACCGTTATCTTGGACATAAACCCTGTCCACAAGGGGCATCTTTTGGTCATTTCCAGCGAGCCCTACCCCACATTCAGCGAGTGTCCCCCGCAGACACTGCACCATCTTATGGATATCGCACAACAGGCCGACAAGAAACTTCGTACCACCCTCGGCTGTGATGGGACCAATCTGGTAATCAACAACGGAAAGGCAAGCGGACAGGAGGTGCCGCACCTCCATATCCACATCATACCCCGCTACAACAATGACGGGCAGAAGTTCGGATTCACAAAAGAGACCTATGCTGAGGGCGAGATGGCCAAGTATGGGGAACAGTTGAAATTCTGACTATGAAAGCATGCCACCACTGCCATGCAGCAATAGATGCATTCTTGACCATAGGCACCCACACCCTCTGCCCGAACTGTGACAACCCCCTGCACAGTTGCTATAACTGCAGATTCTACAGCCCTGGATCTTACCACGACTGCCTTGAAGGGGTCGATGAACTTATTATAGAAAAAAAAGAAGCTAACTTTTGTGATTTCTTTATGCTGGGCAATGACAGCTCAGATGAAGAACGAAAAAAAGCTGATGCAAAAAAACGGGCTGAAGCCTTCTTCACCACCTAAGGAACCTATCATGAAAAGACGACGAACCATCATCCTGCTCTTCACCCTCCTACCCCTGTTGTTTCTGGGTTGTCAGACCTACACGGCAGCAAAAGGAATGGCAACAATTGAACCCATACCCTCAGTTGTTGAAGAGAAGACCATCACCAAATACTCCCCGGCACTGATAGAGAGTGAGAGAAGAATAGCCGCCCTTACCCTGGAAAAGGAAAAGTTACACCTTGAAGCCCAGGCAAAAGCAGACCAGATTCTTGAAATGGAGCAGCAGAACGTTCTGCTTGAAACAGAAATTTTTGAGTTGCAGAGCCTCATAGAGGAGAACAGGACACTCCAGCAGGAGCAGAAAGAGCAGCGCCTGCGCATAGAGGAAGAATTGGCTGAGCAAGAGAAGCTAAGACTCTCCCTATTGCAGGAGCTCAGCGACGAACGTGATGCCCTCGAAATGGAAACCCGTATGCTCAAGGCTCAGCTTGAAGAGAAGACACTTACCATCGAGGAGAAGAATCGCCTCGAACAGGAACGAAGCGAAGAGGCTAAACGACTGGAGCAGGAACGATCGGCAAAACGCCTTGCACTGGAAGCTGAGGAGAAACGTATCGCCGCTGAGAATGAGGAGAGGCGCATCGCCATGGAAAAGGAGTGGAGACAAATCCCACCACTGGACCAGATCACCTATCCCAGGCTCTATAAGACGGACAAACCCACCACCCTCGCAAACGAGGGGGAGAAGCTGCGCGCACTCATGCTCCCATTGGATGATGTCCCATGGAAAGACAGCAAGGTGGTCCTTGAGGCAAGCAAGAGCATCAGCGACCTGGATGTCCCCGTTGTCTTTGTGACCGGCCATATGGAAAATGTGATAGCCCTAGTCAAGGAGATGCGCTCGAATGCCGCCCTTTTCAGCACAGGAGCGATAATAACCAGTTTCCCGATTCTAGAGATGAGCAACTTTGGCGCTGAAATCCAGTATCAGCAGGACAAGACCCTGCAACTCGTGGTGGCTAACCTTCCGGAATACCAGGTCGTGAGAGATCTCGTCGGAGGAAGGGAGTGGCAAACGACACAGAAGAGCGTCACTGCCGCCAGGCTGGGCCATCTCCAACAGATGCTTGGGGAGGGATCCCTCACAGTAGCCACCCTCCTGGGAGCTTCCCTGTACGAACCATCGTATCGTGACTGGAACACCTTCAGCCCTGTAGGGTATCGCCAGACTGACTACCTCTGGCCACTTTCAGAATTTCTGGAGAGCGAAGGATTCTATGATACCTACAGGCTCACACACTTCAGTGAGGCGACCAATGCCGGCAATACCATCATCACTCCAGAATGGGGTGAACGGGTTGATTTCATCTACAGCAGAAAGCTCCTCCCCCTCACATCAACGATGCTGACCATTGGAGGGGAGTCGGTTCCTGACGAGAGCGGCATCTCACGCTTTGGCGTGCTGGGGACCTTCCTGGTCCCCTGATCAGGACTTGTCCTCTTTGGAACTCGGCTCTCCGACAACCTCAGCCACACCCTCGATAGTGGTGGCTGAGCTGGCCCCATATTGTCTGGTGAGCTTCCTCACCCTCATGGACCATACGAACATCCCGATTCCAGAAGCGAGAAGCACAACCCCGACCAACTTGAGGAGCAAACTTCCTATCTGGGTCGGGAAGGCGAAGAACAGGATTGCAAGTACAATGGAAAAAAGCGCTTCTGAGAGCAAGGGGGCAACACTTACATTGCCCTTGCGCAAGAGAAATGCCTGGATGACCGATATGAGGGCAGAGACCAACAGCTGTGCGCCTAGTATGTAGAGAAGGATATGCGTACCGAAATTCTCTGTGAACAAGGAAAGAATTACAACCAGGACACCGATGGCGATATTGACGAGCCCCTTGATCGCCAAGGCACTCTTGTTACGGGGTCCCAATGCATACAGGCGCATTGATATGAGGGAGTTGATCCCTGTAACCACCATCCCCCCTCCGAGCAGTGCGACAAAAGCCTTTGCAAACGACTCACCCTGAAACATCATGTAGATGCCAAGTATTGAGAGTATGGTAGCAAGCACTGCAGTTGTGTTAAGGTGCCTTTTCATAAATGAATCTGACATGACAATCTCCCTTTTCTGGTATTATTTACAGACCAACCATTTTTCTTTATGGTACAGGGAGCGACAAAGCAAGTAAAGGAGTATAGGCACCGATGTACAGATATCTTTTTTTTGATGCAGATGGGACACTCTTTGACTTCGATGAAGCTGAAAACCGCGCTTTCTACCTGATGGCGGAAAAGCTTGGTCTCGATGCGACACACGAGCAGTTGGTAAAGTACAAAGCCTGCAATGAAGCGTGCTGGAAGGCCTTTGAACGGTCAGAACTTACGCAAGCAACCCTGAAGATCAAACGGTTCGAGGATTTTTTCGCTTCCGAAGGGCTTGTGCTGGACCCGGCACTTGCAAGCAGGACATACCAGAGCTACCTCTCGGAACAAGGCATCCTCTATGAGGAGAGCCGACCTCTCCTGGATGCGCTCGTTGAGCGCGGCTACACACTCTTCCTTGCCTCGAACGGCATTGCCCATGTGCAGCGAGGCCGCCTTGCCCAATCAGAAACGGAGAGATATTTCAAGGATATCTTCATCAGTGAGGAAATCGGGGCGCAAAAGCCGGACAAGCAGTTTTTCTCTGTCATGCTGGAAAGGACCGGCTTGGAATCGAAAAAGAAAGAGTGCCTTATGATCGGTGACAGCCTGAGCAGCGACATCCAGGGAGGGATATCCTTCGGTATGGACACGCTGTGGCTTAACAAGGATGGGGCGCACAAGAACTGTACGGGCCTGAAGCCTACGTACGAGATACACGCCCTGGCTGAAATGTTACATTTGTTCGGGATCCCTACTGAACGTTCTCCACGGCCTTGAGCTCGACCTGCACAATGAGCAGGCTATTAGGATATATGCTCGGGGTCCCTTCCTTGCCATATCCGAGATCGGGATGGATCCAAAACTGATATTTCGAACCTTCGCTCATCAGCTTCACACCCTCGACAAACCCGGGGACTCCTATTGCCTTCAGCTGAAATCGGGAGGGGTGGCCTCGCTCGTAGGAGGAGTCCACAACCTGACCGTTGAGCAGGATCATCTGGTAATCGAGTTCAACCATCTGTTCCCCTGTGGGCTTGGCTCCCTCGCCCTCTGTAAGGACCTTATACTGCAAACCGGAGTCGGTAACCTTTACTCCCTTCTGGCCCTTGTTGAGCTGAAGGAAGGATTCTGCCCGTTCAAGGTTTTCACGGGCGATGGCATCCTGCTCCATCTGTGCAATCTCCAACATCTTGTTCTGCACTTCATAGAGAACTTTGCTCATCTCTTCCTGTGAGAAGTACCCCGAACCAGTCTGGGCGTCGAGGGCACCCTTGGCAAAGAATTCACTGTCAAGTTTATCAAAACCCTGCTCTCTCATGGTGGAGAAGAGCATATACCCATAGGTGTAGCTAAAGCGCTCATCCAGAGATACGGGTTTCGGCTTGTCCTTGATGGAGTCTGTGACAACCACCTCTGTTTTTGTCTGGACGACCGGGGTATTGGGTGTTATCGCCGGAATTGCAGCAGAGGCGTTCACCACTGGCGTTTCTTCTGATCGGCCACAACTGACTAGAGAGAGCATTGCGATACAAGAAAAGATGCAAATAAGGAAAAAATTCTTCACGGCACAACCTTCCGTTGCAGGGGTTTTGCCTCCTGGCACTACGCTGAAAGACAGGGAGTGCGCTAGCTTGGTTCAGTATTGTCATTCACCCCGAGATGACAACAACTACCAAGCGGAGGCTTGCATACAGGAAACTTTACCGCACATACCGCTTAACGTCCAGTAAAACATTACAAATCTGCTCTGTGCAGGTGCAAATATCGCCCTAGCGTGAGAAAACGCTTGTCCCGTTGCTGTCGATAGCTACGACCACAGGAAAATCCTCTACCTCCAGGAGCAGAAGAGCTTCAGGGCCCAACTCAGGAAAAGCCAGGGTTTCCACCTTCCTGACGGTCGAGGCATAGAGTGCGCCACAGCCGCCGAACGCCTGCAAGTAGAGAGCCCGGTTACGTATGATGGAGGAGATTACAGCTTCACTTCTCGGACCCTTGCCAACCATGACCCTAAGGCCCTCATCCAGAAGACGGGGTGCAAACGGGTCCATACGGGCACTTGTAGTTGGGCCGCATGCTCCCAGAGGAAACCCTTCGGGAGCGGGAGAAGGCCCCATGTAGTAGATCGCCTGCCCCTGTAGCACGATAGGGAGCTTCTGGTTATTTTCCAAGAGATCGAAAAGCCTGCTATGCACCTGGTCCCTTCCCACATAGATCGTCCCACTGAGCAACACCTGGTCGAATGCCCTCAAGGAGAGCAAGTCGCTCTCTGCAATCGGTAGTTGAATCTTACGCATCTTCCCCCTCCCAGACAATCTCTGCCTTACGATCTGCCCAACAGTTGATGGAAACGGAGAGAGGCATCCCGGCTATATGGGTAGGCTCCTCCTCGATGGCCACATGCAAGGCGGTCACCCTGCCTCCAAAACCCCCGCCGCCTATCCTAAGGGTCTGGACAGCCGCGAGAATATCCTCTTCAAGCTTGGCATAGGATGGATCGGCGTGTGCTATGCGCGCATCCCTGAGCAGGGCTCGCTTGCTCAGATATGCTGAGCGCTCCATAGTACCGCCGATGCCCACACCAAGGAATATGGGAGGGCAAGGCTTCCCTCCGCCCAGGCGCACTATATCACAGACTGCGTCGATGACAGCCTTAGGCCCTCCTGTCGGGTTGAGCATCCTCACAGAGCTGCAGTTCTCACTGCCAAACCCCTTGAGAAGCACCCTTATGGTAAGGCCTTCTCCATCGACAAGGTTCCAGTGGATTATAGGAGGGAGATTGTTTTGGGTATTTTTTCGGGTAAAGACAGGGTCGGTGACCACCGAGCGCCTATAGTATGCCTTCTCTACAGCATCAAGGGCCCCTTCGTTGATGGCTTTCTCAATCTTGGAGGGCACTAGCGGGCATGATCTGCCCAAATCCACAAAAAACACGAACATACCGGTGTCCTGGCACATGGGCAGGAGATTCTTATCAGCTATCTTTAGATTTTCCAGGATGGCATCAAAGACCGCCAAGCTTGTCTTGCCTGCGACATCGGAGGCGTTTTTTGCCTCCTCTTCCCTCCCCTGTCTTATACAGGAAAGGACATCCGAGGGTAGCCTGACTACCGCTTCTTGCAACGCTTCACTAATTTTCCTTGAGAGTTTCATCGGGGCCCACCTTCCAATTAGGATCATATAACCATGGGCGGGTCGAGAAGTAGTTGCCTACCAGATTGAGCAGGACCAGTGCCAAGGCCAAACCTACCACCAGTCCCATACAATCAGCGGCCAAGTCCATCCACTCGCGGGAACGCCCGAAAAATGGTTGGAGCATCTCGACCATAAAGCCCAAAAGCAATCCGAGTACCAGTGTCTTGATGATGGAAGGGCCAGCCCAAGAGGAGAGGTGGAGGGTTGAACGAGTTTTTCTACCATCCTTTCTGGTCTTTCCTGAACCTGGGATCTGCAGCGTAGCGTAGAACAAGGAGAATCCAAGGCAAGCATAGGCAAGCATGTGGTCCCCCTTATCTGCAAAAGGAATCCATGTGAAGCTTGGATAATTCTCCGCAGGTATGAATGAGAAATAAAGGATGGCAAACACTACAAAAACAGAGAGGGTAATCCCCACTGTCCTGAGTATTGTCTGTAACGGAAGCCGGTTTTTCATGTCAAATCCCCTTGCCACACATCCCGCTCTTCCATTGTCTTTTCGAGAAGAGAAAGAAATGCGCTCTTGTCCGGAAACGTCCTTGGAGCCACCAACCTATGATTAGGAGTCTCGCATATAAGCCGTTCCACCACAATGTCTTTTTTCAAATGTCTAAGAATCCAAATGCTGTTTTCCACATGCCTTCTCAGGGAGGGCACACTGACCTCCCCCTGTGCATACCAGTCGTACAGCCTCGTACCCCCACAAACATGGAGGTTGTGAATCTTGACAGCTTCGCTTTCAGCCTTATTGATCCACAGGCAGGTCTGTTTGAAATCACCTTGGGTTTCTCCCGGCAGACCTACCACTATATGAGTACAAACACCAATACCGCGGGAATGTAACGCTTTTGCACTAAGAATATAACAATCTGCATCATGTCCGCGGCCGATCCGCTTCAACGTCTGGGGATTGGAGCTCTGAAGGCCGAGTTCGACCCACACTTTGCTGACACGGCTCTTGTACCCCTTTAGCAGGTTTAGCACCTCATCGGTGATACAGTCCGGCCTGGTGGAGATGATAAGTTCTGTAAACGGACCCTCATCCAGGGCGGCATCATAGAGCGCCTTCAAGGTAGCGACATCTGCATACGTGTTGGTCCATGCCTGGAAGTAGGCACTGAACAGCTCAGCCTTGTAGCGGCGTTTCAAAAAGGAACGGCCGCGCTCTATCTGGTCTTTGAGGGAGGAACATCGCTGCTCAAGGGAGAGCACGGCGATCGGGGCTGTTTTGCTGAGCTCCTCATCAAAAGGGCTTGCATGAGTAAAAGAACTCTCACCCGATCGTTGGTACATCGCACTTGCGCCGGTTCCATCACAAAAGGCACAGCCTCCTGCCCTGCCCTCATCACGGTTAGGACAGGAGAAGCCCGCATCAAGGCCTATACGGTAGACCCGCTTGGAGTAGACTGATTCAAGATACTGGGCATACCCCCTCCAATGCTTTCTCATCAGAGGATTTCTATAGCCAATGAGACCTGACCGAGGACACTTGCTCCGAACCGTATGATCACATCCCCCAAAGGGGTCTGCAATCCCATGCCCATGCTCAAGCCGAAGTCAAAATCAACAGGGGAAGAGAGCCAGGGGTCAAAGGGGTAGGAAGAGGGTGGGACAAGATAGGGATCGTAACGGTCTGTCACAATAATCTTTGCTGTTGTCTGCAAGAAGGAGTCAAATCCTAAAAATTCCCCAATGGCATACTGGTAGAGCGCACCTATCTGGGCAACATCCCGTTTCAAAGAACCTGCACTGTATCCCGGGAATGCGTTCAGCCCGCCGATATCTACATAAGATGAGAGAAGCGGATAAGGCATACGCATCATTGCCAGATGAATATCGTAGCCGATTGAAGATTTGCTGCCAATGACGAACCGTTGTCTCCAAGCGGCCTGCAGACCGAACACAGCCCTTTCATACCTTCCCAATGTGCTCCAGAACTCACCGCGCACACCAGTGGAGGCAAATATCGATAATTGAGTATCCCAGACCAATGATGCATACAAGGATGGGACAGCAAAGAACTGCGTTTCCCACCGTGTGTCATACAGAAAGACCAAGTCAACCAACCCACCAAAATTCAGCCTCCCATAATCAAGGAACCTGTAATCCATACCCAGCTCCATAGTGAAGCCCTTATCCAGTGCTACCTCCCTCTGCCCGTTCACCATACTGTTCAGCGGGGAGAAACCACCACCTTCATAGGCAATGGAGAAGTCCAAGTCCAAGGATGCATAGGGTGAGACATAGAAGGGATAGAGAGCGGAGAGCTTCAACTTGGAAGTCTGTCCGAGCGTGGCCAATATCTCCATGGAGAAATCGGAGTCCATCATATTGGAAATGCGGGCATTTACCCTAGCATCCGCAGAGAGCCAGGCACCACCGTTGGGCGTGTTGTTTGCGATGCCGGTGCTTCCGGAAACACCTAGGCTGATATTGGAGTCACTCTTCTTCAGGGACTGGATGACTATGATGAGCTCGCCCTCCCCTTCACTGATGGTTGCCATCTGGTAGGTGGCTGAGGAGAGGCGGTAATGTTTCTTGATAAGGGCAAGGGAGTGAGAAAGCTCCAGTTTCGTCCCATCATCCAGCGGCCGGCCGGCAAACATGGAAAAATGTTCCTTTTGTGGAATATCTGCAGCAGGAAACAGCGAAACGTCAACTACCTGCACGTCACTTATGAGAGGATCACCTTTGAGCAGGTAGGTACCATCTCTTCCCTTCTCTTTGAACAGCAGAGGCCGGTCTAGGGAAATACGGTTGGCAAGAGTCTTGAACTCCTCTTCCTTTTCATCACAGGCCCTCTCCCCCTCCCGTATGATCTGCTCGGGTTTCGAAAAGTCGAGGGCGAGGACCTTAGTGAGGTCGGGACATATCAGCAGGTCTGCAAGTTGGTGCTGGGGTTTCGCCCCAATCTGATTGATCAGCACCATTGTCTGCATAAGCATGCTGGAGAAAGATCCCATCAGGTCCTCAGCACTCTGGATGGTTGCATTCACATCACAGGCGATCACGATATCATAACCGAGGTCCTTGGCTGCCTGTACCGGCAAGTTATCCACAATGCCGCCATCGACGGCGTAGGTGCCATCGGGCTGGGGATAAGGGTCAAAAATGATGGGTATGGAGATACTTGAACGGACCGCTGTTATCAGCGAGCCCCTCGCGTACAGAATCTTCTCCCCTGTTGCAACATTGGCTCCGACACACCTGAAGGGAATTTCAAGATCATCAAAATCCATGTCATCGGGGAGTTTGGAAAAGACCGAGGCGAGCAACTCCATGACCTTCTGATCACCAAGCAGGCCCGGAGAGGTCCCGACTCCCTGCTTATCAAAACCTAGGGAGAAGACATTGCTGTGGGTCGGTTCGAACGCCCGGGCTATATCATAGGCAGAGCTGAAGGAGCTCTCCAGAAACATTGTGGAAAAATTCGGAGCCTCAGCCAAGGCCCTAATCTCCTTGGGACTATACCCGGCAGAGTAGAGTGAGCCCACAAGTGCCCCCATACTGGTTCCAAGAATCATATCTATGGGGATGCCATGCTTCTCTACGGCCTCCAGCACCGCAATATGTGCAAGACCTCTTGATCCCCCTCCGGAGAGCACCAGGGCCACAGTCGGTCTGGAGGCAAAGAGAGAGAGAGTGCACAAGAGAACAACAAGCAAAGAGAGCGCTCGCCTTTTCATTGTTACCCTAACTTTGTTCCTAGGAACGTACGATTACCTGGTAGGAATGAGACCCAGTCCATCTCCTTACGTTTTTCCATCTGCATCCGGTCGATCCAGAGCAGACCATCGCCTGTGGCTATCGCTACACCCCTGCCTTTCTGCTTGGCGACGACCGTGCCTACCGCTGTCCCCGGGGGCACAGGATCTGAAGAGGCATCCTTGCGCAGACCGGTGACTGAGGTGATATAGAGAGTCTCCCCTTCAAAAGTGGTGTGGGCCTTTGGCCAAGGGTTCATAGCCCTTATCTGGGCATGGATATGTGTTGCAGGGAGGTTCCAGTCGATTCGGGCCATCTCGCGCGATATGAGGGTGGTATAGGTAGGCACACCCTCCTGGGGGACAAACAAGGCAGAACCGTCCTCTACCTTCTTCAGGGCCTGTACGGCAAGACCAGCGGCTCTCTCTTTGACTATGTCAGTCAGGGACAGGGTGGTCTCATCGCCTTGGAGGGGGAAGGACTCACTGTGCAGCAGATCCCCGCTGTCCATCTCGGCAGCAAGGCGCTGGATACTTATTCCGGTTCTTTCAAACTGGTTGAGAATCGCCCCTTGGATAGGGGAAGGTCCCCTCAATAGAGGCAGAAGGGAGGGGTGTATGTTGAGTTTTTCCCCTGAAAACAGTGATAGGAACCGTGGTCCGAATATCTTGCCATAGGCAAAGCAGACTAGGGTGTCGCAACCATAGGAAGAGACCAGGTCCCTCGCTTCGGTACGCAATCTATCAGGCTGCAAAACGGGTAACCCGAGACTCAGGGCCTCCACCTTTACAGCAGAAGGGAGCAGGGTCTTTCCCCTCGACCCTTTCTTGTCAGGATTGGTCAGTACCGCAGCCACATCAAAGTGTTCGGCGAGGGCGCGTAAGGTGGGCACAGCAATCTCGGGAGTCCCTGCAAACAGGATCCTCACGCCTTGCGCCTCTTGCGTGGGCGGTTTCTCTTCTCGTAAGCCTTCACCATGCTCTCCCTCTCCTCAGCGCTAAGGCGGTCGATGAACAGTGTGCCGTTGAGATGGTCGTTCTCGTGTTGGATCGCCCGTGCAAGCAACCCATCCGCCTTGACGGTAAACGGTTTCCCTTCAATGTCCTGAGCCTGCACATTGACCCTTGCAGGACGGACAACATCATGCCAGACACCGGGTACGGAGAGGCAACCCTCTTCTGCACAATCGGTCTCTATGGATGTTTCCAGTATTTGAGGGTTTATATATGCTCGTTTCTCCACTCCGTGGATGTTTATCACAAAAAGACGCAGCGATACGCCTACCTGAGGGGCGGCAAGGCCGACTCCATCAGCTTCGGACATAGTTTCAAACATGGCATCGACAAGGACACGAAGGCCGCTATCGAATTTGGTTACTGGTTGGCACTTCTCTGTGAGTACCTCTTCCCCAAGGGTGTATATATCTAACATGGTAGATATATGATACCAACACAAGAGTCCTCGGTCAACGCTACAACATTTGCAAAGGGTCTATATCGACCTCCACATAGATGCCGGAAGGGGCTGTGTAGTGCTCCAGGACATGGGACACAACCTTATGGGCCGAGGAGGCGTCACTGCCCATCACCAGGATATGATTTCGCCAGTTCGATGCGATCTTCTCCAGGGGGCATTCGCTATTGCACATCACTGAGGGAGAACCCTCACCCTTGTAGGTTGCAATAGCGGCTTCAAGCAGGCTTTCCAGCTTATCGGCCTCAGCACTGACCTTCTCCCTATTCCTGCCTCTCAGGACCAGGTTGATCAGACGGGTATGGGGGGGGAACCCGGTCTCCTCGCGCATAACAAGCTCCTGGTCAAAGAAAGCATCCACTTCCCTGTGCTGCGCATAGAGCACTGCAGCATTTTCGGGGTGGAAAGTCTGAATGATGACCTGGCCCTGGTCATTATACCGTCCGGCTCTGCCCGAGACCTGCATCAAGAGCGAAAACGTACGCTCCTGGGAGCGGAAATCAGGAATATTCATACCACTATCCGCCAGGACGATCCCGACAAGCTCCACTCCAGGAAAATTGAGCCCCTTGGCAACCATCTGGGTTCCCAACAGGATATCGACTTCCCCCTTGCGAAACTGTTCCAGGACCTCATGCATATGCTTCTTATCCTTGGCACTGTCAGTATCGAGGCGCCTGATACTCGCCTGAGGGAAAAACATACGCACATCCTGTTCGACCATCTCAGTACCGAAGCCGCTGTAACCAACATCAAGGGAGTGACATTCAGGACAGACTTGTATCGGTTTCCTACGGTACCCACAGTAGTGGCAGATCATCTCCCCCTTGCCCTGATGAAAGGTCAGGGAGACGGAACAGTGGGGACACTGCATGTCGTAGCCACAGCTTTTACAATGGAAAAAATAGGAGAATCCCCTTCGGTTCAGGAAGAGGATCACCTGTTTCTTACGGGCCAAGACAGCCTTGATTTCAGCTAAAAGCTTCTTGCTGATGGTATGCTTCTCCCCTTGCATATCCACAACACGGACCTTTGGGGGAACTCCCCCTCCCACCCGGCTATCGAGTCGCAGCGCCTTTACCTGCCCCTTCTTCATCATGCTCCAAGCTTCAAGGGATGGGGTGGCACTACCCATGACCAGGATGGCCCCCTCCTCACGGCAGCGCTGCTGTGCCACCTGGCGTGCATGGTAACGCGGGGTATTGCCGCTCTTGTAGCTGTTCTCGTGTTCCTCATCGATGATGATCATGCCCAGATTCTCAAACGGGGCAAAGACCGCACTGCGTGCGCCTATGGCGAACAGAACCTCCCCGCTTCGAATTCGTTTCCACTGGCTCAGACGCTGACTCGGAGTGAGGGCGGAGTGAAGGATGGCAACCTTGTTTGCGAACCTGTTGGTCACCTGCCTCGCAAGCTGGTGAGTAAGGGTAATTTCAGGTACGAGGTAGATGACCGACCTACCCTGAGCGATCATCGCCTCGGTACAGCGAAGAAAGACTTCGCTCTTGCCGCTGCCTGTTATCCCGTAGAGATAGTACATGGCATCTTTCGCAGCATTGATGGTCTCGATGGCCGCCTGCTGGTCAGCAGATAGGTTCATTACCTCGCGTATGGTCTCATCGTCCTCAACGGCTAAGGCGGGGGTGCTGCTGTCACGCCTACCGCCAGGAATCATCATGCTCAGGGCTTCTCCCTGGCTGCAAAGGTAGAAACGGCTCATCCATAAGGCAAGCTCTACAGATTTGTCTCCATAGAGGCTCACCTTGTCGATGACCCGTTTGATATCCTTTACCTGATAGGGAGCTTCAAAATCATCCGCCAGACCGATTACATAGCCTGTCATCTCCCGCTTTCCGAACGGGACGACTACCCGCACCCCGACACCGACACTCTCTAGCAGTTCCTCGGGTATAGCATAGGTGAAGCTCTGCTTTACGGGGACATCTAGGACGAGGTGGGCAAACTTGCTCATCTTGACCTGCCAGGGAGGGTGAGGTTGAGAAAGGCCGCGACCTTCTTCAGGTCTTCCCAGACAGGCCGTTTGAGCTCTTCCATATTGCGAAGCACACCAGCAGGGTGGTAGGTAACCAGGACAGGAACCCCCTCATAACGGTAAAAACGGCCACGAAGCTCACCCACTCCCTTATCGGTATCGAGAAGGGCCTTGCTGGCAACTCCTCCTATCAGAAGAATAAGCTCAGGCTTAACAAGGCGGATCTGCCTTCTCACAAAGGGAAGGCAGCTGGATATCTCATTGACATGGGGAGTGCGGTTCTCCGGAGGACGGCATTTTATAATGTTGGAAAGGTAGACATTGGTCTCTCTGGACAAGCCAAGGGGGGTAAGCCAGGTATCCAGGTACTGCCCTGCCTTACCGACAAAAGCTCTTCCGGTGGCATCTTCATCCGCTCCCGGACTCTCTCCGATGACAAGAAGACGGGAAGGAAGGGCTCCCTCCCCAAAGACCGTATGTGTGCGAGTTTCGCATAAGGGGCAGCGGGTGCACTCCTGTACCATCCGCACCAGCTGCTTCATGGAGGCTCCCTCGGGAGCGTCCTTGTCCAGGGGGAGGGGAAGTATCTCATCTACCAGGGATGAGAAATCCATCACTGGACTTGGAGTGACCTCTTTGCCCGTAATCATCTCCTCGGCCTGGTCACAATAGTATAGGAACTGTTGCAAATCTTGGGCGAGTGCCTCTCTCTTCTCTTCTATATTACTCATGTTGTTGTTCCTCAAACCAGGCATACTCCTCAGGATCGTAGGAGATGGCGTAGAAGTAGAGCCCCCATGGGGCGGCTGTCCTGCCTGAACGCCTGCGGTCATGGCTTTCCATGATCTCCTTGAAAGTGGCGGCATCGACTCCCTTTTCTGCAAATTCCAACATGGAACCTACCAGCGAACGGATCATCCTATACAGAAAGGCATTGCCGCTGATGGTGTAGGTCAGCACCTTGGAGCCAAAGCGGTCCACCTCATATGTCCAGTATGATTCATAGATATCTCTCCATCGGCTCAAGGACTTGTCTCCACGGGCCGTAAAAGTAGTGAAGTCATGGGTTCCCTGTATATGTGCGGCATATGCATTGAGCAGCCCGATGTCGGGAAATTTCCTGACCTTTGCCACTTGCTTGATATCAAAGGGTGTCATCTCCCTCTCTTGCTTAATGTAGTAGCGGTACTTGCGGCCCATCGCTGTAAAGCGGGCATGGAAGGAGCCATCCACCTCACGGCTCTCCATAATCCTGATATCAGTGGGGAGCAACCTGTTGAGTGCAACGGCAAAGACCTTCCCGTCGATGCCCTGGTTGTAGGTATCGAAATGACAGACCTGAGCCAGGGCATGCACCCCGCTATCTGTCCGGCCACTACCTACAAGAGTGACCTTCTCCCCTATCATATTCTGGATTTCCTGTTCGATACGATCGGAAATGCCCAAACCGTTTGTCTGTTTCTGCCACCCATTGTAATGTTGCCCATCATAGGCAACGGTCATGCGGATACGTCGCACCCCCTCTTCCAAGGGTAACAAAGGGGGTCTCCTCCAGTCAGTGCGCGCCATCTGAGCCACCTTGCAACAGCACTACAGCGCTGGCTACCGGGGGGTCATGGGAGATGGAGAGAAGGATGGTACGATTCCCCACCATAGTCTTGGCAGTGCCATGGAGCACCATGAAAGGTTTGCCACTCTCTGTCGCATCGGTTTGGATATCAGATGGGCGCATGCCTGCCATCCCTGTCCCCAGTGCCTTGCCCAGCGCTTCCTTTGCAGCAAACCTGCCGCTCAGGTATTCACTCTTGCGTTTGGGCCCCAGGGTAAGGGCATAGGCAACCTCTTCAGGGTGGAAGAGACGCTTGAGCACACTCTCCGAAAGAGAGTCCATACGAGAGATGTTTACAATGTCGATACCGATACCCTCAACCATCACTGTCCGCCTTGCCGCTTGAAGAGGATCCTATGCTCACTGGGATTGGGTGCAACGGAGACCCCTCCGCTTTCGAAGACATTCTCCTCATAGATCAGCACCACAGGAGCCCTGGCTATGCCCTCCTCCTGTACAAAAGAAAAATTGATGCTTGCCTTGATGGAGTTGGGGTCGATCAGATAGATGACATCCTCATTGCCTCGGATCTCAATCTCTACTGATTCGGGGACCAGGCTCAAGGCCTCGTAACCGCTAGGCAGGTGCACGTCCAAGGGAATCGTCACCACACGTGCTCCAACAGTCGAGTACTGGATGAAGAGGTAGATGAATATGGCAAAGACCAGTGATATTACTTTCGCTGGCCAGTGGTAGAGCATGTTTTGCAGATGCTTATTCAGTTTCATCGCTGCTTGCCTCCTGCAACAACTCCTCAGGAGTGATTTCGTGATAGCTGAAGAGGGCGAGAAGCATCCTCTTGATAGTGCTTGGTTCGAGATCATAGTAGAGGTTGGCATTGTAGGTCATGCTTATTGCCCCGGTCTCTTCACTGACTATGAGGACTACCGCATCGGACTCCTCAGCCATTCCCAAGGCAGCCCTATGACGGGTACCAAAGCTTTTCTTGATGTCAGTCTGCTCACTGAGGGGCAGGTAGCAGCCTGCTGCAACGATCCGTCCGTTCTGGATGATCATGGCCCCATCATGCAAGGGTGTATCATGGTCGAAGACAGTGAGGACCAGAGACGTCGACAAGTCGGCATTCAGCTTGGTCCCGCTGTCTATGATATTTTTAATGCCTAAGCGGCGGGGGAAGACTATGAGAGCCCCCCTTCTCTTGTTGACCAGGACATTGCATGCATTGAGGATGCTGTCTATCTGGTCCCCACTGGTTGTCTGGGTCCCGATCCTAAAGAGCCTGCTCCGCCCGCTCCACAGTTGGGTGAAAGAGCGCCTCAATTCAGGCTGGTAGATTATGCAGATAAAAATGGTAAGAGGGATGGCGAGCACTTTGAATACCCACAACAACACTTCAAGGGCGAGTATGTAGCTTATTGCATAGGCAGAGAAGATGACGACAAGCACCTTCACTATCTGCAGGGCCTTCGTCTGCGCTATGGCATCATAAAAGCGATAGAACACCCATGCCAACACCCCCACCTGCAAGGCGGGGCGAAGGAAAGCGAGTATGTTTTGCACTACTTCAGAGAACATCCATATACCTCTATTCTTCCTTGTCGGAAGAGACCCAATCGAGTGTTCGACTCACAGCCTTTTTCCAAAGACGTTGCTTTTCATCACGTACGGCCTTATCCATGGTAGGCGACCAGCGTGTCTCTTCCTGCCAATATGAGGAAAGATCATCAACACTCTTCCAGACCCCTACAGAGAGTCCGGCTGCGTAAGCGGCCCCCAGTGCAGTAGTCTCCACAACCAAGGGGCGGATAACAGGGATACCCAGAAGATCAGCTTGGAACTCCATCAGCGGGGTACTGTTTGTCAAACCCCCATCCACCTTCAAGGTAGTCATACGGATATTGCTGTCACTCTCCATCGCCTTGAAAATATCGTTAGCCTGAAAGGCCGTCGCCTCAAGGATTGCCCTGCAAAGGTGTGCTCTGGTTGCAAAGCCGGTAAGCCCTGCAATTACCCCCCGTGCATCCGAGCGCCAGTATGGTGCGAACAGGCCGCTGAAGGCAGGAACTATGTATACACCGCCGCAGTCTGGCACAGAGGTGGCCAGCTTGTCCAGTTCCTGGGGGTCGGAGACAATCTTCAGATTGTCCCGGGCCCATTGGACCAAGGAGCCTGCAACCGCAACGGAACCTTCGAGGGCATATACAGGTTTCGCATCGCCTAGCTGGTAAGCAACTGTCGACAGAAGCCCGTTATCGGAATAGACAAGCTTCTCCCCAGTATTGACCAGCAGGAAGCATCCGGTGCCGTACGTGCTTTTGCCCAGGCCTTTGGTAAAGCAGGCCTGTCCGAAGAGAGCCGCTTGCTGGTCCCCTAGAATTCCACAGACGGGCACCTCCGCGCGGAGAGGTCCGCTTGGTGCTGTCTTGGCATATACCACCCCTGAGGAGGGGACGATAGTGGGGAGGGCCTGTTTGGGGATATTGAAAAGTGCCAGCAGTTCTTCATCCCACTGACAGGTGCTTATGTTCATCAGCATATAACGCGAGGCATTGGTGACGTCGGTAACCAGGACCTTGCCTCCGCTGAGGTTCCAGGTCAACCAGGTGTCAATGGTCCCGAAGACAACCTCGCCCCTTTCCGCTTCTTCCCGCAGGCCGGTGACATTGTCCAAAAGCCAGGCGATCTTTGAGGCCGCGAAATACGGGCTGAATATGAGCCCGCTTCTCTCGCGCAACCAGAGTGCATCCACTTTCTCCTTCAAGGAGTCGATCAGTGGTGCGCCACGCAAATCCTGCCATACGATCGCATTATGCCAGACCTTTCCTGTCTTGGGATTCCACGCGATGATGGTCTCCCGTTGGTTGGTGATGCCTATGCCCAGGATATCAGAGCCTTTTGCCCCTACTTTCTTCATTGCCTTGACGATACAAGTGCCGCTGTTGTCCCATATTTCCCAAGGGTCATGCTCAACCCACCCAGGTTGGGGGAAAATTTGCTGGTGCTCAAGCTGCTCAGAGGCAATATTTGCCCCCTTCTCATCAAACAGAATAAAACGGGTACTGGTAGTTCCCTGGTCCAACGCTCCGATATACTTCACACAAGGCCTCCTCATTACGCCTAGTATAACTTCTTGCCCCCTTTTTTGAAAGCCAAAAAGGCACCTAAGCGCCTCACTTCGCAAACAGGCGGGCCAGCCTTGCATTTTGCTCTATGGAAGAGGGGAGCATTGTGATATACTAACCACCATGAAACTGAAAGAAATACTTGAATGTGTCGATGGAAAATTGGTCTGGGGAGAGTCC
>LFRM01155921.1_pt1 | contig 34064 bp, 29 predicted proteins | sample 618341 | NCBI WGS metagenome assembly LFRM01 (sample SAMN03654438, study PRJNA283298) | anaerobic digester metagenome | isolation source: pool of bioreactors CSTR01a, CSTR02a, and CSTR03a thermophilic anaerobic... | place: Denmark: Kgs. Lyngby | collected 2014-05-21 | reverse complement strand
TGCAATGCATCAAGAATCGCCTGCGCCCCACCGGCATGATCGGCATCGGCATGGGAAATCAATAATTCATCTAAATGCTTTTGCGCAAAGCCACGTAAAACTGGCACAACAATCCGCTCTCCGCTATCAAAACCACTGACAAAGGGGCCGGCATCGTACATTAAGCTGTGCTCTGCTGTTTTTACCCACACTGCTTGCCCTTGGCCAATATCCAGCACCCATACCTGCGCCTGCCCCACAGCCACCGGCTCCTGAGTTGGATAAAGCAATGGCAGCCATAACAGCAGACCTGCAGATAAAGGCAGCAGTGGCCGCGGCAATAAAAAACACAGCACGCCCAATAATGCCAATACTAAGGCTATCGATGTCACCGCACTGCCTTGCCAAGCGGGCCAACCTTGGGCAAACCATTCCAGCGCAGTAAACATGATGCCTAAACACCCAGCGGCCAACTCTAAAACAACACTGGCCACACTCGGCCACGGCAATAACGCTGCACCCAAGAGCGTCAAGGGTAAAGCCACTAAACTCAGCCAAGGTACGGCAAAGATATTGGCTACAGGCCCCATAATGCTGACAGGCAAACTCAAAGCCAATAGAAACGGCGCTAAACCAATGGCAGCAATCCACTGCGTGCGCCCCATAATATGCCACCAGCGCCAGCGGCCTAAGCGCGCTGAAAACGCTAATACCAGCGCACCCACTGCAGTAAATGACAACCAAAACCCAGCCTGCAACACCACCAGCGGCTCATGCACTAAAACTAGAATTAAAGCTGCTAAAAAGGCTGTCCAAGCACTCAGATGTTGAAAGCGCCAACGCCATAACAATGCCACCATCACCATGATGCACGCACGCTGCACCGGTACGGCAAACCCAGCAAAAGCACCATAGGCCAGCGCAGCTAACATCGAGAATACACAGGCAAAAGGCAGCCAAGGCACGCGTTGCGGCCACCAGCCGAGACGCATCAACCAGACCACAGCAGCATAAGCCATGGCTGCCATCAGGCTAATATGCTGTCCAGAAATCACCATTAAATGCACAGTGCCGGTAGTCTGTAGCGTTTGCCATTGCTCCGAGCTTAAACCTGAACCATCACCCAGCACCAAGGCCGCCATCACACCTTGCATCTGCTGCGGCGCATAGCGCTGCAGACGCTCACGAATCATTTCTCGCCAGTGATGTAAACCCTGCCCTGCAGTCAGTCGCTGCCCTGCTTTGATTGATCCTGTGGCACCTATTCGTTTAGCAAACAACCAGGCTTGATAATCAAAACCATGGGGATTCAGCGAGCCGTCGGAGCGTTTCAAATTGACCGCCAAGCGCCAGCGCTCGCCCGCTTTAACCTGCTCAGGTGGTGCGCGCCACGATAAACGCATACGTTTGGGCAACACTGCACGGCGCGAGACATTATCATGCAGCTCAAAGCGCACTGTCGGCGGCTGCCCTTTGACCTGCGGCCACTCCGGCAAACCCACCACTGTGCCTTCAATCCACAGTGTGCGCCCGTCCAACTCCTGCGCTAGCTGATCATCCAACGCCCACTGCGCACTGACACAAGCCCAGCACAACCCAAGCAGCGCCAGACTCAAAAGATAAAAACGACTGCGCAATAACACCAATGCAATAACAGCTATAAGCAACAACCAAAAGTTACCAGGCAGCCACGGCAACCAACGTAAAACCAACATCCCTGCAATAAAAGCAAGCGCAGATAAACGCATACCGCTACCTCCTTGTAGCATTTGCAAACACATATTCTTACCAATACGGCGTTTTCTAATACTTTTGTCATGCCCTGCGACAACAACCCGCACGAATAAGATGCATAATAGATGAGCTTTAGCATGTCAGAGAAAATTCATGCCACGTCAATTTTTTAAACGTTATATGCCTGACCCAGAAAAACTAAAAAACAATCCATCGTTACGTTTTTTGGGCAGTCTTATCCATGATCCTAATTTATGGCACCTGAATCGTCATTCAGTGGCCCGCGCTGTTGCTGTGGGCTTATTTTGGGCGATGATCCCGATGCCGATGCAAATGTTTGCAGCGGCTTTTTTGGCGATTCCTTTACGCGCCAATCTGCCCATTTCTGTAGGCCTAGTCTGGTTGACCAACCCACTGACCATGCCACCGGTGTTCTATGCCAACTATAAGCTCGGTGCTTGGATACTTGGCACACCGACAATCCAGTTTCCTGAAAAGTTCAGCATCAGTTGGATTTTAGAAGTCAGCACCACACACTGGCAGCCTCTATATACAGGCTCGATTGTTATGGGATTGATTTTGGCAATTCTGGGTTACAGCTGTACTGCACTCTACTGGCGCTGGTGGGTTAATCGCAGCTGGAACAAACGTCGTAAGCTGCGCAATTCACGCCTAAACGATTGATTTTAAAATAAGTTTTGACACTTCTCTAAATATGCGTATACTTATNNGTAGCTCGTCGGGCTCATAACCCGAAGGTCGTAGGTTCAAATCCTGCTCCCGCAACCAGATATATCATTAAAGCCTCAAGCATTTATTGTTTGGGGCTTTTTTGTATCTGCTGTTTCTGTAACCCTTGCCCCTCCAGTGCTACAGCACATCCTCGCTATACAAAAACCTCTTCTATATAAGCAGATTTTCTGCTGTTTTTACTGTTAAAACCACTAAATACGCATGCTATGCAAAAACTTAAAATCATAATGCTGACCGTATGCTGGCCAAATCACGCCCGCTTGCTGACAAAATGCTGACCATTTTATTGCTCAGCATCTATGAATACATGACCTTCGGGTGCCTCTTTTAAAATATTTATCACTCGGTGTTGGTCAGCATAATCTGACTTAGTCTGGCTCGGGAATATATTCAAACAAGTCATTTACCGAACAATCAAACAACTGACATAGCTTATCAATTGCTTCCAAGTCCACACGCATAGCACGCTCATCATATAGCAGAGTCACTGTATTTCGGTTTAACCCAGTAAGGCGAGCAACGTCTGCAATCTTCATCTTCTTCTGCCCCATTAGGGTCGATAGATGGCACTTAATCATGTCTTAAGTCCTAAAATGTTATTCAGAATGGTATTTTGTGTTGCAAGATGTCATTCTTGGTTGTATTATGTGGTTCAGGATGACAAAAAGACGCACGGAATGCTTTTTGTCTATTCAGAATAACGAGTATAACTGAGGTTAATGCTATGACGCATACTTTCTTAACAACAGAGCAGCTCTCTGAGCGCATCCACTACAACGCACGCACCATTCGTCACCAGTTAGTCGACAAGTGTTTATTTGAAGGCCGTCACTATGTGCGTCCTTTTGGTGGTCGTAAATACTTGTTTATCTGGGAGGCAATTAAAGAAGACTTGCTTGCCTCTTACAGTGACACCGTTGCAATGCCTAGCTGTGCGGAGGTCTGAATATGGCCAACGTACGAATTGATGAGCGCACAGATAGGCTCTATCTAGACTTTCGCTTCCAGGGTAAGCGTTACCGTGAGTTCACTGGTTTAAAAAACACAGCGACCAATGCGCGGACACTGGAAAGACTCGGTAAAAAAGTAGCAAAAGATATTGTGCTTGGTTCTTTTAAATACCATAGCTACTTTCCTGACTCGGCAGCAGGTAAGCGTTTTGCCGAGGAAGAACAGCAAGAGCTTCTAGAACTCGAAGCACTGAAGACTGCTACATCGAATAGCAGTAGCGAGTCGACCAACACACCACTGTTTAAGGATTTTGTTGAGGAGTGGATTATGGAGAATGAAATCAGCTGGCGAGCCTCACATCTAACGAATATGAGAAATATCGTTAAATGTCATTACTTGCCACGCTTTGCAGATAAAGAAGTCGGCAGCATCACTCGTGCTGAATTGTTAAAGTTTCGATCAGATCTCGCCAAAGTTCCCGGTCGAACCATTAACAAAGGACTCTCAGCAAACCGTATTAACAAGATCATGGATCCGTTAAGACGTGTTTTTGAGGAAGCAGCCGACCGTTATGAATTTAACACACCCTTTACCCGCATTAAACCGCTGCGCATTCAGAAAAGTGATGTAGAGCCGTTCACGCTCGCTGAAGCTTTGCGCATCATTGGTGCTGTGCGTCCTGATTATAAGAATTACTACATCGTGCGTTTCTTCACTGGTATGCGTACCGGTGAGATTGATGGTCTTAAGTGGAAATATGTCGATTTCACACGGCGACAAATCCTAGTGCGCGAAACCATTGTTGCTGGCAAAGAGGACTACACCAAGACCGACTCGTCTCAGCGTGAAATCCAAATGACTGATGCTGTGTATCAGGCGCTCAAGCGCCAACATCAGGCCACCTCACTGGTGTCTGAGTTTGTCTTTTGCAATCTTAAGGGTACTGCCCTAGACCATAACAACATCACAAAGCGTGTTTGGTACCCACTGCTCGCCCAGCTCAAACTACAAAAGCGTCGTCCGTATCAGACTCGACACACTGCAGCGTCCTTATGGTTGGCCGCCGGCGAAACTCCTGAGTGGATTGCTCGACAAATGGGTCATACCAGTACTGAAATGCTCTTCAAAGTGTACTCACGTTACGTTCCAAACCTCACTCGTCAGGATGGCTCAGCATTTGAGCGCCTGCTGGATGAGCAAATGAACAAGCTGGAGCAATGACCATGCAAGACATTCTGTTAAAGCAAAAACGGCACCTCCAGGTCACTCCACGCAACGTAACGATCTGGCTGGTTAACTACTACAGGATTCCACGCAGTAATGATTTATCGTTGCACTGGGGACTGCCGTACTTCGTTGATAACTACACTGCGATTAAGCATTGGGTTGAGCGTGTGATGAGTGAGCCACCTTATGAGGGGCGCGCCCTAGGCGATGTGCGTCGGCGTTTTGAAGAGATATTACCCATTTAAAGCAAATCTAACAGCACCTTGCTTGAGAGGTGCTGGCCTGAACCGATTTATATCAATTTAAAGAGTGAATACTATGAAAGATGTCGATTTAGCTTGGATCAGCCCGCTTGATTCGCACAACGATCTATGGAGCGTACAAACACGCGACCGACAGTTTTATCATGAAAGCCGTCATTTAAAGGTATCTCAGTATCCAGGTGGCTACCTAGCTGTGATTGAGCTGCATAATGACAATCGTATTAAAGTGTCAGAGCTAGAAGTCATACAGCTGCCCCAAGAGGTTGTGCGCACTAACTTTGCCTGGAGGCTACAGGATCAGATCAGCCCACAAGGCGTTCTCTGGCATCATGCAGCCCTAATACAAGACTCTATTTTAAAAGAGTTCATCACAAACATATTAAGTGATGCCAAAATCATGTATCCATTTTACTCAGCTAGAGCAAGTCAAGATTTTCATCATAATGAAAAAGGTGGGCTCTTTGCACACAGCTTAGAAGTCTCTTTAACGGCAATGCGGCTAGCTCAAACACATGGCCTAGAGCGACGTGAAATTGAGTGTTCTTTTGTCTGTGGCTTGCTGCATGACATCGGTAAAATCATGATGTTTTATAACACCGATAAAAACCAACAAAGAGGCGTTAATGGGCAGCATGAGGCCTTTAGCTTTATGGTTTTAGCAGAACATCTAGATACCCTAAAAAACCAAGATAAGGTTTTATTTGAAGCTATATCAGCAACGCTGTCAGCACGCACAGGGCATAAAAAGCACAACGACTATGTGATTGAGACCATCGTTCGTGCTGCTGATCGTGTGTCTGCAGAAGTTAATCACAGCATGATGGCATTCAGTGACCAAAGCTCTGCTACTTTGCGTGCACGACTGAAGTCAGGGAAGCAGTATAAGCGATTAGGGATACCTCAAACCAAAGTGTTATAAAATGTACCGAAATGATAAACAAAGCCCAGCATATGCTGGGCTTTGTTATCTATACAGATTATTTAGTTCTCGGAATCACACAGCCCATAATTATCATAATCTTGCCATGAAGAAACCTGCGGCTGATTATGGCGTGGTATCTGTAATATTTTCATTCGATTACCACTATGCTCTTCTAGATAACCAAAATTACTTCGTGACACATGTATCCTATACTGCCCTGAAAACCCCATATGGTGGCTATACCTTAATCGGCATATTTTTGTTCCTCTGTTTGCTTGTTTTAAACGCTTTAACTCAGAAATTCTGCTTTGCTTATAAAGAGGTGTCACTATTTCATTGATTTTTCTATTGGCTTCTGCTTTTTTTGAATTTTCCATCTCTAGAGCGGCTGTTTCTAGCTCTTTCTCAGCATTTTTTTGTTGAGGTGTCGTATACCCAGCTATATTCAAATAACTAGTGAAGTCAGATTGAGATACATTGGCTTTTTTTTCAGCAACAAAGTGCACAGTTCTAAGAGGTGAAAGATGATCTGTTCCTGAGTAGAAAAAGAAAGACGGCTGGCCTTCAATTTCACACACATTGAATTTAGGGTAGTTACTTAAGAGCTTTGGACCTCTAAACTCAACGTGTCCACCCAAGTAATCACAATGTTTTCTCAGATAAAAATTTAAATTTTGCGGTCGATTCTTAGATGGTATTGCTTGAGCTGAATAAACTATCATTTTATCATTCGAGTTCTTAAAATCGCCTACAGAACTAAAATACGTGTGAGCATCGACGATTGCGCTTTCACTTTCAGATAACCCACTGATTTCATGAGGAAGAGTTGCTGAACAACCTGCGATAGCTAAGAACGATGTACAGAAGAACAACTGCTTAATATGCATTTCCAATAACCTGTTATGTCAAACGCTAACAATCCTTTAGCGTTACTAAATTTATATTTAAAATCACTCCAGCCTTTAGAAGCTTACATAAATTTTGTGCTATTTACATAGCTGCAGTAGCTCACTTTACGCCACATGCTCACTACCAATAAAATACTCCTCATTCATAGCAGTAGTGATAATATAGGCCCCAATTTATGCGTCGCCCACAGCCACCATGCCTCACTCGAGACAGTTGCTCCGAGTTTAAAACGCCATGAAACGATTTACCTTGAGTGCAGGTAAATACTCATGCGTCACCTAAAAGCTATATATTGCGATGCTGAAGCATCTGTGGTCTTGGTTCTTAAAGCCTGGTCGAAAAATAGAAAAACACTTCATAGCGCCGCAATCTTGGTCATTGCATCTCATAACGGCGACAATGCACAGGATGGCTTGTCATCCGTATGCGCGGATGCTGATTAGGGAGCTTTAATGTTAAAACTCGAAGATATTAAAAAAGACGCTCAGGTTCGTGGTATTCAGCCAGAAGAAATTGTGCGTATTGTTCAGGTCGAGCCTGTTGGTGATGCGGCTATCACCGTTTACTACAAAGACAGCCAAGGCAAACTGGGCGAGCAGATGCTATTTCGCTCTGATGAAGCGCGTTTAGAATTAGCCACTGTCGGTCGAGCCTGGGCATTTGATGCGCCCGGAGCAGAGTTTAAGCTGGGCTTAGAAGCCTACCGTATCAGTCAGGCTGCATTATTCGACCCGATGATGGCTGTGCATACGTCTAACGTTGAGCCCTTACCTCATCAGATTTCTGCTGTTTATGAAGCGATGCTACCCAGACAGCCACTGCGCTTTGTACTTGCCGATGACCCCGGTGCCGGTAAAACCATTATGGCGGGCTTGCTGATTCGCGAGCTCTTAATGCGCGCCGATGCCAAGCGCATTCTTATTGTTTCACCCGGCTCGCTTACTGAACAATGGCAAGACGAGATGCTGGAAAAGTTCGGTGTTGTCTTTGATATTTTCAGCCGTGAAAAACAAGAGCAATGCGCCTCAGGCAATTACTTTGATGAATCAGACTTGCTCATCTGCCGCCTCGACCAATTATCACGCAGTGAAGATTTTCAAGAAAAGCTTAAAAATACCGACTGGGATTTAATCATCGTCGATGAGGCGCATAAATTATCAGCTAACTATTTCGGTAATAAGGTCAATAAAACCAAGCGCTTTCAGTTAGGTGAGTTACTGGGCTCGATTACACGCCACTATTTATTGATGACTGCCACGCCGCATAACGGTAAAGAAGAAGACTTCCAAATTTGGCTATCCCTCCTCGATAGTGACCGTTTCTACGGTAAATTCCGTGAAGGTGCACATAAAGTTGATGTGTCAGACATGATGCGCCGCATGGTCAAAGAAGAGCTGCTCAGATTTGACGGCACACCGCTATTCCCTGAGCGTCGTGCTTATACCGCCAACTATGAATTGTCATCGATGGAAGCATCACTCTACGAGCAGGTCACCACCTACGTTCGTGAAGAAATGAACCGTGCTGACAACCTTGGCGGCCAAAAGAAGAACAACGTGGGCTTTGCATTAACCATGCTGCAACGTCGTTTGGCCTCCAGCCCTGAAGCGATTTATCAGTCACTCAAGCGTCGTCGTAAACGTTTAGAAGATCGCTTAGCTGAAGCAAAAATCATGGCGCGTGGTCATGCTGTCAATGCAAAAAACATGGCGCAAACTTACGGTGAATACAGCGTAATTAAGCAAATTGACCTGCCAGATAACCTGGATGAGCTCGATGAAGACCTGAGCGCTGAAGAATACGAGCTATATGCCGAGCAAATCGTTGACCAAGCTTCTGCTGCCGAGACCATTCCTGAGTTTGAAGCCGAGATACTTATCCTTAAAGACCTTGAATATCAGGCCTTATCAGTTGTGCAGTCTGGTAATGATAAAAAGTGGGAAGAGTTGTCGTGCCTACTGCAAGATAAACCAGAGATGTTTAACGCGGGTGGCTCACGTCGCAAGCTGATTATATTTACCGAACATAAAGATACGCTCAATTATTTGGTTGCGCGTATTACAGCCATGCTCGGTGATAGTAATGCTGTACGGACCATTTCTGGAGCTACCAACCGTGATGCGCGCCGGATCATTCAAGAAGAGTTTCGCAACGACCCTGACGTAACTGTTCTAGTCGCCACAGACGCGGCTGGCGAAGGTGTTAACCTGCAGAATGCCAACCTTATGGTCAACTATGATTTACCGTGGAATCCTAATCGCTTAGAGCAGCGCTTTGGTCGTATTCACCGTATTGGCCAGACTGAGGTGTGTCACTTATGGAACATCGTCGCCAATGAAACGCGCGAAGGTGAAGTCTTCCAAAAGCTGTTTGATAAAATCGAGATTGAAAAAAAGGCACTGGGCGGCAAAGTATTTGATGTGCTGGGCGAAGCCTTTGACAATATCTCGTTAAAAGATTTATTGGTTGAAGCCATTCGCTACGGCGAAGACCCAAAAGTCAAAGCACGCATGAATGAAGTAATTGATGGTGCACTGGACTCTGAGCACCTCAAAGACATCATTAAGCGTAATGCTTTAGTTGATCAGCATATGGGGCTGGATGGCCTCTATGCCGTCAAAGAAGAAATGGAGAAAGCTGAAGCGCGCAAGCTGCAGCCCTATTTTATCCGCGCCTTCTTCACCGAAGCATTCAAAACCCTCGATGGTGAGTTTCGCCCGCGTGAAACAGGCCGTTATGAAGTACGTCATGTGCCTGCTGCTATACGTGAGCGTGATCGCATCATTGGTGAAACACGTACGCCAGTATTGAAAAAATACGAGCGCATCTGCTTTGAAAAACAGCATGTCAGGCTTGATGGCAAGCCTATGGCGGATTTGATTCATCCAATGCATCCGCTGATGCACTCAACAACAGACTTAGTCTTGCAAGCGCATCGTGCCAAACTGAAACAAGGCGCTGTCTTGGTTGACCCTAGTGATGACAGCACTGAACCTAAAGTGCTCTTTATGGTTGACCACACCGTACGAGAATCAAACCAAGAAGGCCGAGTGGCATCCCGTCGTTTACAGTTTGTTGAAATCAACGAACAAAGCCAGGCGACTAACGCAGGTTGGGCACCTCACCTGGATTTACAGCCCATTGATGATTATGATCGCAAACTGGTTGGCGATATCTTACAAGCCAACTGGCTGAACCATAATCTTGAGGCCTTAGCTTTAAACAATGCTTCGCAGAAAATGGTGCCAGAGCACTATGCCGAAGTTAAAGGTCGACGTGAGCGTCAGTCCGATAAAATCAGTGCCGCTGTGCAAGAGCGTTTAGTTAAAGAAATCAACTACTGGTCTGATCGCTTTATTAAGCTTGAAGAAGATGTGAAAGCCGGTAAACAGCCACGTCTACAACCAGAAATGGCTCGTCGTCGCGTTGATGAACTGACCGCACGTTTAGAGCAGCGCACAGCAGAGCTGGTCAATATGAAGAATGTGGTGTCCAGCACGCCGGTTGTAATTGGTGGTGCGCTGGTGATACCGCAAGGTCTGCTGTCACTGCGTAAAGGTGAAACACAATTTTCTGTTGATGCAGTCGCCCGCGCACGTGTTGAGCGTGTTGCTATGCAAGCAGTGATGCAAGCTGAGCAAGCCTTGGGTTATCACGTAACTGATGTCGGTGCAGAAAAATGTGGTTGGGACGTCACCTCACGACCACCCGTCAATGCAGATGGCTCCATCAAGCAAGACCGTCACATCGAAGTTAAAGGCCGATCAAAAGGCCAGACCACCATTACAGTTAGTCGTAATGAAATCATTTACGGCTTAAACCAAGCCGACAAATTTATCCTCGCTATCGTTATTGTTGATAACGACTCATATGAGGGGCCTTTTTACACCATTAATCCCTTCACTGTAGAGCCGGACTTTGCCGTAGCCAGCATTAATTACGACCTGAGCGATCTGCTTTCAAAAGCTGTGTCGCCTAGTGAAACTACTTAAGAGCAGACAATGACAAACACTACTGAAATAAAAATTTATAGCCCGAAAAAGCTGATTGAAGTTGCTTTGCCACTGGATGATATAAACATTGCTTCTGCTCGTGAGAAATCAATTCGCCACGGCCACCCAAGCACTCTGCACTTATGGTGGGCACGCCGTCCGCTTGCTACTGCACGAGCAATTATTTTTGCACAAATGGTCAATGATCCAGGTTATCAGCAAGACGGAGGCTTTAAATACGGTGTTAACAAGAAAGAAGCAGAAATTAAACGCGAAAAACTCTTTCAAATTATTCGTGATCTAGTGAAGTGGGAAAATACTGACAATGAAGAAGTACTGAATCGTGCTCGCGAAGCCATTAAAGATAGTTGGCGTGAGACTTGTCATTTAAATCGCAAACATCCACAAGCAGTAGAACTCTTTAATCCAGAAAAATTACCGGCTTTTCATGATCCATTTGCAGGTGGTGGCGCTATCCCACTTGAAGCTCAGCGCTTAGGGTTAGAAAGCTATGCTTCAGATTTAAATCCTGTTGCAGTCTTAATTAACAAAGCTATGATTGAAATCCCACCAAAATTTTCAGGACAAGTACCTGTAGGTCCAATACCTGATGGTGAAAAACAGCAAAATTTAGTTGAGGACTGGCAAGGAGCAAAAGGCCTAGCGGAAGATGTTCGACGCTATGGTCATTGGATGCGTGAAGAAGCCTTCAAGAAAATTGGACACTTATATCCAAAAATAAAAATCACTGATCAGATGGTTCTTGAGCGGCCAGATTTAAAACCTTATATTGGTGAAAAGCTTACAGTCATATCATGGATATGGACAAGAATTGTAAAAAGCCCCAACCCTATCTTTTCTAGTTGCGACATACCTCTAGCATCAACTTTTGTTTTATCAAGCAAGAAAGATAAATATGCTTGGGTAGAACCGGTAATTGACAAGCAGTCATTCAAGTTTGTTATTCATAACACTGTACCTCCAATTGATTCAAAAAAAGGTACTAAACTAGGAAGAGGAGCAAACTTTAACTGCTTGTTTTCAAATACTATTGTTGATTCAAAATATGTATATAGTCAAGCTCTTAATGGCAAGATGAGTCAAAGATTAATGGCCATAGTAGTTGAGGCAAAAAATAAACGACTTTATTTAAACCCTAGTTCAGAACATGAAAAGCTAGCTTCAGACATTACTTTTGAGTGGTCTCCATCAGTTAAAATGCCTGACAATCCAAGATGGTTCTCACCACCTATGTATGGAATGAAGTCATATGGAGAGTTATTTACAAACCGACAACTAGCAACATTGGGCGTGTTTTCTGATTTAGTGGATAATGTAAGAAATAAGGTTCTAGAGGACTCTCAAAAAAGCTTTGTTAAATCTGATAAAAAACGATTAACAGAAGGAGGTAGAGGTTCAATAGCTTATGCTGATGCTTTAGCTACTTATATGGGTATTAATATAAGTAAGTCTACGAGATTTATTACTCAGTTATCCTTTTGGCGTGCTGACGAAGGGAAACTTTCACGAGCTTTTGGGCGACAAGCCATAGCAATGACATGGGACTTTGCTGAAACAAATCCGTTTTCATCTACTGGAGGCGATATAGCAGGCCTTGCTAAAGGTACGGCAGATGTTTTACTTAAATCAAACTCTAGTATTGAAGGTTTTGCAGAACAGCTTGATGCTCAGACTCAAACTGTTTCCATGCTAAAGGTAGTATCAACGGATCCTCCATATTATGACAATATTGGTTATGCGGATCTTTCAGACTATTTTTATGTCTGGCTCAGAAAGACTTTAAAAAGTATTCATCCTCAGTTGTTTTCAACATTAGAAGTTCCTAAAGCTGAAGAGCTTGTCGCAACACCTTACCGTCACGGTAGTAAGAGCCAGGCGGAATCGTTTTTTTTAACTGGTATGCAAGAAGCTATGACAAATTTATCAAAGCAATCACATCCAGCTTTTCCAATATCAATTTACTATGCATTTAAACAGTCAGAAACTAAAGAAACAGGAACATCAAATACAGGCTGGGAAACTTTCTTAGAAGCTGTTATTCAATCAGGGCTTGAGATAGTAGGTACGTGGCCTGTTCGCACAGAAGGTGCAACAAGAATGAACAGCATGGGAACTAATGCGCTAGCCTCCTCCATTGTACTAGTCTGTAAAAAACGTAACATTACTGCTACATACATTTCTCGTCGTGACTTTCAGCGCGAGTTACGAGAGCAAATGCCTGAAGCACTTGATGCAATGATTGGTGGTGAAACAGGTAGAGCACCTATTGCACCAGTAGATTTAGCACAAGCAGCGATTGGCCCAGGAATGGCAATCTACTCAAAATACTCAGCTGTTCTTAACTCAGATGCCAGTAAACTAAGTGTGCATGAAGCACTTATTTTAATTAATAAAGCAATTACTGATTATTTAAATCCAAACAGCGGCAATTTTGATGCTGACACACTCTTTTGTGATGATTGGTTTAGCCAGTACGGTTGGAGCGAAGGATTGTTTGGCGAGGCAGACACACTAGCACGCGCTAAAGGCACGTCAGTTGAAGGCGTACAGAGTGCAGGTGTTATCGAGTCTGGCGGCGGTAAAGTACGTCTATTAAAATGGACTGAATACCCGACAGACTGGGACCCTAAAACTGATGCTCGCACTCCTATTTGGGAAGCCTGCCACCAGATGATTCGAGTACTGAATCAGCAAGGCGAAAGTGAAGCCGGTGCTCTGTTAGCCAAAATGCCAGAACGTGGCGAACCTATTCGACAGCTGGCTTACCACCTTTACACTCTGTGTGAACGCAAAAAATGGGCTGAAGAAGCCCGCGCTTATAACGAGCTGATCGGTTCATGGCATGCCATTGTTGCTGCGTCCCATGAAACTGGGCATCGTGGTGAACAAGCAGGCTTGGACTTTTAAGGAGGCGCTATGTTAAAGCAATTACAGCTAACAAATTTCACCCAGTTCAAGCAGGCTGACTTTGAGTTTTCCAAAGGATTGAACCTGATTATTGGTGAAAATGGCCTCGGTAAAACTCACTTGCTTAAGTTGGGTTATCTAGCTTGTCGTGTTTCCCATGATGAAAGCAAAAAACGTTCTATCGTTGAAAACAATGCTGCTAATAAAGTAGCTGGGCATTTAATTGATCTGTTTAAAGCTGAACGATTAGGTAACCTAAGTTCTGCCAGTGATGATGAGCAAACTCGTGTTCAGACTCAGGTTACCGGGAGCATACCCACTGTATCGATCACACTACCTGACGAAATGCCTCTAGGTCCTATGCAAGATACAATGGACTGGTCATTTGGGTTTTCAGCGAACTCAGAAAACTACGTAGCTATTCATGAGCTACCTGAGGTGCGCAGTGACAACGCGAAATATGGTCGAGCTATTTACCTACCCAGTAAAGAGATGCTGTCTTTCTTTGAAGGATTTATCGCGCTCTATCAAACCCATGTGTTGGCTTTTGATGAAACTTTTTATGACTTGGCGATCAACCTGTCTCTGCCTGCTTTAAAAGAACGCCCAGAGCTTGTAACCACGCTGTTAGCCTCCTTGTCTGCAGCAGTTGGTGGTGAAGTCATATTAAAAGGTGGTCGGTTTTATATTGCGACAGCGGAAAAAAATCGAGAGGTTACTTTACTAGCAGAAGGTTTGCGTAAATTAGCAACAGTGATGCAGTTGCTAAGCAACGGTAGTTTAGCTACAGGCGACACGTTGTTCTGGGATGAGCCTGAAGCGAACCTCAACCCAAAACTGATTAAGCTAGTCGCAGCTTTAATGCACACCTTGTCAGAAAACGGTATTCAGGTGATTGCCGCAACGCACAGTTACTTCTTACTGAAAGAGCTCGATTTACTATCCAAGCGTGATGGGAAAATAGAGCCACGCTATATAACTTTAATGATGGATAACGACACGCTAGTTATCGAGCAGGAAAGCCAGCTCAACCAACTGGATAATATCGTCGCCCTCGATGAGGAATTATCCCAGTACGACCGTGAAATGGAATTAAACCATGCAAGAGGTTAGTGAAGGAAAACTCAGCCTGCGCTTTCCAGCCGACTGGCAAGTGATCAAATACGATGACAGTCAGTGGCATACATCGCGTATGCGCAGTCGCTTAAAAGCGATGGATCTACTGTTGCGTAACCCAGCCGGCGAGCACTACTGGATTGAGATTAAAGACTGCTTGGGATTTGAGCCTGATAATCGTCCACGCCTATCTCCTGGAGACTCACCAGAGTTGAAGGATGCAAAGCTTTTGTTAGCGCAGCAAGGCTTAGATGGACAGATTAAAGCCGAGCGCAAAAAGCCTTTTATTGTTGATGAAGTCGAAGCCAAACTTCGAGAAACGCTGGCCGCACTGATGATTGCCCAACGAGAAAACAATACTGAACTAGAGCCTTTTCAGCTGATTGAAAACGACGTTAAACCATTGACAGCTATTTTATTACTGACTTGGGATGCTAAAGACTTTAAGCGTCTGGCAACCCGATTACAGTCCAAGCTACAACGATGCCTGCAACCATACGGCGTAACGTGCTTTGTTGTGAACGAAGACACACTGCGTACCACTGGCGTCGATTGTCAAATTACAAGGAATTAATATGAGTCTTAAACCATGGCGTGAAATTGCCCGCCCTCATAAAGATGTACTGGAAGGTACTTTTAAACAGTCTGAATTTGCGGCTGATATCACACAAGTTGCGAATGGCACGGCTACTCCTGAATATCAGGACGCGGAGAAGTTTTTTGCCCGTACGTTTATCACTGAAGGCATGCGTTTACTGCTGATGTCTGTCGCTCAACGTTTATGTGGTATTGGTGGCGACCCTGTGATTCAGTTACAAACAGCATTTGGTGGTGGTAAAACTCACACCATGTTAACTGTTTTGCACTTAGCTAAACGTACTGTGAGTACTGATAAGCTGGAAGGCATTCCGCCCTTACTTGATCAAGCTGGAATTCACGAGTTACCTAATGCAAATCTTGCTGTACTGGATGGCATTGCTTTGTCAGTAAGCCAAGGTAAAAAACATGGAGATATTTGTGCCAATACTCTTTGGGGGGAAATGGCTTGGCAGCTGTTAGGTGCAGAAGGCTACGCTTTAGTTGCTGCATCCGACCGTGATGGCACTGCACCCGGTAAAGATGTATTAAGTGAATTACTGACTAAAGCTGCTCCTTGTGTTGTTTTAATTGATGAACTGCAAAAATTCATCAGTGATTTAACGCCAGGAAAACAGCTAAATGCAGGAACATATGAAGCCAACTTAAAGTTTATTCAGGCACTAACAGAAGCATTTAAAACAGTTCCAAATGCGATACTACTTGCTTCGCTACCAGAGTCAGAAACAGAGGTTGGTGACTCTTTTGGGCAAAGTACTTTAGTTACTCTAGAGAAGCATTTTGGTCGTGTTGAGTCTGTTTGGAAACCGGTAGCTACTGAAGAGGCATTTGAGATTGTCCGCAGGCGTTTATTTGAACATGCTGGTGAGAGAGCAGAGATTGAGGGTATTAGTCGTCAGTTCTGCGATTATTACCGTCAGCATGCCACTGACTTTCCAGTAGAAACACAATCGAACGAATACTTCGAACGTATGTGCACTTCATATCCAATTCACCCAGAAATATTTGATCGCTTGTATCAAGACTGGTCTACGCTGGATAAATTTCAACGCACTCGTGGTGTCTTGCAGTACATGGCAGTCATTATTCACCGTTTGTGGAATGATAATAATCAAGATGCGTTAATCATGCCGGGTTCCATCCCTCTCAGTGACGGCACAGTGCTTGATAAAAGCATTCACTATCTACCGCAAGGGTGGGAGCCAGTAATTGAGCGTGAGGTCGATGGTCCCCGCTCTGAGCCACACAATATTGATGGCGATGACACGCGTTTCGGTAGTGTGCAAGCTGCACATAGAACCATGCGTACAGTCTTCTTAGGTAGTGCGCCAAGCTCACGCAACCACGTTGTTAAAGGCATTCAGTTAGAGCGTATTTTGCTAGGTTGCGTGCAGCCTGGACAAACAATTGGCGTGTTTGAGGATGTCCTAAAACGTTTACGTGATCGACTGCATTATTTGTACTCTGATCAAGACCGTTTCTGGTTAGACACTAAGCCTAACTTACGGCGTGAAATGGAAAGTCGTAAGCAAAACGTTGATAAGCTGATTTTAAATGGCGAATTAAAAAAGCGTGTTACAAATATCTTTGCTCGCAGCTCTATTTTTTCTGGTGTACATATATTTACTAGCTCCAATGATGTGCCTGATGATTATGGTTCTGGCCCAAGACTGGTCGTACTTGCACCGAATGAAGGTTACACACGCTCTGATAGCAGTAACGCTATTGCTGCTGCTGATAAGATTTTATCGTTCCGGGGTGAGCAACCACGACAAAAGCGTAATCGCTTAATTTTCTTTGCTGCAGATGCTGATGTCGTCGGACGTTTAAATGATTCGGCGCGTACATATTTAGCATGGCGTGAAATTGTCTCAGATATTAATGATGACAAGCTGAACCTGGATTTATTCCAAGCCAAACTGGCGAAGAAAAGTGCTGATGGTGCGGAGAGAAGCCTAGAACAGATGGTGCGTGAAGCCTATAAGTGGATTCTCTGCCCAATGCAATTCAAGGCAACAGATAAAACAGTGGACTGGGAAGCCGTATCAGTCTCAACCAACTCTCAGAACCTGATTAAAGATATTGAAACTCGGCTCAATGAAGAGGAGTGGATTACCTCACAATGGTCGCCGATCCACTTAAAAAATATTCTGACGCAGTGGTACTTCAAAGACGATACGCCTGATGTGAGCGCATTAAAGGTCTATCAAGACACATGTCATTACCTGTACTTGCCAAGGCTTGTGAATGACCAAGTGTATAAGGATGCAATTAGCTTAGGCTTAGATAGCGAAGATTACTTTGGATTTGCCTCAGGTAAGGATGGCGATAGCTACCTTGGTTTTCAGTTTGGTAATGGTGGTCTACCCATGCTCGATAATCACTCTGTGCTTATCGAAAAAGTTGCGGCTGAAAATTACCGAGAAAAAATCAAGCCTGCACCGCAACCTGTTGTCGAACCACAAGTACCCAGCAATGGTGGCAATGACTACCCAGTGACAAATGGTGGAACACCTGGAGCGACAGAAACACAGCAGCCTCAAACTGTTGGTACGGGTGAAACACCATCAACGCTCACTGTTGCGAAAACAGATTTCTACGGCACTCTTAATCTAAATCCGATTAAAGCAAAAATGGATTTCGCAATGATCATGGATGAAGTTGTCCAGCAATTTACCGCTAAGTTTGGTGTGGAAGTGACTATTTCAGTCGAGATTCAAGCTAAATCTAAAGATGGTTTTGATGAGGCACTACAACGCACTATCAAAGAAAACTGTAATGTTCTTGGGTTTAGTTCTGCAGAGTTTGAAGAGGAGTAAGCTAAGACTTCTGGTCTAGCTCAGCTCAGCACGCACCTTAATGGTTGATGTCATAAAAACCATTAAGGTGCTTCCCTTTTATAAGCGTCATGCATAGCTAGCAGTCAGCTTAAAAATTCAAAGCCAATGCGCAGGAATCTTGATTACGTGGTTTTTTGCTACAATATTCAATGTCGCAATAATCTCTTGATGGCGTGCAGTTTCTGCAGACTGCCAGTTTGAGCGCTGCTCTAGTAGCTCACCCAGCTCAGCTAAGTTGTACATGCCTAACCGATGAAAGTTACCCCAGCTCGGAATGCCAAACAGGTTATAAATAACCACAGTTGAATCACGCTCACTCGCCAAGCGCTTTTCCCCAGTCAGTTTTTCTGCCGCATCTTCAGCATCATCGCGGTCGTCGTAGGTGTTTAATAATTTCATGTGTTTTGGGCCGTAGTGTTTTAGATATCCAGAACAATCATACCTAATCACTGGCCAAGTGACTTAAATAACACCTTCCCAGAAAAAATCTCCGAAAGTGACGAAATATGTCACTCATCCGTACCGGGCTTTTCCTGTTTCCTGCTTAGACTTGGATTGCCAGGTAGCAACGCGTCATCACTCAGCTACCTCCGGCATAACTTTCAAGTTTATTGAGGAGGCGTAGCCATGTCTAAAAAGTTTTCCCTTAACACTATTCAAGAGCCACAAGGTGAGGCGTATCAGGCAATTTTGTACTGTTTTTCTCGCTTTTTTCTGTTTTTAGTGAAAAAAGGCCGTTGGTATGCCCGTTTTGGGCACTCTGCGACGCGAACGTACAAGAATGAATCGCTAGTCTGACTTATTCATTAATCACCCGAAGGTCAGAAGCATGTTAAGAAAAAATCAAACAGTAACTCATACCGCTTGCATGCTCCCCGCATGCATAGCTTTTCATCGTTCCTTCCAAAATATGCGCTCACTAGGTGCGGTTGCATATTCGCAATCGTGCCTTAGCATAATTTTATGCTTTGATTTAAAGGAGCAGATTTATGCGTAGAGAGCTTTGTATTAAAACTATTCAAGAGCCACGGGAAGGCTTATTAGGTCAGTCGTATCAGGCAGTTTTGTCCATGCACTTTAATTCAGCATCACAAAGCAAAATACTCAGCCACCTTCGGCAAGGCGACATAACAGACCCGATTGGTTTAACTAAAATTATAGTGCGCCAAGAACGTGAGAATCGTTATCTGTTGTGTGGTGGATTTCGCCATTATCAGCTGTTGCGTGCTGCCAATGCTGACAGCCTGACGGCAAAGATTTGTGGCGATGATACCGATTGCACAGCACTTGCGCTTTCTGCATTACGCCAAGGCGTCATTGCTGTTTTAGCCTATGACTGCACTACGAGAAATTCTCACCCGCAGCTGCGTGAGCTTAAAAGACATCTAGACAATGATGCCAACTCAGAAATCTATAGCTTGGCTTATAGCGATATGTTTTTGCGAGCAACACTGAAGATCAGCGCTAGTGATATGCGTCGCGTTGAAAACAAGCAAAGTAAGTTGGATCTGCTGGTTGCCCACCTACAGAAAAATATTAAATAGGAGGCAAGCATGCCAGGCCCTGAAGAAAGGTTTTCAACAGATAATTGTACTTTTTTTGTTGGTTTTTTTAATGTTGATGAAGTTGATTTTTCAGCGTTAATCAACTGGATACAAGCCCCAAATAATCTACAGCAGTTTGCAGCAGTCATAAAAAACTTAAGTGAGCTGTTGGCGATAGATCTACACCCTACGCTGGCTGCAGAGTTAGATTTGGATATAGATCTGATGAAGCGGTGGCACATACTATCGCTTAAGTTAAAGAATCTTCTTACATACATCCCTGTCGAGCTGTCAGATATTCGCCCAAATAAACAGGTGAGACCTGCCGGCCTAATTGGTAGCTATCCCATTTATGCCTCTCTTACTGCAGCCCAGGTTGATTACTCTGTAACAGAGTTTGAAAAATGCAGAGCGATTCATCTTATTGGTATGAGCTGCGCAACGGCCTATCAAAAAATGCATAAAGAGGGTGTGATTAAGGAAAAGAGTACTGGTTTTGAATCTGGTCTACGAGAAATTCGTGAGCTCGAACGATCAGATAAACGACCTGCAATACCATTGCCCGATTGGTCTGCTGCAACATCTCTGACTGACATACAGGCTGAGCTTGAAGACTGGATCGAACAATATACTAACGAAACGAAATGGGGACGCGGCCTACTGTTATTAATCACCTCAGTTGCAGAGCAGCGTAGCCGAGCTTCACGTCATTATCGCATGCGTATGAGTACCCGCACCAAGCGCAGCGGCCAACAGATTAGCTTACAAGAATCGATTGATGCAGATGGAGTAAATCAGCCGATACCTCGCATTGAACCCGTTTTACGGGTGGCTGATGATCGCAGTGCAAAACTACTCCAGCAGCAAGGCTTGCACCATGATGAAATGTCGACACTGGCAGCTGTGTTGGTCAAGGACCCAGCTGCGCCAAGTAACGTGCAGATTGATAATGGGCTCATGCGGCAGCGTAATCGTCGGCGCATACAAGCTGCGGTCGTCAAGTCAGCCCAGTCACTACCCACTGACAACAGCATGCCCACACCTTACGATATGCAAACGATATTGCATTGTTTAGATAATGATTTTTTCAGTCAGTACTTGCCTGATCTAGATGCAATACAGCGTAGTGAACTCAAGGTTATTATTCTACTTCGCTTGTACACGGGAAGGACGCTTGAGTCGCTGCGTAAACTTTTAGTTTTTGAAGATGTAGCTGCTTACAAAGCAGCTAGACGGCTATTCTTTGCGGTTTTAATCAAGCAACGTTGCCTCACATTTCCAGTAAAATCTACAGCTACCCCGCAATCGTTAGGCAAGATTGGCAACGCTTTACTAGATGCTGAACCTTTTTACCACCGTGATATACGATTACAAAATGTATTCGCTCTCAAGCTGCCATCTAGCACGACTAAGGCTGTGGTTGATTTAGCAGTCAGTAAATTACAGAGCGTAGAAAACACCAAACGGATCAGGCTATTTGAGCACGCTGAGCATCATCAACAATGGATACGCCAGTTACTGAAAGACATCAACAAAACTTATCATACGCGCTGGACTGAGCACCGTTTAGGCTTAGTCATGCGTTTAGCTGTTGAGCAATGCACGCAAGATCCAGCAATGATTCAATTGATAACTGAACAAGAAACAGGTCATTCAGTCGTTGCTAGTTATTATCAACGTACCTCAATTGATTACATTGCTGAAATCGTACACACAGCACAGCAATGGATTCAAAGCTGGGTCAGAACTGGCACTTTAACTCAACCTGAATTCAACGACAGTCTACGTAATCTGGAAGGATCCAAAAGCATAGGCAGTAACCTAGCGCTGCCAACAAATTTTGTAGCTGAACTCTGCGCACATCTAAAACATCATGCAAAAATGGGTCGACGTGGCTTTATTGGTCTAGAACGCTTACGTCAATCACACAACTCGCTCGTCGCTTACATCACAGTATGGCTTGGCTTTATCTCAGGATACCGCGCGGTATTGGACCCTATTAGTGATCCAAGGCATCTAGATCGCGAGACTGGACTGATGATTATCAGTGATAAAGATAACGCACTTTTCCAACATGCGCGCATTATTCCTTTAACCAAGCGCTTTGTTAAACAAATGGATCATTATGTCGAGCATTTGACTCAACTTGCGATCCAGCTTCCGCACAAGCCCAGTATTCAAGAAGATATTTACCAGCTGTGTAACCGTTATCACAGATTAGATAACTCAGAAAACGAATTATCAATACCTTTTTTATTTTTCCTAACCGATTCATTGCAAGCCAGGGCCGTTTCACCTAAGCATTTAGCTGCGCATTACCCATTCGAACTCAAAGCCAATGCTAACCGGCACTACCTGCGCAGTAGCCTAATCGAGCTTGGTGCCCCCAGCGAACTTATTTCTTACTTTATGGGGCACTGGAAGCATGGAGAGGAGCCTCATCAAAAGCTTTCCAGTGTCAGCCCTGTAGATATTGCTGTGGGATTGATGCCTTACCTAGCAACACTTGAAAAGCAAGTTGGCTGGACTGTACAAGGAGGTCTTGCTCATGTGTGAAGAACAAGTATGGACGGGTTGGACATTTGTAAAAATCAGAGATGGAGCAGCTTTTGGACATTTTCGCCGGCGAAAAAAACATGCTGAACACCAGCTGAGTCAGCAAAAGAAGTTGTTAGAAATACTGGCTGCTAAAGTCCCCGGCTGCAAAACTGGTGTGGCAGATCTGGATATTCCCAATACAGTTCTAGATGAAATAGATGAATGGCTTGATTTACAGGATAGTGCGAATCGTGCGACAACCCATCTAAGACGTTTTTTGCGTGCAGGGCTTGCAAAAGGACTACAGGAACTGAATTGGCGTGTTGAGTTGCCGCCGGTTGAAATGGCATTTATTAATGAGCAAAACCCGATTACACCCAATGACTTAATCCATCTTGCTCAATTACGCCAGCAGATTGCAGCGTTTGAAGAGCAGTTACAGCGCCCTATGCAAGATCTAAGTATCAGCATGCGTTATGGGCAGATGCTCTTTAGCGCGATTGTTTTTGGTGGCTTGACTGATCCAAAAGCTATGCTGCAGTTGCCTTATGCAAACAAAAATATTCGTTACCACGGCGATTATATTTGGGTGGATTTATTTACGCCGGACTACCCAAAACATACACATGCCCAACGCGGTTTACGTCGCTGGTTTCCAGATCCTATTTCATTAATTTTATTAACTCGTCTTCCTAAAGTCCCTGATGGGTATTCTGACAAAAGCAAATTACGTCACTGGCTCAATCTGGCATTACTGCGTTTTATTTATTCCCTTTCAGCTGAAGTCGTAGGGCGAGCAGAAAACCGCCAAGTGCGAGGATTCATCAATACTTGGCGCTCTACAGTTAATGCATACCAACATTTAATCTTGCCGCCATACATTGCACGTTACTGCGCTGGGGAAGTGGACTCTACCGCTTGGCCTGAGCAAGTGTGGTTACGCGTATTAGCACAACAGGCTGTCATTGTAGAGCCTGTTGTCAAACTGGCATCAGAGCAAGATCACACCGACACACCAATTAAACCAGCAAAACTAAGCATTAATGACAGTAAAAAATACGCATTTTATAGTTCTGTGCGTACTGCGTTGCATAAAGACTCTACAACGCGCGAACCAAGCATGAAGAGCATCAAGGAGCGCTTGTTAACTTTGAAATTAGAGGCTCAGTCTGTCAGTCCATTATTGTACTGTTTAATTGACTGGGTGATGCAGCGTTTCAACAACAAGAAGATTAAGCGCAGTACTGCTTATCAGCAGCTCACCAGTATTGGTCGTGATTTACTGAGTAGTTTTGATGAGCAGCAATTACTCGGATTGACTGCTGAAGATTTTCATAGCACATACGAAAATATACTTGAACGTGCACAGTCAGCCATTAATCGGCAAAATAAAGCTGATTTGTTACGCCGGTTTCATGCACATGCAGTAGAGGTCCTGGGAGTAGAGCCGGTCAAACTCCAAAACGTCGACGAAGGTTTTTTTGCCTTACCAGATGCTAACGTTTTAACTGAAATTGAATATCAAATACTGTACCAATTTTTAGACTCAAAAAAGGCTGTAAGTCCTGTTGCCCACGCACAATTGATTGTGTTTATTCTTGGCTACAGGTTTGGTTTGCGTATCAGTGAAGTGCAATACATACAGCTTGCAGAGTTGCAGTACCCTTGGGTGCAAAAAGTCTTGCCTCTAGATAAAAAAGATAGGTTACGCAGCTGTGCAGCAACCTTATTAGTGCGTGATGATGCTTTTAAAAAGCTTAAAAGTGCGAGCAGTCAGCGCCAGTTACCATTGAACCTACTGATGAGCGATGAGGAGCGTTTTGAGCTGCTGAACTACCATCAAGCCCAATGCAAAAAGCTAGGTAATGGCAAGGTTAAAAATAAGTATTTATTTTCAGAAGACAGCGTCAACGCAGAGCCTATGAACTTTATGGATTTGCAGCGCGGTTTACATGACTTAATGCGCCAGCTCACAGGTGATATGCAATTACGCTTTCATCATTTGAGGCATTCTTTTGCTAGCCATGCACTGCAAGCTGTGCAGAAAAGTGTTGCGCCATTACAACTACCAGAACATTGGCAAGATCAGCTGCTACAAGGTATCAGCAGAAAACACTTGCACCAGATTTCAGATTACGTGGGGCATAACAACGCGGGCGTAACATTGCATCATTACACTCACAATCTTGATTGCCTTGTACGTGACTTACTGTGGCCGCATAGTTTTGCTCACAGAAAAACCGGATACGGTGAACTACAACGCTATACCAGCACACTTGACGTAGCGCTTTGTGTACAGAATTTGCTTGGCATGAGCGCCGATAATTTACGCCAGCATAACCGACAAAATAACGGCAACATTTTAGGCTGGTTGCCGCAAAGACTTAAGCTACAACCTGCAATTGACCCAGCCAAATGGCAGCTTTACAGCGCTAATGTGGCGAAGCTTTCAAACGAAGTACACAATAAGCCTAGAGACCTACGCGATTTGAGCTTCGATGACTGGTGCGGCTTCTTGGAAGGGTGGAGCCAAGGCAAGACTGGTAACGAGCTGATCGAAACATACTACTTAGATGAAGCCGTTACACGAGAGCAAATCAAAAAACTGTCTGACCTCTTAAAAGTCAGAACACGCTTTGGTAACTCAAAGATAAAAACCTCTCGCAAGCTCGATAACCTTAACAAGAGCAAAGAAAAGGATGCTTCATTAAGTGCGCATTACTTTGTTATTCGCCCACCACGCTACAACCTAGAAAAGTCTATTGCTCGTGAATGTTACAACGGGAGTATTAAATTACTGCAATCGACCGTATACAGCGAAATGGCTAAAACAGCACTCCAGTACTTTTATGATAATTATCGGCACTGGGATAAATATGTTGTTTGTCGCTATGACTCTGAAAACCTGCCTAAATTGAATGCGCTGGAGCAGTTGCTCGATAAGACATTACCTAAAGATCATATTGTTGTAGAGCAGCAGCGAAACCTTGAAAATCATCGATACCCGATGATGGGTAAACTGAAGATCATTACTATGGATAAGGAAAAGCCTGGGTATGGTGCGGTGTTTGGACTGTTGGTGGCGCATTTGAAATCTAGACTGTAGTCTCAAACAAGTATGCTTGTTTGTAGCTGATTGCAAAAGATCTTCCATTTCGCACCAGCTTCAAGCAGGTCTACATACTACAGTTTGATGCTTGTGGTCAACCTCTGCGCTGACATACGCCGTACATACTGAGTATGTCAATTATAACGATTCATCTTTGAGTTCGTCTTGCAAAGTATATTGGCAGCAAAGGTAACCCTAAGCCTGTGCTTTCTTTCTGCGCAACTGACTCAAGTACTGAAAGGCCCTGTACGGAGCCGCATGCAGGGTGTTGTGGGGGCTGAGGGCTAGACACCCTCGGCTACCCGATTATGCGCTGATTTATGTATCTAACCATTAAATGGATTGCACAATTTCTTTTATCTTTACTGCTTTTTCAAAATGATCCAGTTTATGCGTAATAATCCACCATTCAGCAGCTTCCATTAGTAATGCTGGGTCGTCATTTTTGTTTGCGAAAAAAGCATAGAATGAAAGACCAACACTTGTACCCTTAGCTGCAATCTTCTTGTCACAAACCTCTATAATTTTTCTTTTTAAGCTTTCTCTCATGCCCACTTCACACCCTAGGTTAATGACTCATTACATTGCTAATGCCGCATAACGCCGCCAACACAGGCGAGCGTGCGAGTCCAGCCAGCTTGCTGGCGTTTGTGATTGGCCTTGTATACGCCCAGAATGGGCATGAACTAATGAGGTGAAAGTCCTTTGTAGGAAGGTCACCATCCTTAGCGATTTATGATCGTTATTAGATGTTAACTACTAGCGAATGGCAAGGGCAGCTCCGCGAGGAACTGTCTGGAGGAAGCCGGACGCAAAGCTGCGAGCTGATGAACAAAAACATCATATGAGGCGTAGGCTAAAGGCGAGTTGGCACAGGACAACGAAGCCAAGTGATCTAACGGCCACCGTAAATGATGCAGCAGTGCAATGACAGTAGTAAGAAGCTTAATGCGGCTGGGCGTTCATGTACAGTAAGCGTCCGGTAAACCCATCTTAAATCTGATGGAGTAGCCATTAAGTTAAGCGTAGCTCATCGTATAGAAAGCACTGTCACTACGCTCCTAAATTCACAGCCCACTGACTGTTAAAAGCCACAGTCCTAGAGGTTTTTTTCATACATTGCTTTGCATACCGATCTTAATGCCAACTTACTTTGGTATCCCTATTGATGTATTGTTTGGCTAGCTAAACAAGCATGTTGACTGATTTTTAGTATTGAGAGGAAAGTATGAAAAGAATCATCTACACGACAATATTAACCATGCTAGCGCTAGTAACTTACCCCATAGCAGCACAGGCGTCGATGCGATGCCCGAACGGAATTATCAGCGGAGGAGCAACAACTTTTGAGGTGCTGCATAAATGTGGCGAACCTGATTCAAAAGAAAAAATAAGTCCGGCACTAGGAAGTAATGGTGAAGAAATTTACAAGTCAGTAACAGTTGAAAATTGGGTGTATGGACCTAGCAATGGAATGTATAGATTCCTTAAGTTTATTGATGGCACTCTTGTGAAAGTAGAAAGCCGCCGCATGTAGCCTTTTGACATTGCAGTCCTGAAGATTCAGCTAGCTGCCCAGACTCAAGTGTCTTTGTGTTGCTGGATAATCATACATTGCTAACGATCGCAGGTGGGTGCCCAATTGTGCGGCAGCAACGCATCAATAGCGTTGTTCTTCTGCGTCGGCAGTCTCGTCAGAGCATCTTTTAAATAGGCATACGGATCGTTCCCGTTGAGTTTGGCGGATTGGATCAGCGTCATAACTGCTGCAGCGCGCTGCCCACTTCTCAGTGAACCGGCAAACAACCAATTGGAGCGGCCTAGCGCCCATGGACGGATCTGGTTTTCCACCCAATTATTATCGATGGGCACAGCTCCATCATCAAGATAGCGCGTCAGCGCTGTCCAGCGTTTGATGCTGTAATCCAATGCTCTAGCCGTGCCGGAACCATCCGGCACTTTCTGGCGATGGATCAGCATCCATTGATGCAATGCATCAGCAATGGGCCGAGCTTTTTCAAGCCTGATGGTGTGTCGTTTATCGGGTGGCAGATCTTTTGCCTCCTGCTCGACCCTATACAGCTGGCTGATATATTCGAGGGCTTGTGCAGCAAGGGTGCTTTGATTGGCTTGATGCAAATCGTAGAACTTACGCCGTGCATGGGCCATGCAGCCGATTTCGGTGATGCCACTGTTAAAGCTCGCCTTGTAACCTGAGTAATCATCGCAGACTAACTTACCTTGCCAGTCGCCCAGAAAGTTGCGTGCATGCTCGCCGGCGCGAGTCGGTGCGAAGTTGTAAACAACCGCTTTCAGATCCGAGAATGGCGTGCTGCAATAGGCCCAGACGTAGGCTTTGTGGGTCTTCTTCTTACCTGGGGCTAGCATGCTGACTGGTGTTTCATCAGCATGCAAAACGTTGTGTTCTAACAATGTACTTCTTAGGGCATCAACCAAAGGCTGCAGTTGTACACCGCACGCTCCAACCCACTCAGCTAGAGTTGAGCGTGGAATAGCAAAGCCAGCACGAGCAAAGATGCGTTCTTGACGGTACAGAGGCAAATGGTCTGAGTACTTGGCCACCAGCACTTGAGCCAGTAAACCTGCAGTTGGAATACCCTTGTCGATGACTTGAGCTGGTACAGGTGCTTGAATTAGAGTTTCGCACTGCGTGCAGGCCCATTTGCCGCGAATCTGGCGCTCTACTGTAAATTCGCCTAGCACGTAATCCAGCTTTTCACTGACCTCTTCGCCAACGCGCTTGAGCTGACAGTCGCAGCTGCACTGGGTATTTTCAGGTTCATGATGAATCAGCGTACGCGGCAACTCTGCAGGCAGAGGAGCGCGCTTGGGTTGTTTTTTAGCTTGCGTTGGTGCTTCTACAGCAGAGAACTGAGCCAGTTCTATTTCAATGGCGGCAAGGTCACCCTCAACGAGCTCATCCAATAGACTGGCTTGAAGATCATTCATCTGCTCACTGCGCTGAGCGTACTTATGACGTTTTAGTGTCACCAGTTCATGGCTCAGCTTTTCGATGACCGCATCGCGATGTACGATCACTCGATCTTTTTGAGTCAGTAATTGTTCCTTAGCAGCCAGCGACGCCATCAACTCCGTAGTTAAGGTTCGGAGTTGATCGGCAGAGAGCTGAGTAAGATCGAGAGGTTTTGATATGCCAGTAGTATGCCAAAACATAATCCTTGTGACGATTCGCCATGTGGATGATGGTCTGAAGCGTCAGTTTATGGTTATAAAACTGAGATAACACCAACTGCACCTACACGTTGCCAAGGCAGTCCTTGCACCAAAGCAGCCAACTGCTCATCGTCCAACTGCAGTTGCTTGCCACGCCACGTTTCACCCCAATAAAACTTGCCTCGGTTCAACCGACGGGCACAGAGCCAAATCCCCAGGCCGTCATGAGTCAACACTTTCATTCGGTTACCACGCTTGTTGGCAAACAGATAAGCGCAATGCGGCCGCGCCGAACCAAATACCTGAACGACACGCGCCAATGCGGTGTCTGGCCCCGCTCGCATATCCAGTGGCTCTGTTGCCAGCCAGACTTCATCAATCCTAATCATTGCAGCAACGTGCGCAGAAATAGTGCGCATTGATGGGCCTGCTCCGCAGGCCATTCGACAACAATCGGCCCACTGGGTTGGGGAATTTCAATGCGTATGCAGTGGTTGTTTTTCACTGCAGGAGCAACTGCCGCTGGCAAATTAATCGGCACAAACGCTGGCGATGGCTGTTGACCTATTTGCTTTGACTCAGTAATCCAGCGCCGTAGTAAGTTGGCGTTGAGATCATTATCCAAAGCAATACGTGCAACCGATGCTTCAGGATTTTGGCTTTCAGCCACCAGCTGGGCTTTGAATTCATGCGTATATTGACGACGCTTACGATAAGGTCGAGTTACTCTTACAGTGCTCATAGATAGTGTCCACTAAGAAATAAGTGGACACTATCTTGACGGCTACACCGCCAGGCTCAAGATGGGTTTACCGGACGCTTACCATGTACAAGCTGCAGTTGCATGCGGTATCACCAGCAAAGGCCCATGGCGTAGCTCTAAAACTCCGGGAATTAATCATGCGTTATCAAATGCTTATTTAAAGTTTCAGGGTCTGTACGAATTACGCGATGGCTGGATTAAGCTTCACCATTCTTAGTGAAACGCCCTGTGCGGAGCCGCATGCAGGGTGTTATGGAGGCTGAGGCTAGAAACCCTCGGCTACCCGATTAGGCTTCCCGTGCTGCTAGAGCAATTTTTTCTTTTAGTGCGTCACAGGCTGCACCAAACTCTAGTTGAGCATCACTGAGCGGTTTGAAAAACCCCCCACCTGGCTCACCGCGGCGATAGGCAGACTTATGCTCTGCTTCTATAGAGTTAATATGCTCTCGTATTTGCAGCGTGGCGTCATATGCGGGTTGCACTTGCTCCCCGTAAACACCAATGATCATTTCAAGACGGCTGAAGTCAACGCGGTTAGATGACTTCTCATTTATAAGAGTATCGAGGTACTGGTTATAATCTATATGCTCTTTCATTACGAGGGTCAGGTTCAGGTTGTTGCTAAACATACCGTGCTGCCAATGACATACCAAAAGGTAAAGTTCTTCAAGGCGCTCTTTTGCTAGCTGCTGGCTCCGTAATCGCTTTTCGTGCTCAAGCTGTAGCTTTAATTGCTTTCTGTTAGAACTGTTGGTTAACCAGACACCAAGAGTTGTAAGTAATGACCCAAAGATTACGCCTAATAGGCCAACCCACGCCCCTGAGGGTACTGCGCTTAGAATATTCCAGAGTTTATCCATATACCTAACTCCCCATTCAGCGGCTTGTCCGCTGCAGTTTCTTGCTATAACGCTCTAAATCAAGCCCGAGAAATTGAGTACCGGGAACTGGATTATTCGTCACTGGAGGGTGATTAACGAATCCGTATGACTTATATAGATTCAAAGCTGCTTTGAACTCAGGTAAGACATCAAGGCATATTTTTTTATAGCCACTCTCTATTGCTTCTTCCAATATGATGTCAACCAGCTTCGCTCCCAGCTTACTTCCACGAGCGGCTGGACGAACATATACCCGCTTCATTTCACAGGTGTGATTGTCTACTTTTCGAAATGCCGCACAGCCAACAGGCGTTTCATTGGTTTTCGCTAAAAAAATCTTAGATTCAGCGGAACTATAATTATCCGATAAACATTTAAACTCTTCATCGTTACCTTGAAATCCAAGGTCAACTGATGTGCTGTCGATATACTCTCGATATAAATCAAGGACATCATCTAAGTCAGCAGGAAATATTGCTCGCTCTACTTTATACAAATCGCTCTCCTAGTTGTATAACGCCCAACATTAGGGCAGAAAAAAAGCACAATGTTTATCATCGTAGCCGCCATGCACGAAAAAAAATGGTAATGACGAAGTCAGCAAGTAACAGAGTGATGACCCCAATTGGACTGAATGCTCCTTGGCAGCCAATTCTGAGTGCAACAGCCTTGCACCGCAAGTCGGTTCCAAACAGCTTATTATATAAGTACGCGATAAATCAGCTAGGACTGTAATTCTCACAAAAAAGCCCCGTAACTATAAATGGCAGTCAGCTCATAAAATAGCGGGGCTTTATATTGCTTTTAAACTTTACCTCCCTTTATAGCTGCTCCTTGAGCCAGCTGTCGTGTAACCATTTTTCAGTCTTACGATGACCTGGAAAAGTGATCCAAGTTATATCACGCTCGAAAATCATCGGATTCTCGTCTGCACCGACAATCACCCAAAACCACAAACCATCGGCAAGGTTACGAGCTTTAACCTTCATACCCGTGAGCGTTTCTGTCTCGTAGCGACCATTGCGCTCAACACGTATCGGTTCATCATGCGGCTTCACCCAGCTTATTTTCATACGTGGAAGCAGCTCTGGTGCATGCTCTTTTAGGAACGCTAAAGCGATTTCTTCACTGCGCTCAGGGCTAGGCAGTGCAGTATTTATCAGATCAAGAGATATATTAGCAAACCCCTTTAACGTGCCATTTTCCGCGACGACACTACTGAAATGCTCGCCTGCTATACCGTTATTACGGTCGTCCTTACGTACATACCGCGTCAAGACGGCTGCTTCGCCATCAATATTAACGTCACGACTCCAATTCATTTTATGAGTCGCTGGTACGAACTGTGAAACAACTGCGTTTTGCATTGAATATTCCTCAACGTGGGTGGTTGCTTGCGTGTAAGCAGGCAATAAAGTTGTTGCTGAAACGCTCAATATCGTCAGCAAAATCCTATAAGAAAATGATTTCCTCATCGCTGGTACCTCCTGTCATAAAGATAAGTCGTGTTACACACTAGATGAACTGTTGATCGCCCCACTCTTACGGACAAAGCCAGTAATGGCATAAAGAGCACAGGCACCCAACAACCCAGATAATAAAAGTTGCATACTTCCAAGAGACAAGCCCGAAGTTTGCTGTGCTAACCAAGGCCCGAGACTTGCTCCTATCCAGAGCACAAAGGTGTAGAGCGCTACGGCCATACCGCGCACAGAAGAATCACTAACACTGGTTACCTGAATAATCAGTCCTGGCACACTAATGCCAATACCTGCAACGAACAGAAAGCTCGCAGCTAACAAACCAAGCATATGACTGCTATCTAGGAGTGCGCTCAACACGAGCCCAACCGTCGCACACAGCAAGCCAGCCCCCATAACACGCTCTGCACCTAAACGAGGGATCACTGATGCGACAATTAAAGGCATAAGAAAAGCCGGAGCAGCGAACGCTCGAAACATCAGTGGCGAAATATCATAGCGGGCAAATTCAGCATCAAACCGCATGTCCAGCCCCATGTAGAAGGCAACAAAACACATCAATATAAAAAATGCAGGTATATATACTCGACGCAACCTTGAGTCGAGCAATAAGCGGCCTAGTGATAAGTAACTACGTAAAAAGCTCGTTAGATCCAATGACCCCGAATGCTCTATAGGCGTACGCCAAAGTCGCCAAGCCGTTACTCCATAAATACAACTTAAAGGCAAAAATGCAGCGCCTATTCCCCAACGCAGAGTTACTAGCCCCCCATAAATTTGTCCTAAGAGTCCAGCAGATAAGAATGCGGTGCTCATCCATGCAATGCTCCATGCTCGTTGGCGCAAGGTTCCACGTTCAGCCAAGTAAGCAATAGCAACCGGCGGAAAGGATGATGCGACTAACCCTTGCAACACACGCCCGGCTACTAATTGGGACTGTGTTTCGGCTATAGCAAGTAAAGCCGTAACGACCGTAAGTGCCAGCAAGCCATACACCATTACTTTTCGCCTACCTAGCCGATCAGATAACGGGCCAAATAATAAAAACCCAGCAGCATAAGTGAAGCCAAAAGCACTGATCATGCCAGTTGCTCCTACTCCATGCGTTTTCTCCAGTACATGCAGCACTGGTAACGGTAAGTAGAGCAAAGAAACCACTGCCAACGCACAGAGCACAATTAAAGCTCGGAGAGCTAATGTGGGTGATTCTCTATTAGACACGTCCATATTAAACACCTAACTGTTATGTAGCTAGCTACATATATGATTAAAAATTAATGCGCTCTATTTACACACAAAGCGCATTCGCTTGACTTATTTTGAGCATTAAGCGTTTAAGCATAAGTCTTTCATCATCATCAAAATGACTCATCAGTTGAGCAACCCAAACATAATGAGCAGGCAAAGCTTTGCTTAAAATCTCATCTCCACTTGGTGCCAAAAACACCAGCCAAGCTCTACGATCTTCTGGATCAGGTTCGCGATAACATAATTCGCTTGCTTCCATACGATCAATCACGCGCGTCATGGTTTGTGAGGTTACAGAAACACCATCAGCAAGCGCCCCTATACTCAATCCTTCAGGGTTTCGCTTAAGCAGTATTAATACAAAAAATTGTGTTTGCGACAATCCACATGTTTGCGCAAGGTTAGCTTCAAACGCTGCCAGCATCTCACTTGTAGCAGAAGCCCAGATCAGCCAATGGTGCAACCCATCCACATCAGGATTTTTGTACTCTTCACCCAGTCTCACCAAGGTTTCATAACTCGGTAAATCTTTAAGCTCAAACATAGTCTACAGCGCCATTAAACAAATATTGACAGCTGTAATGTAGCTAGCTACATAGTTATTGTCAAGATTTATAATCTAATCACCGACGATACTTTTTATACTCAGTACAAATTAAATATAACGCTAAGCTAAGTGGCGCTCGTTAGTGCGTCCTTGCTTGAGCGTGTTGTTAGCCATGTTTTGGGGTTATTTTTTTACTACTTCGTGCACAGTGAATATATGGTGTAATAATTATATTCGCCAAAATCACAGCATAAAGTGCATTCATGTCGTAAGCCTCGGCTATGGTGACCACCCAAACCCCAGCGAGAGATGCGATCATAACTGTTGTATAGAAGAAATTTGCATTCACTATCGATGGATAGCTTTTTACTGCTTCTGCAAGCTCTTGATCTTGGATTTTGATTATTAATGAACAGCAGCGTTTGACTGCAAAACTCATATAAACACCTACAAGAACAAAGAAAAATGCCGAAATTGCAACAAATTTTTCTTTTGAGTCAATATCTATACCAACCAAAGGTATTTTTGCTTGGTTAACCTCCCCAGG
>LFRM01185513.1_pt1 | contig 34076 bp, 30 predicted proteins | sample 618341 | NCBI WGS metagenome assembly LFRM01 (sample SAMN03654438, study PRJNA283298) | anaerobic digester metagenome | isolation source: pool of bioreactors CSTR01a, CSTR02a, and CSTR03a thermophilic anaerobic... | place: Denmark: Kgs. Lyngby | collected 2014-05-21 | reverse complement strand
ACCTGTGTTCCGGGAACGGCAATTATATTTTTCCGGGGCAGGCCTGTTATGCTGCTGGAACGATACGGAGAAAAGATTTCATTTAGCTCGGATATAGACAGACTCAGCGAACCTGTCCAGGAATTTAAAAAAGCATTTCAGGCAAAAAAAATCTGGCCAGATCGGAAAAGGGTTGCGGTAAAATATTGGCCTGAAGATCCGGAGCAAAAGGAAAAACTTAAGTCGGTACTGGCTGCGGCCGGGTTTATACCTGAAATCGATAAAATGGTTCTTTGGCGCACGGTATAATAATAGCCTTTGCCTTATATTTTATAACGTACAAAAACAGCATTTACAAAAAATGATTAATTGTAGGAAAATTTATACTGTGGTATACTTGGGGTATAAATAAAAAATATGTAAAATTAAGAGAATTCATATCGATGAAGAAAGAAAGATTGAATGAGATAGCAGAAAAATATAATATTGAGCTGCTTGTTTATTTTGGTAGTTATGGCACTGAATTTTACAATAATGAAAGTGATATCGACATAGCTTTTCTTTCTGCTGAGCATCTGTCAATTCAAGAGAAACTGGAACTATTGGAAGATTTAATTCACTACCATAAAAAAAGTGAAATTGATCTTGTTGATTTGAGAACAGCCGATCCTGTACTCAGGCATGAGATTGCGGTTAATGGAAGAGTGCTGTACGAAAAAGAAGATAATTTATTTGAAAGATATAGTTCGTTTTATATAAAAAGCATCCATGAAAATAAGTCAATATTGGAAGACAAAATAAATAAAATGGCAAATTTGGCTGAAGAGGCATTAATGAATGATAATATAACAATATGTAAAAAGCTGGAGATATTAATTAAATATTATAATGAATTGCAGCAATTGACCGCCGCTCTTACTTTTGACGACTATGTCAATAATATGGTTACTAAAAGGGCAATTGAGCGTGAACTGCAATTAATCGTTGAAAGCGCAACGGACATAAACAATATGATCTTAAAAAAGATGGGAAAAAGTCTTCTGCGGGATCGCTATAATTCGTTTATTGATCTTGCTGAAAACAATGTAATAGATATGGAATTTGCAGTGAAAATAGCCCCTTCCGCGGGTTTGAGAAACATTTTGGTTCATGAATATAAAGAAATAGAAGATGAAATAGTCTATAATTCGATAATCAATGTAAAAAAGTTATATTTGGAATACATAGATATCATATCAGAATATCTGGGCTGCAAATAACATCCCCGCCTGTTCATATAAGTAATTTAAATTTTGTCAGTTGCACTCCCATTTTGTCGATCCATCTGTTAATTTGTTGCTAACAATGATATAATCATTATAAAATATGGCATTTCAAGGAATTACTGTGTAATTGAACATGTTTGAAAAAAGACATCGTTTGTCCGCTGCGTAAGTTATGCTAATGGAAGAAGGATAGAAATAAAAACTGAAATTAGTATCTTTTAATAAATGTAAAGGTAGACTATGAGGAATTATTCACGTGCTTTAATCACAAATAATGAAGTAACACTTGGATCATGCTTGCGAAATGCGATCCGGAAATCCAAAAAAATTAGGATTATAGCTGCTTTTATCAGGGAATCGGGCATAAGACTAATTTTAGAGGATTTAAAGGAAGCTGTAAGTATGGGCGCAAAGGTTCAGATACTTACGGGTTTATATCTTGGAATCACAGAACCTTCGGCGCTGTATCTGCTAAAACTGTATTTCGGAAACTTAATTGAAATAAGGATTTTTAAGCACAATGATGTATCCTTTCATCCTAAAACGTATATTTTTGAAGATGATCAAAACAGCGAAATCTATATTGGTTCATCGAATATTTCAGCATCTGCGCTCGAAAGTGGGGTTGAATGGAATTATAAAATAGCTAAAGATGAATCAAAAGAAGTGTTTTCCCAATTCTATGATAGCTTCAACCTCCTTTTCAATGATCATTCCGTGGAATTAACAGACGATCTTCTAAAAGCATACAGCATTGGATGGAAACAAAGCAGTCTGCTTAAAAACGAACCCGGTTCAAGTCTTCGCGATAAATTATCGAGTACAACCGGAACAGCCGAGAATGAAGCAAAATATGAAACAAGCCTGATTAAGCCATATGGCGCGCAGATTGAAGCTTTATATCATCTTGAGCGGGCAAGAGGCGATGTTTCAAAAGGGCTTGTCGTTATGGCAACAGGGGTTGGGAAAACTTATCTTGCTGCCTTTGACAGCAGGAAATTCAAAAAGATCCTGTTTATAGCGCACCGGGAAGAAATTTTAAATCAGGCCTATCAAAGTTTTTCAAAAGTCATGCCTGAGAAAACTTTTGGAATGTTTAAAGCGTCAGTAACGGAAAAGGATGCGGATGTTGTCTTTGCCAGCGTCCAAACACTGGGCAAATCAAAGTATTTAAATGAGGAATGGTTTGAACCGGATCATTTTCAGTATATGATAATTGATGAATTCCATCATGTTGCAGCCCAATGCTATAAGGCAATAGTGGATTACTTTAAGCCTGAGTTCCTTTTGGGCCTTACCGCGACACCGTTTCGAATGGATAAAAAAGATATCTATTCCTACTGTAATGATAACGTTATTTATGAAATTAATCTTAAAGAAGCAATTGAAAGAGGCTACCTTGTGCCATTTAACTATTATGGCATCTATGATGACACCGATTATTCGAAGATCAGCTATAGAAACGGAAAATATGATGAAAAAGAGCTTGAAGATGCGCTCAGTAGACCCAAAAGAGCTGAGCTGGTTTTAAAGTACTATAATCGCTACAGAAAAAACAAGGCAATCGCTTTTTGCTCTTCAATAAAGCATGCAAATGCAATGACGGAAGCTTTTATTGAAGCGGGAATACCGGCGGCATCCGTTCATACAGGCGAGGGGCTGTACTCGGAGGATAGAAAAACTGCTATACAAAAGTTGGTAAGCGGAGAACTGAGCATATTGTTTGTTGTTGATATCTTTAACGAGGGAGTGGATATTCCGGAAATAGATACGGTTTTGTTTTTGCGGCCTACAGAATCTTATACGGTCTTCCTGCAGCAGTTAGGGAGAGGATTAAGGAAGTGCGAAAATAAAAATGTTACCGTAGTGCTTGATTTTATTGGGAATTATAAATTAGCTCCGGTTCTGCCTTTGCTTTTAAGCGGAAAGAACCCAATGGTTAAGGATAGAAGATCTTTTTATGAACACACGTACCCCGAAGGCTGCAATGTCCAATTCGATATGAAGCTAATCGATTTGTTTGAAGAGATGAGAAAGCATGATAAGCTTTCCGTAAGGCTTAAAAATGACTATTTCAGGCTGAAATCACATTACGGCAAAAGGCCTCTTCGAACGGATTTATTTGAAGGTTCCGATATTCCTACGAGAGAATATCTTAAGAATGGATACATTCAATTCTTGAATAACATAGACGAATTAAATGAAGAAGAAAAAACATGGCTTGGCACAGAAGCCGAAGATTTCCTGCGGGAATTGGAAAGAATGTCTATGGACAAGCTTTATAAAATCCCTACAATTTCATGTTTTATAGAGGGTAACAGACTTCTTCACAAGGTATCAGCGGACAGTATCGCTCAAAGCATGATGGATTTCTATAAAAATCCCTTATATGCGCCGGATATGCAGGATAGCGGAAACAAAGATTATCTTGATTGGTCGCTGGAAAAATACAGATCCAAAGCGATACAGATGCCGATAAAGTATATCAATAAAAGCTCAAATTATTTCATTTACGATGAGATCAATAAAGAACTTATATTGGATTCAGAAATCGTAAAGATAGCATCAGGTTTATATGTCGAGCATGTTAAGGATATCCTGGAATACAGGCTGAAAAGTAAATGTGCAAAGTTTTACAAAATACAGTCGTGAACAGAAAGAGGTTAATGCGGTATGACTATTGAATTTTACAACAAATATGCTGAAGAGTTTTATAATGCAACGGTCTCTGCCGATATGAGCGAAACTTGCGAAAGGTTTCTGAAATATATTGTTCCCGGAGGGAAGATTCTTGACGCAGGATGCGGCTCTGGACGGGATTCGCTTTATTTCTTAAAAAGCGGTTATAAAGTGGTGTCTATTGACGCGTCGGAAGAAATGGTCAGGCTAAGCAGTAAACTGACCGGGCAGCAAACATTATTAATGAAATTCGAAGATGTGGACTTTAAGGATGAATTTGACGGTATTTGGGCATGCGCTTCACTTCTTCATGTTCCAAAAGCCAAAATAAAGAGTGTTATGACTAAATTAGCTCAGGCGCTCAAAGAGAATGGCATCTTTTTTGGGTCATTCAAGTATGGCGAGGGCGAAGAGTTTAGGGGCGAGAGGTTATTTAATTTCTATGATGAAAACAGTTTAAGGGTGCTGATTAGTGAAATTAAGCAATTGGAGATTCTTGAAATTTGGATAACTGAAGATGTAAGACCGGGAAAAGAAGGTGAAATGTGGGCTAGCTGTTTGTGTAGAAGAAAGAACTAATTATAGTGGCATGGTAAAGCTCAAAACTCTAAATATATAAATCAAAAAATCGGCTTGTGTTATGGTTTAGGTGTATTATTATGGAAGAAAAAATACGATTAGCGGCATTTCAATGGCTAAAAGAACAAGTGGCACTCCATGGGGACATCATTCCCAGAACTCTTCTGGAGCAGGGTTTCTATTATAATGGACAGCGGATTACGCTCATCGGACCGCAAGGTATCTGGAAACCGAAGGTTTTCGAAAAGATACCGCTGTCAATTACCACTGTCTACAATAGCCCATATGATGATTCCATCTCGGGTGATGGGAGCTTTACTTACCGTTATCGAGGTACTGATCCGTTCCATAGAGATAATGTGGGACTTCGGGAGGCTATGAAGAGACAGATTCCCCTAATCTACTTTTTCGGGGTTGTGCCTTCGAAATATCATGCAGTTTGGCCTGTCTACATTGTAAATGACAACCCGAATACCTTATCATTTACTGTTGTTGCGGATGACATGGCATCCATACATAATTATCTATTTGAGAATAAAACAGAGTTGATTTCTGAAGATACACAAAATGCACTTCGTAAATATATCACTTCAACGGTAAAAAACAGGCTTCACCAAAAAGCTTTCAGAGAAAGGGTTCTGCTTGCATATAAGCAGCAATGCGCATTTTGCCGGTTGAAACATGCCTTGCTTTTGGATGCGGCACATATTATACCGGATGGCGAAGTATTAGGTGATCCTATTGTAAACAATGGCTTATCGCTGTGCAAAATTCATCATGCGGCATATGATTCTGATATCATTGGTGTAACACCGGATTATAAGATTGAGGTCAGAGAGGATATTCTACATGAAACTGATGGCCCTATGCTCAAACATGGGATTCAGGAATTACAGAACACGAAGATTATTCTTCCGCATGATAAAAAAGCGTGGCCTGACAGAGAAAGGCTTGAAATAAAATATTCCAGGTTTAAGCAAACGGGATAACTTATCCAGTTGTTAAAATGAAATGACTATTGGCTATGCAAAAGCTGGGTAAAAGAAGCGATAGAAGATATTAATATTGGAAAGGGTTGATTTTCAATGATTAGGTTTATTCAAAATGCAAAAAACAAGTACATATTACCTGACAACTTGAGGGGCAGAAGCATTACTTTGCAAAAAGAGCAGGAATAAGTGAAAAATTGAACTCTGCTAAGGCAATTTGGGACGTTGGAAAGGGTGACGGAATGTTTCTTAATATACTGCATGATGATGGAAGAGTTAAGGATTGGAATTTCATCATATCGTGGGTTGAAGGAAGAGAAGTGTGAAAAAAGGAATTACTTAATAGTACATCTTGAAAAACTATCACGATAATGGAGGAAGATAAGGCCTCGAGATCGATATGAGGCTTGAATTAAGTAACAGATTATATGGATTATATCAAGATTTAGGAGGTGTTTTATGACATTCGAAGAAAGAGTAAAAGCATTAGACCGGCTGATACAAGAATTTTTACAGAAAACCAATCAGAATGGTATGGTAAAGCCAAAGGATGTAATGCCATATTTAATCGAAAAGGGTGTTTATAAGAGTGATAATCGTAATGGAAATCCCCTCCGTAAAGATCTTAGAAAACTCAAGGATATGAATATGCTTAATAGAATAACTGGTTTAGTCATTAAGCCTAAAACAAGAAATACTTACTGGTACTTCAAAAGGGTATAGCATTATATACTATAAGTAGGTGATCACATGATACAAGCAGTCCTAAATGGTAAATCGCAGGGATATGAGCATAAAGAGGATATTCTGACTTCTACCTTATTCGGCATGCTGAAATACATACGGCCTAATGTAGCATTGATTCCATTTATTGAGTCTGCTGTCCTGTATGACGATAAACACACAAGCCTTTGGCAAAAGCTCAAGTCTGATGGAATTGAATTAAGGTGCTACAGGGAGGTTGAATATATTTTTTGGTCTAATAATCTAAATTACGGTGAACCTGATATAATTCTTGTATTTAGAAATCATATTCATAATGATGAAGATTTTCTTCTGTTGGTTGAAGCAAAATATAAGTCGGGGAAAAGCGGGACCGGAGAAAATGACCAACTCGCCCGGTATTTTACTGCTATTCAATCTGATATCGGTAATTTTCTTGAAACGTCTGTCTCTGGGTTTACCGGTAAGAAAGGCTACATTGTATACTTAACGGAATATAATGCATTTTCGGAGATTTTGGATTCTACCCTGGAAATAAAAAAATTATTCAGTAATTATTCCGATAAGATATTTCATTTAAAATGGCATCAGTTATATAAGACCTTTGAAATGATGTATCCGGATTACACTACACAGGAAAAAGAAATTGTCGATGATTTATTATTGTTTATGGATAGAATAGGCCTTAGAGATTTCTCGGGAATATCACTTCCTGGCGACGATCTAAGCGAAGCTTTTCAAACTACTAATGCCGTTTTTTATATGGATATTTTAGATATGAAGACAACTTATTTTGATGGCTTGTATGATTTAGATATAAATTTGGATGAATATATCTTTTTTGGAGGGGAATAAAGTGAATGAAAATCAGAAGGGTTATCTAATAACAAAAGCGTTTAATTATTTACGACAGGTATGCAGAGAATGCCAGCGGCTTATATTTAAAATTGACAGCCAAATGGATCAGGAATGGAAAAATATCTATGGCAACAGGATTACAAGAGATGTGAGTGCAAGCCTGCAGGAAGCGGACAGATGGATAGTCGAAGCTATTTTCAGAATGTATGAACATAAGAAAGATAGTCTCGTTAATAAAGGCATAAACATTACATTTTGGGGCGAAGATGTCGAAGAACCGATTATTACTGCAGGGAAAATTGTTTATAACGATATTAGCAAACGCAATCATTGGGACTTGTGGAATGTTTGGTTTGGCTGGAATAATACATTAAAAACTGATGATGATTATAAGGCAGATGGAACAATATATTCATTCCAATCCGAAGAATGCCCGTACATAAAAGAGGCAAAAGTATTTAGCCTGCCATTGATTAATATAAAAGATGATAAAGTTTTAATGGAAAGCATTATAACCCCTTTATTAGGATTATGATGCTCTATTACGCAGATATAGATTATTGTAGCGATTAACATAAAGCTATCCGATCCAAGCTGAAAAAAATGAAAATTTAGAAGTAATCTGGGGAATTATTGACATTATATATCGGCTGATTTCCAATGTCACTTGAAATTAGCCGGAATTTAGATGTGCGACAGGGTAATTCCGTTTAAGTACCTATAACGGCAGGAATAAATAAAAGCGAAGGCCGGCGGCCTTCGCTTTATGTTATTTCAGAATTATTTAGAAAGCAGGTTGTAAAGAACCGTAAGCGTCAAATAGAAACTCACATAGGAAAATAGTAGCAAATAAGTAAGCGTCAAAAAGAAACTCACATAAGTGTTTTCGGTACAATGAAAACCGAGCGTTCCGGAACTTAAAAAAACCTGCATAAAATGGAAAGATTATGGTATTATCCGCGTAGGTAGCAGTTGTGCTAATAATATATTAGCGATTTCGTCGTAATAATATAAGAAGACATGTTGACATAAATAATACAAATAAACAGAATATGCCAAGAGAAGTGATTATTTCTAAGAAGAACAAATTAGGATTTGGGAAATTATTGACATTATATTTCGGCTAATTTATAATAATATTTAAAATTAGCCGAAACGAAGGTGTACTGATGTATATCAGAAGGCATGTTGAGGATACGATAAAAAAAGTTTCTGAGATGTACCCTGCGGTAATTATAACCGGGCCGAGACAGGTTGGGAAAACAACGGTTCTCAAAAAATTGTATGGAAATCTGAGGTATGTTACGCTCGACAACCCGGAAACCTTGGAATATGCTAGAAAAGAGGGCGGGTTATTTTTTAAAACATTTGTTCCGCCGGTAGTTCTTGATGAAGTGCAATATGCGCCTGAACTGTTTCCCTATATTAAAATAATCGCTGATGAAACAAAACAAAAAAAGTTGTTTTATATGACCGGTTCACAGACCTTTCACCTTATGAAAAGCGTATCCGAGTCGCTGGCGGGAAGAATAGGCATCATTCAAATCCTTGGACTGTCTTTGAGAGAAATCAAGGGGAAAAAATTTAATATGCCATTTTTACCCACCGGTGAATATCTTGAGCAGTCGGAAGAGGATGCAAAGGAGTTATCACAGGAAGAGATATGGTCAATCATACAAAGAGGTTCGATGCCGAGACTGTATCATGCTGATGTGGATGATAACCTTTGGCGTCAGTTTTATAGTGATTATGTAAAAACATATATCGAACGGGATGTCCGTGCTTTAACCCAGGTCGGTGACGAGATTGCGTTTTTACAATTTATGCGACTTCTTGCGGCATCGACAGGACAATTGCTGAACTATTCAAGAATTGCAAATGAAATAGGCAAGTCCGTAGGAACGGTAAAGAACTGGGTGTCGATACTTAGAACATCAGGGATCATATATTTGCTGCAGCCGTATTATCACAATTTCAATAAAAGAATTGTAAAAACACCGAAGGTATATTTTTTGGATACCGGATTAGCCAGTTATCTGACAGGCTGGTACACTCCCGAGCAATTGCAGTTTGGGGCAATGAGCGGCAGTATGTTTGAAACATTTGTAGTATCGGAAATACTAAAAAGTTACTATAACAAAGGTTATGATGACTTTGGTTTCAGTTTCTACCGAGATAAGGATATGAACGAAATTGATTTACTGATTGAGAATAATGGCGTTTTATACCCGATAGAAATAAAGAAAACCGGAAATCCCAACAAACAGGATATAAAAGCATTTTTAAAGCTTGAGGAGGAAGGGGGGAAAGTTCCTGGAGAAGGCGGAATCATTTGTATGGCAGATTCAATACGGTATCTGACTTCGAAAGACAGAGTAATTCCGTTTAAATACCTATAGCAGCAAAGAAACCCGGTTCAAAAAAGGTAAAAAGAGACAGGCATCAATAGCGCTTTTTGCCAGTCAGCTTAAAATGTAAATATCTCTGCGAGCTTGACTTCCAACCCGTTAAAAACCCTTGACTTTACCGTCATATCCCCCATATACGTATCATGATCTGCAATGTCATGCTTCTCAAAACAGTAAACGATGACCTCTTCTTTATCGGGGTCAACGATCCAGTATTCTCTCACGCCGGTCTGCATGTATAAATTGAGCTTTTTAACCATATCCTTCGTTTTTGTAGATCCGGACAGCACCTCTACAACAAGAGCGGGAACCCCTTTATATTTCCCTGAAGCGTCGATCTTGTCCGTATCACAGATCACTATAATATCCGGTTGCACAACATTGATGTTATCTTTGTTTTTTGTAAGCGTAACATCAAAGGGAGACGTAAGAGGTCTGCATTTCTTTCCTTTAAACCAGTTATAAAAAATAACAAACAGTTCGGACACGGACACCTGATGGTTGTAGGCCGGTGAAGCAAGCAGGTAAACCTCCCCGTCGATATATTCGTATCGTAATTCCGAGTTTTCCACCATTTTAAGGAATTCTTCATAGCTGAGCTTCCACCGGTCATTGTAGATGTAATTTGCGGCTTCCTCAGCAATAACGGTTCTCTCTTCAATTGGGACGATTTTTGCAACCTCGCGTCCTTTGCGGGTTATGATAACATCTTCCAATTCCGATGCAATTTTTAAATACTTTCCGAAGTTATTCTGAACTTCGGTTGAAGGTACTTTCATCACAGTCACTCCTTTGTTTTATTAGCTATATTATAAATTTATTTTAGCTAATATGTCAAGGTGTTAGCTAAATAAAACCGAGTAGTCCGTTATGCCAAGAAATGCAGAGGAGAAATATCAGACATTGAAATCACAATGGTAATATATAACGGATTGGTATATGCATGCGCGGAAAAAGGTTATATGCGTATTCTAAAGCAGGACGGCACACTGGTACAAAAAATTTGGGTAAAAGAGGAGATTACGTGGCCTTCTCCGGTAATAGACAAGCAGGGGGGGTTGTATATAGCCGGAATGGGTAATGGAAGCAGTAGAGGATTTGTCTATGCAATTAAAACTTTGCAAGGCGATGAATAATAACCAAAAACCTGACTGTGATATTTAACAGGTAAGGGAATAGCAGCGAATAAACGAAAGACAGAGCGGCATAAATACCTATAGCGGCAGGAATAAATAAAAGCGAAGGCCGGCGACCTTCGCTTTACGTTATTTCAGAATTATTTAGAAAGCAGGTTGTAAAGAACCTGTGCCATTTCCGCTCTTGTGGACGTATTCTGTGGGTTCAGCCTGCCGCTGCTTCCGCTGATGACGCCGGCCTTTATAAGATAGTCCATAGCTTCTTCGGCCCAGGGGGCTATGCTGTCCCTGTCTGCAAACGAAGACAGGGTTTTTGCCGATGTTCCCTGGGGTGTCCGGTTTATAACTTTTAAGGCATTATAGAGCAGTGTGAACATTTCCTGGCGCGTAATGTTGTTACCGGGCGCGAATAAATTGTTTCCTACGCCTTTGGAGATGCCCAGCCGTTTTGCCGCTGCAAGGTACCCGGTATAATAGGTGTTTCCGGCATCGGCGAAATTATCCGCCGGATTGTCATCGGCTTTGATTTCATAAGCCCGCATCAGCATAACAATAAACTCCCCGCGGGTAAGTAAGGCTTCGGGGCTGAATTTACCGGCTCCGGTGCCTTTCGTGATTTCCCTCGCGGCTATAAATCCAACAGCTTTCCCATACCATGCGCTTTGTTCCACATCGATGAAGGTAATCCGGTTATATCCCACCGCATATAAACTGAAATGGGTTGTCGTAAAGGTAACTTTACCGGTAACCGGATCATATTTTCCGTTGGTAATGCAGACAAGGTTTCCGGCTCCGTCCAGGTACCAGACAATTATGCTGTCCGGGTTCTCCAGTTCCTCGTCACTCGGGGTGTAGGGAATGGATACCGTAACCGGAGCATCCGGATTATTCCACGAGGTTTGTGTGCCGTCTAATGTTAATTGCAGTTTAATTAACGGACGTTCGCCCACCGCTTCTTTTTCTTTATCGGAAAGCGTGTTTTTATCGCCATATCCGATTGAAATACCAACTTTTTTGTCTTCTGCACCGGACGTTCCGGATAACATGTTATCCGGAATGCTAATTGTACCCGCATCAGTTGAGAGAGTAAGTGTTTTGCCGGGTTCCGTACCGGAAAGGGTAGAAGCCGGAAACTCGAGCGTATATGTATTAACTCCCGTAATGGCCGGCAGCGAAATAACAGGTTCATTTGATTCGTTGAAAAGTGATTGAATATTTTCTTGATCCAGGCTTGTTAATGCGTTTTCCCCGGAATCATCCAAGATTACATTAAGATTCTCTGCCCCATTTGCTCCTGTTGTTAATTCAGCCTGGTAAACCGGCACCGGTGTGGGTGTTGGTGTAATAGTCACTCCGGTGGCAGGAGATGGACTGCCTCCGGTATTGTTGTCTGTTTTCGCAGAAGCTGAAACAGTGAACGTTGCCGAATATAAGTTTCCGCCCTCATAATTTGCCGCTTTTACGGTGTATGTCCCGGAGGATAGAGGGATGCGAATCGTACCTGAAAATGAGTTTTGATTATCCCCGGAGGTTACACCGACAGTTTCCATACGCAGCAGCGTGGTGCCGTCAGTGTCATACAGAAGTATTGCGACGGCGAGAACATCCGTTGATGCGGTTCCGCTGAAAGAAACACGGCCGCTTGTATATTTTGCCGTCAGCGATAATATTTCATTAGACTCAGCGGCATAACCCGGCAAAATAAGTAAATTGCCCGCCAGAATAAATGTCAGTATAAAAGTGAAAGCCTGTTTTGCTTTTATTTTCATGTATGCATCCTCCTTTTTAATCGTCACGGATCCACTCAACGCCGCTGCCCGAGCCGAAATGCACGCCGCCGAAAGTATCGGCATCAAGCGGATTGTCCCGGAGCACAATAACGTTAACTTTTACCGGCGCCGCGTTTTTGTTCGGGGCTGAATATAGTCGGTAATCGCAGCAGCTGACAAAATCGTCATTGACATCATCCAGGAACACCCCGTCAAAATCCGGGCCGGTATTGATATTTCCGTCTTTTACGGGCTCGGTGATGATTTGCGTGGTAGTGGTCCCATTGGCCCAGGTATAGGTTACATACAAACCGTAGGGGGCTGTATCGCCAAAATCCGGTATGTAGTAAGTTGCAAAAAGCTGGTAATTATTCTCCCCGTTGAAGGTGATATCCGTTCCTTGCTGTGTTCCATGCCCGACCTGGCCGTAATTAGAATCCGGACCTTTTTCGGCTTCCACGATGTGCACTCCCACTCTGTGAATGGTCAATTTTCGTTCTGCCGACCCGTTGATCAAAAGATCCAGCGTAATTTCGTCATAAAAATCTGACAGGAAGGTGATGATATATTGGTCATTCTCGTCCTTAGTTATCGTGTAACCCGGAGAGTTACCGGGCATTATTTTCAGACTGTCTACCATGCCAATACCACTTTCGGGAGGGCGCAATGTAAAGATGTCATTGCCGAAATAAACATATGAAGTATAGTTTCCTGTTGTAAGCTGCGCATATCGGTTCAGATCCCATTCATAAGTTCGCTGGACACCCTCTACCGCGGAGACGGCGGCAACCTGGACGCAAAAGGCATTATCCTGTATCATATTGAGACCGAAGATATTCAAGCCCTCTGGCCCAAACATATCAACGGCGTTGGCGATGTGCCATTCTGCACGGTAAAAGGGTTCATCGAAAACAGCTTCGTTGCGGGTGCCATCAACAAAGGCATCGCGGACGTCCGAGCTCATGACGCCTTCGAGACGGACACCGTTTGCGCCATATATTTTTATTGAACCGCTGTCCATTGCCGGTACGCCGAATTCCATTTTTTCAATGTCCTCCGGAGTGAGCACCCGTATTTTGTCAACAGGCTCTCCGTCATAGAAACCGTCAAACTCAAAAATAATATGTTCATATGTTGGAACGATATAACCCCGATCTTCAACCGGAGTTCCTCCAATAGTGACGGAAAAATCAAAGGTGCTATAACCCACCGAATCAATACCGGACGGGTCGATATCATACACATTTATATAGCCGGGATCAATCACATAGCTGAGGTAACCGAATTCTCCTGCCAGTGCTTCGGCTATTTCTTCCTGCGTATCATTAACTGCCGTAACAACATATTTTTTAAAGGTAATATCCTCCGCATTATCGGTTTCAAAAGTGATTTCCAGCGTTATATCCTGAGAGACTTCCTCAAGGTTTAGGGAGAAGGAACCGTCCCCGTTGTACATTACGCCGTAATGAGTCATATCCATTTCAGAAATCTTGCCTTTGTCGACTATTACCGATTTCAAATGCCAGCCCGGTTCGGGTCTGAAGGCAAACATATGATCAAACATATCCTCAACCTGCACAGATCCGTCGGCAAGACCATCAACGCTTCCGCTCCCGTGGACTGTAACGGTTATTGTATGCATCGTACCGTCGCCTTTTTTGCCAAATTCCACATGCAGAGTGTGGTCTGCCGTGACATTATTGAATTCATATTCGTCCCTCAGTTCTGCCTGTTGATCGTCTGCCAGAACTTCCGAAATGTTATACCCATTGTCGGGGAAAAAACGGAAACGGATATTTTCTCCCTGCTGCAAGGTGTATATCGTTGAGCTGTCAACAGCTTCGCCTTCATATCCGTCCTGCGCCTCAACCTGTCCTTCCCCGGAATAGGTGACGGTAATTTCGTATTTAGGCTGGTAAAAGGTAGCATACAGGGTGTGATCTGCGGTAATATTTTCAAAGGTATATTCGGTAACGGGTTTTCCGGTTTCATCGATCAAGGGTTCTCCGTCATCTATACGAACCTCCTGAATGATGTACCCTTGTGCGGGTTCAATCTTAACATTAACATTGGAGCATTCCAAGACCTGATGGTCTGCTGGCGGTTCAAACATATGCCCCTGACCGTCAAACCGATCCAAAAGGACGTGCCCACCGTCTGGATTATATTCCAGCGTTAGATTATAGGTATTTTGCGGATCGTCTCCTCCTCCGGGTCCGCCGGGATCACCACCCGGTTGGCGAACCCATTTTTCTATATCCGTATTGTACTCGAAAATTTCATTGTTATTTTCGGTAAAGTTAAATTCCTCGATGCCTTCCGAATCAAGAAGCGTGATCCCTTCGACAGCGCACCCTCCTTTAATTTCCAGTTCCTGCCCTTCTTCAGCCGTAAAGTTGCCATCAACTTTCAGAGAATGGTATACGATGATTCTGTTATTATATCTTTCTTCAGGTGATGGTTCAGACGGTATTATTTTAAGGGTTGCGTCTTTTTTAATCTCAAGAACATAGGCATGTAATGGTTCGTCTATATCAACATTTCCGGTAATCGTATACTTTCTCTCGGCCCCTTGCAGCTTATTTTCAAGACTGTCGTAGTCGACAAGATCTTCATCTTCCAGTGCCGGTATATTGCCGCCGTTAGCTAAAATTCCTGAGATCTCCATCTTTCCATCCTCGACAATCATTTTAGCGTTCCCAAGCAGGTACAGTTCGTCGCAGTCAATGTATCCGTTAAAAAATACATTACTTAAGATAACAGTTTTGTCATGAAAGCCATCAAAATTGTCACTGATTTCAAGCGGTTCGTCTCCCGCATCCAGAGAATACACTACCACGCCAGCGCATTGGGCATTGTAAACAGCGTTGGAAACGCTGGTGGCGCCTTCCAGTTCATAAGTATCCGGTACGGTTTCTATTATTGCTTTATACTGTATCGTATCTGCTGCAGACAGCGGCAGCGGAATGAAGTAAAAACATAATACAATACACAGCAATAATGCAAAGGTTTTTTTCATGTTTTAACGCTCCTTTCTTAATTGCTTAATTCTTTACACTGCTTTTTACAGTGGCTAAAATCTCATCCATAAGCAATTTTGCAGTCTGTCTTCCGATATCGTCCATGATGTCCGGAAAAACCCGGACGGTGGATTGATTAACGTTATTTGAGCCTTCACAGGCAATCCGCATACGACGGCTTTCCGGACCGGAAGACAAAACAATCAGTGTCCCTCTTTCACTGTTTGCTTTTTCAAGATGAAAGTCTAATTTGTCCAATGTATCGTACAGAACATTCAACATGAGTCTCTTGTTAAGAGGAAAACCATGAGATAAATCGTTTATCGGAAACACCCCCTTTTTCTCATCATCATATGATTTCGATAAAAAAGGAAGTCCGGTTTTGGTTCAGGGCAGGTATAGTTTTAGTATAGGTTGCTGAAAAACTGTTGTTTTGTTGAAAATAAATGTGATATAATCATAAAAAAGATTACATAAAATTACCAAGCAGTTTCTTTCCGCGGTTTTTGAAAGAAAGAGGTTATCTGTGAAAAAACAGACTTATTTGTATTGCGCGGTTATTTCGTTGTCCTTCCTTTGGACAGGCTCCGCATATTTATCCGTTGTCTACCGTTTGATGGCGCATTATACCCCTAACCAGGTTGACATTTATCAAATGGTATGGGGATATCTGCTTCAGGCGGCGGGGATATTTGTTTTTGCACTCGGTGTAAAAAAACGCCCGGAGATATTCAGAAATAATCTTTTTTTCACGGTTGTATTGATTATTGAAGCTATTGTCATATCCGTTGCGATTCTTTCCAGCACACCTGTGGTTTTTCTTTGCTTTAGTTTTGCAATGAACCTTGCTCACGGTTTAGTTGCAGGCTGGTATCTGACACAATTAAGCGCGTTTGTTCCGCAGCAATACCGCGGCCGTGTTTTCGGATTCGGGTATGCGGTAGGGAGTGTGGGAAGCTGGGTGTTATCGCTGCCTTTCCAGGGTCAATTCCTCCGGATGGAAGGAATTATTCCGGTCTATATTATTCTTATAGCGCTGACATGGTTTGTTAACATGAAAGCAACGGCAGAAACATCGGATACAGAGAATGCTATTTCTTCAGAGTCTTTAAACAGCAAAGGTAAAATAGTTTTGTTCGCTGTTATTATACTAATGACAATTACTAAAACCCTTGGATTCTATTTTCCGGCGGCGGATATTTCTGAAGTGATTAGTGTGGAATTTTCACGGGCGTTTTATGCGGCCGGTCTTGTCATCGCGGGAATTGTAAACGACAAAAACAGAAGATACGGCGCTGTATGCTGTATAGCCGCACTGGTCTTCTCTTTTATATCCTATGCATTGTATGGTCAGGTTGAATATACATTGATAGTATGGATTTTAGGGTATGTTTTCTTTGGGTTCTTCTCTGTTTACCGGGTGGTAGTTTTCTCAGACATTGCCGCTCAAAAACCGTCACTGCTGTATCTTGCAGCTTTTGGCCTGACAGCGGGCAGGATAGGTGATGCTCTTGGAACCTGGGGCGGAATATTGTTATCCGGAAAAACAATTCTCCTTCTGTCTGTTACAAGTGGTATGTTCGTCATAGTGGTGCTTCTGTTTTTCGCCGCATATAATAAAATTTATGCTCCTGTGGTAATTGAAAATGACATGGAAAGGCGGCTTGAGCAGTTCTACCTGGAGTATGCCCTTACGACCCGGGAAAGGGAGGTACTCAGCCTTGTTATTGGAGGCCAGTCGAATATCGAGATTTCAAGCGCGCTGTTTGTATCCGAAAGCACAGTGAAGTTTCACGTGGGGAATATTTTAAAAAAGTCCGGGTGCACAAACCGTACGTCTTTAACAATTCTTTTTAATGAAAAAAGCAAATAAAGTTGAAACATTGCCCTGTGAAGGATATTGAAGTATTAAAGCATTAAAGCATATTAACGTTGAAAAAGATTCCATGTCTGACCATTTTTATAGGCTGACGCCGACTTTACAGGTGTATCGAGCGGATCGAAAAAAGAAACACCATATTAGAAGCAAAAATTTTTACTTAGGAAACTGCAGAAACAAGCATTTTTGCTACATTAGTTATTTTATCGTATTCAGCATTTTCAATCCACTTGGCATTTACAAGATTGCCGCCGATACCCGCCCCGCACATACCTGCGTCAAGGAACTGCCGAATATTATTTTCATTTATACCGCCTACCGCTAATAATCTGATGTGGCTGATGGGGGCTCTAATGGCTTTAACGTAGTCCACACCTAAAGAACCGGAAGGGAATAGTTTGACAAAATCAGCGCCGGCATTATGTGCCGTCATAATTTCAGTGGGTGTCATGGCTCCTGGTATCGAAACAAGTCCATACTTAAGTGTAAACCTGATAACATCCAAATTTGTGTCTGGTGAAATGATATATTTCGCTCCGGCAGCGGCAGCCATTTCGACCAATTCGGGTGTGGTAACCGTACCGGCGCCAACCAGCATACGGCCGTTAAATTCTTTAGTAATGGATTTGATTGCTTCAGTTGTATCCGAGAATTGTTCAGGCTTTTTTTGATTAAAGGTAATCTCCATAAGGCAGATGCCGCCTTCGTACAATGCCTCTGCAACGTTCAAAATTTTATTTTTTTCTATACCCCGCACAATAGCAATAATTTTAGATTTTTCTATTTGTTCAATTATAAAGTTTCGCATAATTATTCTCCTTCGCAATTGGTATTTGGCACAGCAGTAATTTATAAATAATCTACTTAATCTATAATAATTAAATGATCGGGCCACCGCTGGATTCGCGTATTATCAGTTTTGTTTTCAATAACACTTGATTCTGTGTAATTGTAGGTGTTTCAATCATCTGCAGCAAAGTTCCGGCAGCGGCAATCCCGGTATCACGGCTTGGTTGTGCGACGGTAGACAACTTAGGAGAGACATATTTGCAGGCTTCGATATCTCCAAACCCGATAATAGCCAAATCTTTCGGCAGACTTAAGCCATGTTCGGACAGATATCTCATGCAGCCTATTGCGAGAGGGTCCGAGGCAAAATAGGCAGCGGTGGGGCGTTCTTTCATCGAAATTATTGCTTCTCCGCTTTGATACCCGAAAGCTTCACTATATTCACCAAACAAAATATAATCGATTCTTTCCGCTATGCCTGCTTTACGAAGTGCAAGCTGATATCCGGAAAGCCGCCGCTTTGTATTCTGATAGTTTTTGTTACCGCCAATAAACGCAATTTTCCGGTGACCGAGGCTAATCAGGTATTCTACGACCGATGTGGAAGCATGTTCGTCATCATAGTTTAAACATATAAGATGTTCATTGTTAGCATAACGATTGACTAAAAGATGAGGTATGCTTCGTTTGGCCAACTCTGGCAGGAGAATATTCTCCTGTTCCTCACTTGTTCCTATTATCATGTATCCGTCAAATTGTGTAGCAAACAAATCATCCGGACATATCTTATTCTCATCATATACCAGTGTTGTGTTTTTTACACCATGAACGGTTAATCGTTCAATAAAGCTGGTAATGATCGTAAACAGGGAGGGATGTTCAATTAGATTTGTAGCCGGACCGGAAGGCATAATGATTCCCACCGAATATTCACGTTTAGGGAATGAACGGGAAGTTTGATTTTCCAATTCTTCTTTTGCGGATAATACTTTCGCGCGTGTCGACGGACTAACTGAAATAGCTGAGTTAAGCACACGTGATACAGTACTGGCGGATACACCTGCAAGTTTTGCGATTTCTCTGACAGTTGCCATAATTTACCTCCTAATCATTTAAGAATAGGTTCTACCAGTTAGTTTTCATATTCCTTTAATTTAACTTTTTTGATACTGCTTTTAAACATAATACCAAAGATTGTTTCACAATGCAATAGCTATTATGCGTTAAAAAGAATAAATGAAACAAAATGTTTCATAAAAAGTATACAGCAAAATTAATTTAAAGCTTGTAATTATAATTGTTGTATGGTAATATCAAGGAAAAGGATAAAGACTGCAGTTTCGATGTCCGAAATCTAACCAAGTTGTGAAATAATCATGTTTCAAATGTAACAAATAAATGTTTCATTTGGAACATAAAAGGAAAGGAGTAGGAAGAATGAAAAAAACCTTGATTGTTGTGTTGAGCCTTATTACAATTTTATCTCTGATATCGGGATGTACAATCAGTGGCGGAACGGGAACAGGGAATTTGCCGTCTGGCAGCTCATCTGGTCAGGAAGTTCCGGGAGATTCGCAAACCGAATCCAAAGAAGAAGAGCGTCAGCCGGTGACAATTGAATTCCTATGCTGGGGCGCTGCCGAGGCAGCCACTGCCGATGCCTTCAAGGCCATGGTAGATGGTTTTATAGCAAAGTATCAGTGGATTACTGTCGATGTAACCGAAAGCAATTACGATGCTGTTTCCACCACGCTATTAACCCGTGCTGCAGCTAAGAGTGCTCCTGATACCGCGCAGGTTTCAAATCAGTGGGTAGCGGCTTTGAAAGAGATGGACGCATTGATTCCTGTTGATGAAATACTTAGTGCTGAGACTATGAATGACTATTATGCCGGTGCAAAAAGCGGTACGACAATTAATGGCAAGGTATACAGTGCTCCTTGGATTATTCAGCCAATATGTATGTTTTACAATAAAGACCTGTTGAAAGCCGCGGGCTTCAGTGAGCCTCCCAAATCATGGACTGAATATATTGATATGTGTTATGCTATTGCTAAACTGGGAACAAATGCCGAAGGCAATACTGTATATGGACGTTCTTTAGCCAGTACTGTTTTACCGGGTGCCGGTTATTTTACATTGATTGATGTATGGGCAAACGGCGGCGATTTCTCAGATGCAGATGGCAATATAACCTTTTATTCAGAGGGTACTGTTGCAGCTTACAAGGAATTACAGGAGATGGTTAAACAAGGTGTTATTGCACCAGGTCTTCAGATCGTAGATAATCGTTCTTTGTTTGGAAATGGTCAAATTGGCTTCCATTTCGACGCACCAAGCCAAACAGCTACTTTTAGCAAAGTGAATTTTGGCGTTGTTCAAGCTCCGGGAGGACAAAGCTTTTCATCCGATCATCATTTGGTCGCTTTTGCCGATACAGATAACGCGGAGGAATGCGGATTGTTTATTGACTATTTAACAGGCCCTGAGGGGATGAAGCTCTATACTGATAATAGCGATGTAATTTGTGCGCGTCATAGTGTGGAAAATCTGGAATACTATAAAAACCTTGACAGTAATATGGAAGTATTTTTCCGCGCCGCCTCTACCATTCGCTCTCTTCCGGTTCAGAGCTCAAAATTCCTGCAGGCAATGGAAGAAATCGCTGAAGGATTGCAGCGCGTAGTAATTAATATGGAAGATCCGGATACGGTTATATCGGATGTGAACGCTAAGCTTAAAACCATGTATGGTCAGTAACATTTTCAGCGGAGAAGCAAATACATAATGTAGGCGAGTGTATCATATACACCCGCCTACAACCATGATTTATTTAACTTATGAGGAAAGGAGGGGGTATTGGGTTATGGGAAAAAACCGGATTAATATAGGACATACACTAACTGAGCAAACAAAAGATAAAATTTTCGGTTATTTACTATTACTACCCACATTTGCAGTGTTCGCCATTGTAGTATTGTATCCTATAGTCTACGGTATTGTGATGAGTTTTTTTAACTATACCTTCTTTACTATTAACAAAACACCAACATGGAATAATTTTGGGAATTATATTAACATATTTAATGATGGATTTTTCCAATATTTAAAGAATACATTGGTGTTTACAATAGGAACGGTTGGTATTGAGCTTATTGTTGGTATGGGTGTCGCCCTCCTTCTCAATTTGAGCATACGAGGTAGAAATCTGTTACGTTCCTTGTTCCTGATGCCTTGGACAATTCCATCGATTGTAGTGGCATTGCTATGGTCTTGGCTTTTCCAGGCGCAGTTTGGCATTATAAATTATGTTTTGAAGTTCTTTGGTTTGATTGAGAACGCAAATACAGAGTGGATACAGTCGCCTTCAACAGCGATGCTGACGGTAATCATAGCTGTGGTATGGAGGCAGGCTCCTTATATGCTGGTAATGATATTGGCAGGATTGCAGTCTGTACGCAAAGATCTAATTGATGCGGCGGCTATTGATGGCGCCAAACCGGTCAAGATTTTTTTCAAGATCAAAATACCGGCAATAAGAGCAGTATTGGGAACTACAATAATTACCTGTGTAATGTCTTCGTTTCAACAGTTTACTATCATATACAATATGACGGCAGGCGGCCCGCTTGGGAAGACGACGACCTTGTCAATTGCCGCGTATAAGAAAGCCTTTACAAATTTTGACTTAGGTTCCGGCGCTGCTATTGGTGTGATCTGGCTTCTGATTTTGGGAAGCGCTATAACCATTTATAATATTAAAACAAAGCGATTCGATGTGGAATAAGGAGTTGCGGCCAATGATATCAAAAAAGAGTGTGTGCAAACGTATTTTTCTATATTTGACCATTCTCCTGTTACTGTGCCTTTTTATTTTTCCAATATACTGGATGATTATTGCGTCACTGAAAGATAACAGTGTGCTGATGCGCAATCCGCCTCAGCTTTATCCGACGTTTTCCACATTCGATAACTATATGACGATGCTTGGAAATGCCAAATACCTTGGATATATCAGAAACAGCATTATTGTAGCCAGCGGTACTGTAATCGTAGATCTTATACTTTCGGTTTTGGGCGGATATTCTCTTTCCCGCTTTAATTTTCCAGGCCGCAAGACGATAATGATCGCTATTCTTTCGGCGCAGATATTTCCCGTGGTTGTAATCATTATATCGCTGTATGGGTTTTTCTCTAAAATGAAACTTATGAATACTTATACTGGGCTTGTGCTGGCCGATGTGGCAATGTCTTTGCCTCTTTCGGTATGGATGCTTAAATCCTTCTGCGACAATGTGCCAATGTCACTGGACGAAGCGGCAAAGATAGATGGCTGCAGCCGTTGGAAAACACTGACATATATTGTCTTCCCCCTGCTCAAGCCGGGATTGTTGGCTATTGGTATTTATTCGTTTCTAATGTCCTGGGATGATTATCTGATTGCGTTGGTTATAATGAACAAGTCAGGCATGAAAACACTGCCGGTGGGAATTGCTGAAACGTTTCTCGGGGAATTCGGTTTTGATTATGCCGGAATGATGACGATCTCGGTTATTGCTTCGCTGCCTGTATTGCTTTTGTTCATGATATTCCAAAAATATATGGTATCCGGACTGACCGGTGGGGCGATAAAGGAGTAATAAACTGTTAAGAGGTGGAATTATGAGTCAGAAAAAAGCGATTGTGACAGGTGCCGGAACAGGTATCGGCCAAGGTATTGCAGTTAAACTCGGCCAGGCGGGCTATGACGTTGTTGTGCATTATAATAGCAGCGCGGAGGGTGCGCTGAAAGCGTGCGATGCGATCCGTGCGGCCGGTCAAAGCGCCTTTGCCGTTCAAGCTGATTTATCTAAAAAAGAAGACCTTGACAGGTTTTTTGATGAGGCGTTTGATTTATTAGGCGGACTGACGCTTTATGTCAATAACTCCGGAATTACAAAAAAATGTCCCTTTGAGGAAACCAGCGAAGCATTGTTTGACGAACTGGTGAGTGTGAATTTGAAAAGTGCCTATTTTGGGGTACAGCGTGCGGCTAATTTTATGGCCAAAAACAACGTGCATGGAAATGTGGTTATTATTTCTTCAAACAATGCACTTCAGCAGCGGCCGGATGTTTCGGTATACGGGACATTAAAAGCAGCACTTATCAAGATGGGACGCCATGCTGCGATGGAATACGCCAAATACGGAATCCGCGTAAATATGATTGCACCTGGATGGACTGTTACGGAAAGAACGCTGAAACAGGATATCAATGAAACATATTATGGAATTCCGCTTAAGCGCTGGTGTACTCCGGAGGAAATCGGCGATATGATTTTATTCTATGCATCGGATGCAGCGCTTTCGATAACCGGAAATTGCATAACGGCTGACGGCGGTGCGCGGCTGTTATCGGACAAAGCGGAAAAATACGGGCTGTAAACAGTTATACATCTATAAACTGAGGGGGCTGTTCAATGAAGAATAACCATTCAAATGAGTGGAAACATCCCGGGAACAGGCAGGAACTGCTGAGAAGCGGTCTTTTGCAAGCCATGGGATATACCAAAATTGATATAGAAAAACCCATAATCGGTATCATTAATACATGGGCAGAAACAAATCCCGGCCATCTGCACTTCCGTCAACTTTCTGAAGCTGTTAAAAGAGGTATTTGGGCTGCGGGCGGTTTTCCATTGGAAGTCAACACTCTTTCGATTTGCGAAGTATTTTTTGATATATCAAGCCTTATATACCGTAATCTGCTTGCGATTGAAACTGAGGAACTTATGGCGCGTCATCCGTTTGACGGAATTGTGCTGATTGGCGGGTGCGACAAAAACATTCCTGCTCAGCTGATGGCGGCTGTGACCGTTAATAAACCCACAATCTTTTTGCCTGGGGGTGCTATGCTGCCCGGAAGCTATGAAGGGGAAACTCTGAGCTGCGGAACTGACACATTCAAGTTATATAACCGGTATCTGTCCGGTGAATTAACATGGCAGCAGCTTATGGATCATGCCGGCTGCCTGTACGGGAGTGCCGGTGCATGTCCTATTATGGGAACCGCTAATACCTGTCAGGTCATAGCCGAGGCTTTGGGAATTGCGCTGCCGGGAACCGCTTCCAGTCTTGGAGTGTCAAGCGAGAAGCTGCGCCAGGCGGAGATGTCGGGCAGGCGTATTGTCGAAATTGTGGATGAGGGTTTAAAACCAAGGGATATTATTACAAAAGAGTCAATGTACAATGCTATACGCGTGCTGATGGCCTGCGGTGGATCTACAAATTTACTGATCCATCTGAAAGCTATTATGCGCCGTGCCGGTTTTGACATTGATCTAATGGAATTTGACAGAATTAGCAATGATACACCGCTGATCGTGAATGTAAAGCCTCACGGGCAATATCCTATGGGCGCTGATTTCCATAATGCGGGCGGTGTACCTGCTGTTATGAAGGAGCTTGAGAGTAAGCTTAACCTTGATTGCATCACTGTTACCGGTAAAACTCTTCGTGAAAACCTGAAGTGCGTGAATTTCTCGTATAACAGGAACATCATCAGTTCGATAGACAACCCTATATCTCCCACTGGAGGTATAAGCGTACTAAAGGGTAATCTTGCTCCGAATGGAGCTGTAATAAAGCGCAGTGCAGCCAGTGAACGCCTGCTTAGGCACCGGGGGCCGGCAAAGGTTTTTGATGATTTGACGGCGGCGGAGAAATGGCTTGTGTCGGAAGATACCGAAATGGATGAAAACACGGTAATTGTACTGCGTGGCTATGGGCCTAAAGGAGCTCCTGGCATGCCGGAATTCGGCAACTACTTACCTGTTCCTCCTATACTCTACCGTAAAGGAGTCCGTGACTATCTGCGTATTACCGATTCCCGTATGAGCGGTGGATGTTTTGGTTCCGTTATACTGCATGTTTCACCCGAGGCTGAATTGGGAGGGCCAATAGCGGCAGTAAGAGATGGTGACATTATTGAAGTGAATGTTGACCGTAATCTGATCACGCTGGAAATATCAGATGAGGAGATGGCCAATAGATTACGTGACTTTAAACCCAAGGGACACCCCAATATTAAGCGTGGCTTTGTGAGGAATTTCATCGATCATGTCCTCCAGGCTGATGAAGGATGCGACTTGGATTATCTACAATATGTCGAGGAGGTAGAATGATTTGAAACTAAAAGGTATTTGTCCTATTATAGCAACACCATTTACCAAAACCGGGGAAGTGGATTATGACAGTTTGATGAACGAGGTCTACTATCTGGCGGACAATGGCTGCCATGGAGTGACATTGTTTGGAATAGCGGGGGAGTACTACAAGCTTTCCAAAGAAGAATCGGACAAAATGGTGCGCATTGTGGTGGACGCATGTAAAAAAAAGGGAATCCCATCAATTATATCTGTTACAGATCACGCGACGGAAGTATCGGTCAGGCGTGCGAAATATTATCAGGACTGCGGAGCGGACAGCCTGATGCTGTTGCCTCCTTTCTTTCTTAAGCCGAAAGCGGAGGACATATACGAGCATATGAAACAAGTCTGCAGCGCAGTGGATATTCCGGTAGTTATCCAGTATGCCCCAGAGCAGACGGGTGTCAGTATCGCGCCAACGGTACTCGCAAACCTGAGAAACGATGTGGATATTGATTTATATTACAAAATTGAATGCAAGCCCGCGGGTGGTTATATATCCGCGCTGCTCAACGAGGTAGGGGATTCCGGCAGAGTTTTTATCGGAAATGCCGGATATCAGTTCATAGAGGGGTTTGATCGCGGAGCTATCGGTGTCATGCCGGGTTCATCAATGTTTGACATCTATCTGGAAATTTACAATAAATATGTTTCCGGGGATCGTGAGGGTGCGAAAATGCTTCACGGTACGATATTGCTTCCGATGTTAAATCATATCCGCCAGGATGTGGAGATGATTATCCTTTATGAGAAACGTATATTGCAGCGAAGAGGTATTATTTCAACGGATTATTGCCGTTTGCCTACATTTAGAACCGATCCGGTGTATGACGCGATTTTTGACGAATACTATGGAATGATAAAAGATTATTTTTATTCGTCAAGGTGATAGAGTATGGAAATTACTTTATTAGGCCAGGCCGGCGTACATATCATAATGGACAGCGGTAAAAGAATCGTTATTGATCCGTACTTGACAGACACGCTGTATGAACTAAAGGGAACCCGTTTTACCCGGCTTGTTCCAGTTAACCCTGGCTGGAAAGAAAAAGTTCCGGATGTGATTGCTATCACGCACGAACACGCGGATCATATGGATATGCCTTTGCTCAGGCAATGGCTGGGTGGTGAGAAAACGCTGCAGATTCTCGCAACATTATCAGTATACAAAGAGCTGTCGGGATTATGGCCGGCTAAGCACAATATTATGGTAATGAGCCCGGATGTTGAAGCAACAATTGACGATGTTCGGTTCAGAGCCGTTCCGGCTTTTCATGAGATGCCGGATGCGGTAGGTTATCTTATTGAAGCTGAGGAAAAGAAGGTATATATTACAGGCGATACACTTTATTCAAGTAAAATTATCGGCAGCTTGAGCGGTTATAATATAGATCTGATGATGCCCTGTATTAACGGTTTTGGTAATAATATGAACTATGTTGATGCGGCCAGGCTGGTCAACAATATCAGGCCGTCAATGGTTATTCCGGTGCATTGGGATATGTTTGCCGACTTTGGTGCGGATCCCGGGCTTTTTGCATGCAAAGTGATTCCGGATATAGAAGTCCGGATACTGCGAGCATATAGTTCGATTTCTCTTTAATAGTTTGTTATATACAATAAAAATTTGGAGGGTGTTTATGAGAGTAGTTACATTTGGTGAAATCATGATGCGTTTAAACCCTGAAGGATATTTACGCTTTTTGCAGGCGGATAAATTTGAAGTCTCTTTTGCAGGTGCAGAAGCCAATGTAGCGGTGTCGTTAGCGAACTACGGAATTGATGTGGCTTTTGCAACAAAGCTGCCCACCCACGAGATTGCTCAAAGCGCGATTAATTCGCTGCGCCGGTATGGAGTGGATACTTCGAAAATTATACGCGGGGGTGAGAGGGTAGGAATCTATTTTGTTGAAAAAGGTGCATCACAGCGTGCTTCAAAAGTAATATACGACAGAGCCGACTCATCAATCGCGCTTGCCAAAAAAGAAGATTTTAATTGGGATACTATATTTGAAGGTGCTGATTGGTTTCATTTCACCGGAATTACACCTGCCCTGGGCGGTGATTTGCCTGAAATATGCATAGACGCTTGCCAGTCTGCTAAGAAGCATGGCCTTGTTGTCTCATGCGATCTGAATTACAGAAAGAAACTATGGAGCCGGGAAGAGGCGGGTAAGTGCATGAGTCGGTTAATGCCGTACGTTGATGTATGTATTGCCAACGAGGAGGATGCAAAAGATGTGTTTGGCATTGAAGCTCCCGATACGGATATAAACAGCGGAAAACTTAACTATGAGGGTTATACCAATGTTGCGGAACAGATTTCAGCCAGGTTTGGCTGTAAAAAGGTAGCCATCACTCTGCGCAGCAGTATTTCGGCAACTGATAACAATTGGGCAGGTATGATATACAGTGAAGGAAAGGCATATTTTTCAAATACATACCGCATCCATATTGTAGACAGGGTTGGAGGCGGTGACAGTTTCGTCGGTGGCTTGATCTATAGTCAGCTGATGGAATTTGATGATCAAAAAGCGATTAACTTTGCGGTGGCTGCTTCCTGTCTCAAGCATACTATTGAGCATGATTTCAATCTCGTTACTGTCGATGAGGTTCTTGCGCTGGCAGGAGGCTCTTCGTCCGGTCGTGTGCAAAGATAAGCTAATTTATATACGGTGGCATTGGAGAGTTGTAGTTAATAATAATGTTTTGGCAGTAACTCCGGTAAAGTGATTAACTTTGCCGGAGTTATTTATATCAATTGTATAATTGCAGAGAGTAATGTATAATACTAATGTATACATTACATTGTGGTTGGAGGAGTCCGCATGAAAAGAACTCAGATATATCTTTTGGAATCACAAAAAGAACAACTGGATAAATTAGCCCGGCAAAAGGGAAAAGCAATTGCCGAAATCATAAGGGAAGCCGTGGATATGTATATAGTCAAACATGATAAGGCAAGTGAGGATCATATACTTGCCACCCAAGGCCTGTGGAAAAACAGAGACGATATAGACTCGCAAAAATATGCAGATGAGTTAAGAAATGAACTTAATACGCGTTTGGAGGATAAGGCCTGATGGATATGTGTTTGTTTGATACGAATATATTGATTGATCATTTGAAAGGCAGGCAGGAAGCCACCAATATCCTTACATCATGCATAAAAACAAATAAAACTCTTTCATGTTCCGTTATAACTGTAATAGAGCTGTTATGCGGGGTGAAGCCTGACGAAGAGGGGCAGCTTGAATATTTTTTGTCAGGATTCAGGAAAATTGATTTAACTGGCCAGATAGCTGAAATAGCCGGAAGGTATCTGAATAAATACAGAAAGAGTCATGGTATAAATATGGCGGATGCGATAATTGCCGCCACCGCCAAATTAACTGATTCGAAATTGTATACATTGAATACGAAACATTATCCTATGAGCGATATTGAAGTAATAAAACCATATTAGCGTTGAAAAATTTGCGGCAGATGAAACTCCGAGCCGATGTTTCAAAGAGGCTGGGCACTCGGTTTCATGGATGAAATTTGAGCATTTTATGATGGGTCTGCTTAAAATTAATTCAATGATACATAAAGATTTTATAGAAGTTTACGGGGGAGAAAAGGCGGCAGGGATAAGCATCCCTTTTTAAGTGAATATAAACTGAACAAGCACCATGTATATAACAGTACCGGCTCCTATGCTTAACAGCGTATTTTCTTTCCAATAATGAAGTGCAATAATACAGCAAATCGAGATTATCTCAGGCAGCCCATACACAGGGCTTTTAAAACTGATATCTTTAAGGCAAAACACTACCAAAAGGCCGATAGCAGAATAAGGCAAAACCCGGCTAAGATAACCAATATATGAGTTATTAGACCTGGTGCCTTTAAATACTAAAAAAGGCAAAAACCTTGTTATCATCGTGCCGATGGATACCATAAAAATAATTATAAGTGTTTGAACCGGCGTTAAAGTCACTGCACACTCTCCTTCTCGTCACATGGCTTAATCTCTTCTTTTTCTGCTTTTCGAAATATTGTCAATGCTGCTAATATGGCTATCATCGACGGAATAATAAAATTGCTTTGGCCAAAAATAACCAGGCAAATAACAGAACATAAAACACCAATTATTGCTGGTTTGTGGTCTTTACGCGTTTTCCACTGTCCGATGAATATTACTGTAAAAAGTGCTGTTAACACAAAATCAAGCCCTTTTGTATTAAATGAAACGATAGAACCGAGTATGCCGCCCAGGACTGAACCCAAGACCCAATAGCTGTGATCAAGCAGCGTAATAAAGAAATAAAACCAGTTTCTATTTACGCCTTCCGGAGGGTTTGTTGAACAGACGATAGAAAATGTTTCGTCGCATAGCCCGAAAATGAGATATGGCTTTAATCTGCCGGTATCTTTATACTTGTCCAGCAGTGAAATACCGTAAAATATATGCCTCGCATTTATTATTAAAGTCATCAATAGTGCATAAAGCGGGTTAAAAACCGATGTCAGAAACGTAATTGCCAAATACTGCGCTGAGCCCGCAAATACAATTAAACTAAACAAAACAGTCCAACCAACACCATAGCCTTTACTGCTCATTAATATGCCATAGGCAGTGCCCAGGAAAATAAAACCGGTGAGTACCGGAATAGTATGGGGAAAGGCTGCTTTTAATGCTGTTATCTTTTCTTTCATATTCCCAGCCTTGTTTTCATTATTATTAATTTTTCGCATTAATGAATTGTTTTTGAAGTTTCCAAAGCTGTCCATTTATTTTCTTCTTTCTTATATTTTCTGCCCGCCACCTGAAGAAGTGAGGGACATCTTCTATTTCGTTATATTACCACATAAAGAAACAATCTGCTATCGGTGTAAAAAAGAATATTTAAGTTTCCCAAAATACCGGTGCAAAAACAGGATGATTTTGTTAAAATGAATAAGACATTGTAAATGCAATAAATATGAATATTTTTCCGGGAGGATATGATATGAGTTTTCCAAAGGGCTTTGTTTGGGGCGCGGCAGCTGCTTCATATCAAATCGAAGGTGCGGCGCGGGATGATGGAAAAGGCCTTTCCGTATGGGATATGTTCTGTAAAAGGCCGGGAGCTGTTAAAAACGGCGATACGGGGGATATAGCCTGCGACCATTATTACCGGTATAAGGAAGATGTCGGCATAATGAAGGAAATTGGGCTGAAAGCCTATAGAATGTCCCTTTCGTGGCCGAGAATTATCCCCGACGGGTATGGGCGTGTAAATGAAAAAGGTCTTGATTTTTATGACAGGCTGGTAGATGAACTTTTGGGCTGCGGAATTACGCCATATATAACTTTATTTCATTGGGATTATCCGTATGAACTGTATAAAAGAGGCGGATGGCTTAATCCGGACAGCCCCAAATGGTTCCAGGAATATACCAGGGTTGTGGTTGACAGGCTGTCCGACCGGGTGACAAACTGGATGACGCTTAATGAGCCTCAGTGTTTTATCATACTTGGTCATTATGATGGTGTTCATGCTCCCGGGTTAAAACTTGACAAAAAAGATTTGTTCCAGGCTATTCACAACAGCCTTCTGGCGCATGGAAGATCCGTTGAGGCAATAAGAAAATACTCCAAGCGGCCGTGCCAGATCGGGTACGCGCCATGCGGCATTGTTTTCTTCCCTGATACGAATTCAGACGACGATATACATGCGGCAAAAACAGCGATGTTCTCGTGCCGGGAACATACACTGTGGACAAATACATGGTGGATGGACCCGGTCTACCTGGGAAGGTATCCGGAAGATGGATATAAATATTACGAGCAGTGGCTTCCTGAAATAAAGCAGGACGATTTTGCAGTAATCAGCCAGCCGCTGGATTTCTTCGGCTGTAATATTTATTATGGGACACGGGTGCGTTCAAATGGTACCGGGTATGAAGAGGTAAAAAGGGAAACAGGTTATGCGCAGACATCGACCAAATGGGCAGTAACCCCCGAAGCTCTTTACTGGGGCCCGAAACTTTTCTATGAAAGATATAAAAAGCCTGTGATAATTACCGAGAACGGTATGGCAAATACCGACTGGGTAAGTATTGACGGCAAAGTACATGATCCGCAGCGGATAGATTACCTTTACAGGTATATAAGGGAACTGAAAAAAGCCCCGATTGACGGCACGGGTATTAAAGGTTATTTTACATGGTCGATAATGGACAATTTTGAGTGGGCATTGGGCTACAGTGAAAGGTTCGGGCTTGTTTATGTCGATTACGTCACCCAGGAAAGGATTCTGAAAGATTCCGCATACTGGTATAAAGACGTTATAAAAAGCAACGGGGAAATAATTAAATAGCTGAAACCGCGCGGTAACCGGTTAAACAGGAAACGCAAAGCAAGGAACGGGAGGTTTTCTTATGGCAGCGGATATTAAAAAAATCATTTCGGAAATGACGCTCGAAGAAAAGGCTGGTTTGTGTTCAGGCCTGGATTTTTGGCATACGAAAGGAATCGAAAGGTTGAATATACCGTCAATTATGATGGCGGACGGGCCTCATGGCTTAAGGAAAAAAACAGAAGGCAGCGATGACATAGGTGTTAAAAAAAGCGTTCCCGCAACCTGCTTCCCTACAGCGTCGACTTTGGCGTGTTCATGGGACAGAAAACTGCTGCAGAAAGTCGGGGAAGCGATTGGTGAGGAATGCAATGCCGAAGAAGTGGGCATCCTTCTCGGCCCCGGTGTTAATATTAAGCGTTCGCCGCTGTGCGGCAGGAATTTTGAGTATTACTCGGAAGATCCTTGCCTTTCTTCCGAGCTTGCGGCGTCATTTATCCAGGGAGTTCAGAGCCAGGGCGTCGGAACATCCATAAAGCATTTCGCGGCGAATAACCAGGAGCGCCTCAGGATGACAATAGATTCGATCGTGGATGAAAGGACGTTAAGGGAGATATACCTCGCAAGCTTTGAAGGGGCGGTAAAGAAGTCGCGGCCGTGGACCGTCATGTGTTCGTATAACAGGCTGAACGGGGAATACTGTTCGGAAAAACGCTCCCTGCTTACTGATATATTGAGAGAAGAATGGGGTTTCGACGGTTTTGTCGTGTCGGACTGGGGCGCTGTTAACGAGAGGGTGGAAGCGCTTGCTGCCGGGCTTGAACTCGAAATGCCTTCAAGCAGAGGCGAAGGCGACAAAAAAATAGTGGAAGCGGTCAAATCCGGCAAACTTTCCGAAAAAGTGCTTGATCAGGCTGTTGAAAGGCTGCTGACAATCATTTTCAAGGCGGCGGAAAACAACAAAAAGGGTATGCCTTATGATAAGGAAAAGCATCATCGGTTAGCGAGGGAGGCCGCGGCTGAATGCATCGTGCTTCTAAAAAACGAGGGCGGAATTCTCCCTCTCAAGAAAGAAGGCACGTACGCGATAATCGGCGATTTTGCGAAAAACCCGAGGTACCAGGGCGGCGGCAGTTCCCATGTCAATCCGACAAAGCTTGACAACGCTTATGATGAAATAAATAAAATTATCGAAGGATACGGAAAAATCCTGTATGCGAAGGGCTATCGCGATGATATCGGCGAGGCGGGCAATTTAAGCGCCGGGGAATTTGCATCAAACAGTGACGAGCCCGATGACGGGTTAATCAGCGAAGCACAGGAAATTGCGGCAAAAGCGGATGTGGCAATTGTTTTTGCCGGGCTCCCGGAAAGTTATGAATCGGAAGGCTACGACAGGAAGCACATGCGTATTCCAGACGGACAGAGAAAACTTATTGAAGCGGTAGCAAATGTCCAGAAAAATACGGTGGTCGTGCTGTGCAATGGTTCACCTGTTGAAATGCCGTGGATTGATAATGTAAAGGGAGTACTGGAGTGTTACCTGGGAGGCCAGGCCGGAGGCGGAGCAATAGCGGATATATTGTTCGGGATAAAAAACCCGTGCGGCAAGCTGGCCGAAACATTCCCCGTACGGCTTAACGACAACCCGTCTTTCCTCAATTTTCCCGGGGACAATAAAAAAGTCGAGTACAGGGAAGGCATTTTTGTAGGCTACCGTTATTATGATACAAAAGGGCTCCCGCCTCTGTTTCCTTTCGGATACGGCCTTAGCTATACGAGTTTTGAATATACCGGCATATCTATAGATAAAACTGAAATATCGGATAATGAAACTGTTCAAATCAGTGTGAAAGTGAAAAACACCGGAAATATGAAGGGTAAAGAAATTGTCCAGGTTTACGTTCGCGATGTTGAAAGCACTGTCATAAGGCCTGATAAAGAACTGAAAGGCTTCGAAAAGGTCGAACTCGCGCCCGGTGAAGAAAAAACGGTTGTGATTACGCTTGACAAGAGGGCTTTTGCCTACTACGACACGGAGATTGGAAACTGGCATGTTGAAAGCGGAGAATTTGAAATTCTTGTGGGCAGGTCTTCCGCCGATATTGCTCTCAAAGAAAAGATCACTGTAAAATCGACGGAACATATCAAAAAACGTTATACAAGAAATTCGACGCTTGGTGAAATTATGTCCGATCCGGGCAAGTTTGAGATAATGAAACAGTATTTTAAGAATGTAATGGGACCGGTTTCCGCGGAAGAGATTGCAGCGATGTCAATGTCAAGCATGGTTTCCGCAATGCCGCTTAGGTCATTGATTTCATTGTTTAAAGGATCATTTACCGAAGAAAAGCTGGAAGAAGTCCTTAAGATATTAAACGGATGATAATTTGCAGGGCTGCTGTATTGTTATCGGGATCAGCCCGGCAAATAGAGTAAATTGCGAAGTTCTGAAATAAGCGATAATACTTAATAACAAGGATGCAGAAA
>LFRM01054798.1_pt1 | contig 34151 bp, 49 predicted proteins | sample 618341 | NCBI WGS metagenome assembly LFRM01 (sample SAMN03654438, study PRJNA283298) | anaerobic digester metagenome | isolation source: pool of bioreactors CSTR01a, CSTR02a, and CSTR03a thermophilic anaerobic... | place: Denmark: Kgs. Lyngby | collected 2014-05-21 | reverse complement strand
TAAAAATAATCCATCCGTTTTTTATTTATTTTAATTGTCTACTTGACAGGGGGCGGTTCATAATCGTCCTTCCGCCGGCTTTTTTGTCTGTTTTCAGGTGTTTCCCGCTCTTACAAGGCATCCCGTTGTAAAGCCTATCGCGGTTCTCTGATTTATCTGCTCAAGGTAATCCGCTGCTCTGGCTATTATATAGCTGTCATTGCCCGTGACGCTTCCGTCACCGTCAACATCGCACACAAGCAGCTGATAAGCCGTAGGAGTAATCAGATGCGAGGCGATACTCAGCGCCAGCTCGGAATCCGCTGATGTAACCTTCCCGTCCGCGTTTGCATCACCCATTATAATCGGGTCGTTTTCAACCGTCATCAGGGGTACGGCCGTGGCTGTTCCTGCAGTAACATTCTTGTAAACCGTTATGCTGCACATCAGCGCAAAGTTCACCGTAACCGACATTGCAACTGTATAATTCGGTACTATATACGTACAGGTACCTGTATTAATCAGCGCCGTGGTGATTTCAGGAAGTCTGCGAACAAGGCGGTCTATTTTGTCATTTTCGGACACCCCGTTGACACCCTTCCCGGAAAGATACTGCGCAAGGAAATCTCGCGAAAAGTCAAGATTTGTTATATATCTCTGTATTGTTTCGCTTACTGCCATTTTTTACCTCCTTTTACGCTATTCAAGCGGCGGGTCTGCGTCATCCGCGACGGTTCCGGAGCTTTGAGGCTCGCCCGATGGAGAATTGTCGTCACCGCTGACCATCAATGAAAGCGCGGCGTGTATGTCACCCACTCCGGCAAGAATTGCATTGAACTGCGCCTCGCTTCCCGTAAATCCGCCGGCTACGGCGGCATCGTATGCACTTGTGCCGTCTGCACCCGGGGCGCCGTCTGCGCCGTCTGCGCCGTCCGCACCGTCCGCGCCCGGAGCGCCGGGTGTGCCGTCGGGCACAAAAAAGATATCCCAGGTTGAATCCGTATAATTCACCCTCATGCTCTCGCCGCTTTTTATTATGCTTGATATTCCCCTGCCCCGTTCACCTTTGAAATCGCCGCTTTCTATTGAGTGAAGCAGTCTGTTTATTCCGGATGAATATTGATTCGAGAGAATCATGTCGGCGTTAGGGCTGGGAGTAAAGCCGAGCATGACCCGTGTCGGCTTTATTATCTGCTCGGTTTCTCCGTCATCAAGATATACCACGTTGAACCAGCATACAGGTCTTGCAAGCAGTGTCAATGCCGCCGGCACGGAAAATTCCGCCTTGTTTTCAGCGTCAAGCGGAAGATATTCGCTGCGCACAGGCTCACCGGCAGGCACTGAGTATTCGACATAATAGCGATAATTCGCATCGACATAATCCTCTGGCACATTGAATATGAGCTTTGTTGCATTGTGCTCGCCCATTATACCGGCATTGGGTATGACTACCTCTCCGCCGACACTTGTCGGTATCTGAACAGTAATGTTCCTTATCTTCAAGGATTCCTCTCCTTTCTTTTCCCCTCCGACAGACAAAGAAAGAACACCCTGCCGAAAAGCGGGTGCTCTTTTTTATTTTTATCTGCACTTTGATTATAGCGTCAAAATCCCAATCCGTCAAGGTGAAACGAAAAATTCACTGCAGCTGCATGGTTACAAAAGCCATGTATTCCGTAAGCAGACGCGAGCCGAAATACATCGTCAGGAAGATACCTGCCGCAAGATGAGGTCCGAAGGGCACCTGCGCCTTCATGTTGCCTTTTTTTACCGCCCTTGTGACAAGAAGATATATCGTGCCTACAAGCGCACCGAGCAAAAATGCTATTATAACAAGCTTCCAGCCCAGGAAGAAGCCGGCAGCCGCCATAAGCTTGACATCTCCGCCGCCCATCGCGCCTCCCTTGGAAACCATACCGATTATCAGAAGCACACCGGCAACGGCAAATATTCCTATAATTCTGGCTATGAGGTCTTTTACATCAAACCTGCCGTTTATAACACTGTCGAGAACGATGAGCACACCGCCAACAAAGATGGCAATCCAGGTGGAGTCGGGAATTATCTGATGTTTAAAGTCTATCCATATTATAAGTATCAGTGCGGAGGTGGCAATAAAGTAACCGAGCATGGAAATCGTTATGCCCTTTATTCCGTTTCCTCCGCACAGGAAGATATAAGCGCAGACATAAAGCGCACCGTTGAGAGCCTCGACTATCGGGTACTGAGCCGATATTTTCGTCTTACAGTAACGGCATTTGCCATTGAGGAAAATAAAGCTGAACAGAGGAAAAAGGTCCTTCCATACAAGGTTGTGATTGCAGTGAGGACAAATTGATTTACCCTTTTTAAAATCCATCCCTATGGGAAGACGATAAATCAGCACGTTAAGAAAACTGCCGATTATGGTGCCGAATATAAATATCGCGATTGAAAATGCCAGCGTGGTTATGTCTTTCATCTTTTATAATCGTTCCTTTCGCAGTCGGTTGCAAGCTCCGTGACGAAAAAGACTTCCGGGCGCGGAAGGGAGCAGCTTTTCCGTTTGAAAGATTGCCTTCAAACTAATACAAAAAATAATACGCAAATATTATACTTTTTATTTCACTGCTTGTCAATGCAAATTGAAGGCTATAAAATTTTCAATTTGATGTACGAAATTTTTCGTTTTTGTCATTGACAAAATTCAAAATAGGCGCTATACTGAAATTGTAAGCGAACAAATGTTCGATAGAAATACAGGCTTTTTTAATAATCGAAGGAGGAAAGTGATGGTTCCCGATATGGACATCTATCCCCTGTCTGTAGACTCGGGAGAGTATGAGCATGCCTGCGAGGTTACAGACTGCTTCGGCGACAACGGAATTGAACCGCCCGTGAAATATATCATAAGGAAGCGAACAGTCGACCTTGCCCGTCTTGTTAATGACGCAATAGAAAAAGAGCTGACCGACATCGAACGGCTTACAATAACTCAAATGTACTTTGAGAACAAAAAAGCCGCTCAAATCGCAGAAGAAACCGGTATAAACCGCGCAAGCGTATCCCGCACGGTGCTCAGGGCTCAAAACAAGCTCCACTCAGCCCTTAAATACGCCGTCATGTATATAACGGACTTTGCGGATGCTGCCCTCGTTCCGGCTGCATTGCAAAAATCCGCTCAAACTGCTTCGGCAATGCGTATGAAGCCGAAAAATCTGTCCGAAAGACTTTTTGCGCTTCGTGCGTCACGCGGAATATCCGAAAAAGTGCTCGCTCGTGCACTTGAAATACCACACGAAAGAATAAACAAGCTTGAAGCCGGAAGCGAGTGTGCCTCGGCTGATGAAATAACACGCTACTGTGCGTTTTTTTCTGTTAGCGCGGACACACTCCTCGGCATAGTATAAAGGGAGGTTGTATAACTTGTCGGACTCATTGTATGAACTCGGTATTAAATATAAACAGGCGGCACAGGCTCAAAGCGAGCTTATTGCCTCCTACCGCAATCTTCTCGCAAAGGCCAAAAGACGCGGAGATTTTTACGAAATAAAACGAATAAACTCAGCTCTCGCGGTGCTCTATACGGCACGCAACGACCTTTTACTGACCTCCGCCAGGCTGGTGCATTATTACAGACACAGCAGCGACACTCTGCCATGCGAATCCGGCTGTACCTCCTGCGTGCAGCTCGGTGAAGCGGTATGAGAACACGAAAGAAAGGTGAATTTATGACCAATTATGAATTTACGCAAAGGCTTATTGACATCGTTAATAACTATAAGACACTTTATATTATGGGCTGCTTCGGCGCTCCGATTACAAGCGGAAATGTTGAGCGCTACTGCAATAATTACGCATATAACAGGCAAACACGGCGTACGAATATGATAAAGGCTGCCGCCGACCAAAAGCCTCCTGTGTTCGGCTTCGACTGCGTGTGCCTTATAAAAGGCGTGCTCTGGGGCTGGAACGGCAATGCCGCAAAAACCTACGGCGGAGCGGTATACAATTCCAACGGCGTACCGGATTCGGGCGCAAACACAATGTTTAAAAAGTGCGAGGGCATCTCGGAGGATTTTTCCTCGCTAATGCTCGGCGAAATGCTGTGGTTACAGGACCACTGCGGAATATATGCAGGCAACGGGCTGGCAGTGGAGTGCTCTCCGGCATTTGAAAACAGAGTTCAGATAACCGCCGTGGGAAATCTCGGTAAAAAATCCGGCTACAACACACGAACCTGGAAAAAACACGGAAGACTTCCGTATATAACATACATCGAGGCAGGCGACATAGACTCCGACGGCAAAATCACCGCTGCCGATGCCCGGTCGGCTCTGCGTATGGCGACCGGACTTGAAGCAGACTCCCCTGTTGCGGATGTTGACGGCGACGGAAGCATTACAGCAAAGGACGCAAGAGAAATCCTCAGGAAAGCGACGGGGTTGGAGTAATGGAGGTCACCAAAGATGTGTGTAATGAAATCAACAAGCGCATAGATGAGCGCTTCGAGCGCAACAAGGACGATATCGGCAGTCTTCAGGACAAATCCGAAAAAATAAGCGAGCTTACAATACAGATGGGCGAAATACTCAAAAAGCATGATGAGCGTCTTGACGACCACGGCAGACGCATAACAACGCTTGAGCATCGCCCCGCCAAGCTCTGGGACGCTCTCATCGGTGCCCTCGTCGGCGCCCTCGCGGCAAGCGTGGCGGGCGGCATATTTACTGCCATTTTCAAATAAGGAGGAGAACAATGAATATCTTGCAATATATTTTTGAGAATCAGCTCATTCTCATACCGGTTCTGGTAATAATCGGTCAGATAATAAAGAACACGGACGCCATTCCCGACAGGTTTATTCCGGTAATACTCCTGCCGCTCGGAATCGCAGGAGCAATGGCAATCGGAAAGCCTTGCATTGACACCGCTATACAGGGCGTGCTCGTCACAGGCACGGCGGTTTACGGAAACCAGATTGTAAAGCAGCTCAAAAAAGAAGAATAATAAAGAATTGCGGCATAAAAAGCCATCGGTGTGAAGAAATGTTTTTCACACCGCCCTGTTAACAATTCCTGTATTATACACAAATAAAGCATAAAATGCCCCCGACAGCTCGAATGAGCCGCCGGGGGCATTCGGTTAAACATATTTTAATCAGTACAGCTTTGCACCTGCGGGAATGTGTTTGTCAACCATCAGAAGATGAAGCTTTTCCTCGTCATCTTCTTTGTGAACGGCTGAGAGCAGCATGCCGCAGGAATCAATGCCCATCATTGCTCTCGGAGGAAGATTTGTGATGGCAATCAGCGTTTTGCCGACAAGCTCCTCGGGTTCATAATATGAATGAATACCGCTTAAAATCGTGCGATTTTCGCCTGTTCCGTCATCAAGGGTGAACTGAAGCAGCTTCTTTGACTTAGGCACCGCAACACATTCAATAACCTTTACCGCTCTGAAATCGGATTTTGAAAAGGTTTCAAAATCGACCGCATCAGCGAACAGGGGTTCAATCTGAACCTTTGAAAAATCAATCTTTTCCTCGGCAACAGGCTCTTCGGCGACCTCGCACGGAGCTCCGGGTATATCCTCAACCTGCTTTGAAGACTTTTTATCGGCATCCAAGGATTTCATTGTGGGGAATCGATTGAATGGAATTTATATGCTGTTTCAAGCCATTAAAGCCGACCTCAATGCCGCTATGTAATGAACCCGAAATTTACATCCCATTATATCCTATTCCATTCTGTCCCTCTATCGGTACATTCATTGGTACACGATGGTACACGCTGCATAGGAGAACAATGAAGAACATATCGAGCTTATCTTTATTTATTAATTATATCACAAAAACTGTTTGTTTTCAATAGATTTACGCCATTTCGTAAATCTTGCTCGGACAACCTCAATATCCTCCCCGGTATCAGAAGTAATCAGAATCTTCATTTGCCGAAAAGCCTTTTTGATTTCCAAAGCGTAGCTTTCCTTATTTCCGTGGAATGGCAGTTCCATATACCGGATACCGTTCTTTTGACAAATATGACTCTTGATTTCTCGTGCTGCCCTCAATTCCGCATTTGTGTTTTCTGTGCAGTCAATACCCACTCGCAAAGCCGGGATTACAACATCTATGGGAAGACCGACATACTTATCTGAATGAAGGTCAACCTGACAATCATTTCGCTTCGCGTATAGTGTGATTAGCAGCTCCGGGAAAACGCTTTGGAACTCTTTTTCACACTCACTACATTTTGCACAGCCGGTTGTACGGTCAGCAACTCTTGCTTTCCAAGAGTGACCATACGGGCATTTCCACCAGACATTATACAATGAATTGCGTGTAAGTTTATCGGGCGATAAAGTCTTGTTCTTCTCATAATCCCACTCATAAGCAATTTGCGGATCGGTAGTGGACAATGCGTTGAATCCAAGATGTACTTCTCTCTCCGAGCAGACAGGACATTTTGAACCCTTTATCCGCGATTTAACAGATGTCTGCCATTCAAACCCGCAGCTCCGACACCGCCACCAAACTTTTCGCAGGGACTTGTCATTCGTCATTGAAGGCAACAGAGGATGATTGCGTACCGACCATTCTTTTGCCAGTTCAGGGTGCAAAGTTTCAAAATCGTTAAATCCCTTGAGCAATATCATCCCACTACAATAGGGACATCTGCTTCCATAAGACCGTGTTGAGATGAGTGTGTTCCACTCATGTCCGTTTTTACAACGCCACCATACTTTTTTGTTCGCATACGCCGTAACCATATCAGGACGAAGCGGTAGATTTCTGTTTGACCACTCCGTCGCAACATCGGGGAACACCGACTGCAAATCGTTGAAACCCGGCAATACAGCATTGTGAGAGCAATATGGGCAACCGGTATTGTTAATCGTTCTGCTTTTAACAGTCGCTGTCCATTCATGTCCTTTGTCACATTGCCAGATAACCTTTTTATGTGAGCCAACGGAAACCATTGACGGCTTTAATGGATAATTCTTATCAGACCATTCCGCAGTTATTTCAGGACGCAAGGTCGCAATATCATTTATGCCTTCAACTACTCTTGCGCCGGAGCAAATCGGGCAGTTTTCGCCTGATGAACGGCTTTTCGCGCTGGCTTGCCATTCGTGACCGCAGGAACCTTTCCACCAATATAGTTTGTTTGAGCCATAGGTAACATCATCAGCGGAGAGAGGATGATTCTTTGCAGACCATTCGGATACAAGCTCCGGTTTCTTTTCTGCCAAACTGTTTGTCATACTGAAGCTCTCCTTTCATGACTCCAGTATACAAAAGAAACCTGTATTTGTTAAACGTGCGAATGCGCTCTGTCAACCTACAAATCAACAGAGCGTATCGTATTAAATTGCTTCGTTTGTTACGGACTAAGCAGGATTTTCAGTTTTCTTTTGAGAAACCTTTGTCGGAAGCATAGTTGCCTCGTCTGACAACGGGAACACAGCCGTATTCAATTCATCAAGATACTCACCTTTGAGTAAATAGCTGCGGGATATATCCATTCCGTTGTGATTCATAATTCCTTGAACAAAGCGTTTGCTGTTAATCCGCATAACACACTTGTGGTCTATGAATATTTTGGATGGAATCCGGAAAGACATAACATCGTCCTCGTCACAGGGGAACACGCTAATTGCGTCAAACGCATCAGATATTTTCAATGATATGTGCGTCGGACAGCCAAGCGCACGCATAACTCCTTTACCCACGCTAATGCAATTTCGCGCTCCTTGCAGCGTAATTTCAATATTGCCTGTTCTTTTCGTTGGACACGGATTATCCATTTACTCTCCTCCCTTCAATACAGTTCCAAGCAAACCTTCCATCATGTGCTCTTGTTTCTGAACACTTAAAGCGGCAGCGTCTTCTTCGGAGATTGATGATGGCACATCTACACCGCTTGAATCCGTATAACCCGATAAAGACTCAAATCCGCTTCTTTGCTGCGCCGCAGCATAGTCAGAGTAGCTCCTACCAAGTCTCATTCTGATTTCATCAGGATAGTATTTGTTGTATCGCTTTTTCATCTTGCCAGTACGCTTGTCGAAGTATTCTTCCGGCAGAGGATCAAACATGACAGCACTTGCAAGGTCAAATACAAGAATAAGTCCACGTTCCGAATTAGATAAGCGACCATATACCTTATATCTGCACTTTCTATCCCAGCCCATTGTCTTATATATACTCTCGGCATACTCCGGACAGGTTACGGTTCTATTAACCCATTTCTCGCCCTTTTTTCTTGCCCACTCAATCGACGATAGTTCTTCCTCGGCACAGATAGCGATAACCATACGCTGTTTCCGTTCACTCAACATAGGGAGAACATATTGCACCCCTTCAAACAAGTGAATTGATGACATACTGAAATCAAGCGAGTTCAAGCGGATGCTCACGGCAGGCTTCTTCGTCATGGAAAAGAACATTTTTGGCGGAACAACATAATCCTCCAACGATTCATACTCAATCTCGTTTTTCTTTCCAAGCCTTTCTTGAACCAACTGACGAATCAATTCCTGTTCTTTTGGGCTGAACTCATCATTTTTCGCCGGTTCTTTTGTGCCTGACATAGTAAACTGTTCGTTTTCCATACTTCCTCCTGCTTACATAGACATGTAGAGTTCTTCAACTTCGGCTTCCAACTGTTCTTGGGAAGGTATTTCTCCAATGAAAGGATTGATAACCCTTGTTCCGAGATAGCTTATATCCGATGAAGACACCTCATTGATTATCCGTTCTCTTTTTCTCTTGATTTCGTAACTCACGCCAAAGTGATCACGCCAGTTTTCGGGATATGCAATGGGAGATACCACACCGTTCTCATCCTCATCCGTGGTGCCTTCTTTATACGGGATGAATTTTGCTCTCGATTCTGATGTATCATTTTCGTCCAGTCTCTTTTTATCTTTGCCAACGAGAATCTGCGGTTCATCAAGGAAAAAGAAGATAATCTTTTCTCCGTCACGGACGCGAGTGACGCCACGAAACCGGAACTTATATTTTCTCATCCACTCCAATTTCTCATATACGGCTGTCGAAAAGGCGGAGGTGCAGAGCTGAAGCGGCTTTTTGTTTGCTTCATCCCAGAGTATTGCATTTGGACTTGTCTCATCGCAATTACGAATTGCGATTACTTCCATTATGGGGTGATAGAGCACCTCGATGAATCTACCATAGCCAAGTTTGTCATGACATACGCCGTTAAGTCTGAGACTTCTCGGTGCGATTGTGAGTTGAGAATCGCTACGGGACATGAACATAACGCCGGGTGCAACCCGATAATCATTTAGCGTCATCGACAGCACATTACTGTGCGCTTTCCCGTTCAATATATCCGCTTCTTTTTGAAGTGCCGCAAACTCATCGTCTGCATACACCTGACGAGAGATTTCTTGAAAAGACTCATTGTCTATTCCATTCCAAGAAGGTGAAACACTCACAAACCCTTTCAGTGCGCCGGAATCGATGACATATACATCAGGTACGCCCTCAAACTGGTATCTGCTTGAACGCATTGATTGAGCTGCCTTTGCAATTTGTGATGTTACGATTCCTTCATGGTATCCGGGGACATAAGCACCCTTGCGGATTCCCTCGTTTTTTGTCGTGACTTTCTCTTTGTAATCAACTACAATGCGCTTTCGGACATCCAAATCGCCCCATCGGCGCTCGTTTTCCATGATTGCCTTGACCATTGCCGCATTCCACTCTGTTCTTCCACGCAATGTTGGACGCTGCTTTTCCGTTAATACCTCTGCAATTTCCTCCGGGCTTTTCCCGCACAAAGTCGCAAGGAATATGTATCTCACCGTCACCGCTTCATCTTCAACGATAGTAAACTGTCCATCTATCGTGTGCCGAAGACCAAGTAAATCCGAGAGTGGGAACTGTCCCGTGCAGATTCTCTGGTCGTATGATAGTATCATGCGACGGCTTTTGTTTCCGGACTCCCATTCGGCAAACAATCCCTGCATTTGGAGACGCTCATTGATGTTTGGATCGAGGGTGTATAAATCTTCTGTTTCAAAATACACTCCGACAGGATTCGACGGATTTGTTGTTTTGAGCTTACGCACTTCCTCAATTAAGTCCGAGATGTTTCTTGCAAATCGGGAAACGCTTGCGCAAACAATGAGATCCATTTTCTTGCTTGCAGCATCTTCCAACATTCTACGAAATTCCGGACGCCATTTCTTCGATGTCCCGGACTTACCCTCGTCGCTGTAAATGCCTTGCATTTCCCAATTCGGCGTTTTAGAAATCTTTTCCGTATAGTATTTCGTCTGGTTTTCAATGGACGATACTTGCTCATTGCTTTTTGTGCTTACACGAGCATATACGGCAACGCGTTTATGCTCGCTATCACGAATCGTCGGAGCAGGCTTTGCCGGTTTGAAGATGGTTTGCGGAGGAACGCTGTACTGTTGAACCCTTCGTCTTGTTTCATATCTGAAATACTCTCTATCCGCATCCTGCGGACGCCAAGCAGGTCTGCGTTCCGTTTCCTCACCGCCGACATCGCCTGATAGCTCATTGCCATTCGTTTCTTCGTTATTCTTTTCCTCGATACTCATTTCACTCATGCTCCTCCAAGTCAGCTATCGCAGTAATCACATCATTGAGCCAGCGTTCGTGATCTGGCGGATTTAGATATATGTAGTCCTCTGACATTTTTATCAATGCTTCGCGCTGACTATCATCGTTTGTTAAGGTGTTTATATTAAACTGGTCGTCATCTGTAATAATGTCTACACGATTCGACAGGTTAAAGATAAAATGCAACCAATAGCAAAATTCACGCGTATTCGCTGCAAGGTATCCTTTCGTTTCCGCAACAATCAGATTCACTTTGCCGCTTGCACAGTCGCTCATTAGTCTCAACATTTCAGGACGTTTCACCGTCTCTTTATAGCCGGTAATATCTATATAGACATCAATTAGTACACCGTCATCCAATTCTGAATACTTGTCTTCAAAATACCTTCTATGATATGCTTGCACATCTTCGCCGTTTCTGAGATTCAGTTTGGCTCTTTTCACATATCCGCCTATTCGATATTTCTTCGCAGTTTCGCTCATATTACCACCTAAAGTCACTTCGTAATGCTCGGCAAACTCCAGAACCATCGCTTATCCTTTCGGTAAGCTTTGATTTGGAGTTCTTTTTTTACCTTTTCGACAGTACGGCTGCCAATACCAACTTCCGCCATACTTGCGTATACATCTTTAGCCGGAACATCGTTGCGCTCCAAAAGCTGAATCATTTTTGCCATTACCTTGTCGTGCTTGCTCGTCTTGACAGTCCCGTTCTCTGTTACCTCTGCCGGTTTAATCTCATACCGACCTTGCCATTCAAGTCCGCCGCCTTCCTTGAAGGAAAACGCGATTGCGGGACCTTCCGGCGCAAGGCTTGATTTGATCGGATACATATAACGAATATTAGCTCGGTTATCGTCACGCGCTATCATCAAAACGCTTCTGGCAATCGCAGCAATATCAATGGAACCAAGACCTCTGTAAAGAGTTTTTGTACCGGTTCCTTTGTTCAGGTGTCCAACAAGGATAACCGCACAACGATACTGTTCTGCGGTTGTTGCGAGCTTGCGTAAAACAGCCCGCATTTTAGCTGCACTCTGCATATCAGAATCCGGAGGAATAAATGCTTGAATGGGATCAATAATCAGCAAAGACGCACCGGTTTCTTTAACGGCGGATTCTATCCGTCCATCTTCCAATGTCAGAGATATATCATCGTCTATGATGTAAGCAACACGATTACAATTTGCTCCTGCCTGTTCAAGACGGGGCTTGATTGTATCAGCTACTCCATCCTCGGCACATTGATAAATTGCAATTCCCGGTTTGCTGACTCCATATCCATCCGGCATAGGTTTTCCGGTTGTCAGTAGTGCAACAAGATTGAGTACGAATGTAGATTTTCCTTCGCCGGGATCGCCCTGAATGATTGTGAGTTTTCCAAGAGGAATATATGGATACCAAAGCCACTCAACGGGCTTCGGGTTGATATTGGAGTAGTATTCACAGATCGCACTTTCCATTTTAACCTCGCACTCTTTCTGAATAGTCGCACATGCTCAGACCTCACTCATATTTTAAGTGAACATAGTTATACTATCAATCGCCGTTTCGGCAAAGAGTTCTTTATATGCCGCCGATTTGGCAAAAAAACAGATATTGTTCGCATTTTCTTGCTTATTCAAGACCGCAAAACCCATACCTTTGAAAAGCCGTGCGACCTTGCGACCATAAGAAAGAAGCACCGCAAAGGCGGTGCTTCCCGTGCAACGAGAGAGCAAAGCTTCATGTCGCTCTGTCTCTCTCTGTTTTAATTTATTTGCTCATTTTATGAAGTTCTAATATAGCAAGTGCATCTTGCCATGCTCTGGAATCCGCATGGCGCATTGCCTTTACTAAACTTGCTTCGTCTTTGGTTATGCTTGTGTCTACGATTTCTTCATTACCTACCAGATTATCAACTGAAACCCTATACAACTTGGACAGCTTCAGTAAAACATCAATGGAAGGTTCGCGCTTTCCATTCTCATACCGACTGTAAACGGACGGTAAGCAGCACAGATAATCTGATACTTCTTGAACTTTGAGTTTGCGACTTATTCGGATTTCTTTCAGTTTCATTTGTCCTCCACATCCGAGAAAGAGCGAAGTGACACATAGCATTTACCTCTCCGGTAAATGATACTACCAAATCGGTAAACGGTCAAGGCGTTGTTTACCGATACGGTAATAAATTCACTTCCGATTTGGTAGTATACTAATATATAGAAAAAGCGAAAAGGAGGAACTGCCGTGAACATAAAAAACATACGTGTTCGCAAAGGGCTGACGCAAAACGATGTGGCAACAGCATTAGGCGTTTCCTCTGTCGTATATTCACGATATGAAACCGGCTCGCGGCAACCTTCCATAGAGGTTTTGATTCAAATGGCTGACATCTTCGGAGTCACCGTTGACTATCTACTCGGTAGACAAGAGATTGAAGATTCGACTTTATCCGACTATGAGCTGCAACTTTTGATTGCCTCACGAAACGCAGATGAACGAGCGAAAGAAGATGCGCTTGTAATGCTGACTACACACGCCATATCGAACAAAAGTTAAAGGAACTGCTTTTTGATTGCAGTTCCTTTTTTTATGCTATGTTGTCGCAGCCGTTCCAATCTCTTGGTTTAGATAGGAGGAAAACGAAGCGATTTCTTTTTGCTTCAATTCATTCGTCACGTCAACATAAATGTTCATCGTCGTTTGAATATCGGCGTGTCCTAAAACATCTTGAATTACTTTCAGGTTGATACCGGACTCACAAAGCCTTGTCGCAAATGTGTGCCGCAAATTATGACAACTGAAAGAGGGTAGCAGAACCGGCTCACAGTCAACGCCGAACTTATCCAGTATCTCGCAATTACAATCCCTCATAACACGCTTGATAGCTTTATTAAGAGTGCTTTGGTTTTGAACATTCCCATCTTTGTTGACAAATATGAAATCGTCATAACCGTCGATACGCTCCTTACTTTCAAGACCGGTTTCCGCCTGATAACCACGCTCCATGATAAATGCTTCTTTGACACTATCGGTCATAGGAATGATACGCTCTCCGGCTTTTGTTTTCGGAGTGTTGATACTGTAATAGCATCCCTTTTCATCACGGTGATTGTAATAGACCAATGTATGATTTACCGATATTGTTTTCTCGTCCAAATCAATATCACGCCAACGCAATCCGGTGATTTCTCCCACTCGCATACCTGTGTTGCACATAATGAAAAAGACAGGATACCAGTGCTTGTACTTTTGATGACTCAGAAGGAAATCAAGGAATAATTTCTGTTGCTCTATTGTGAGCGCCTTGCGCTTTTCACCGTCATTGTCATGCGCCAGTTTTAATTCCTTGAGCATATTGTCTGTCGGGTTAATCCGAACAATGCCATCATCAACCGCTACCTGAAATACCTGATGCAACACATTATGAACATTGTCTATCGTATTGATTTTCAGGATTTTTTGGTCGGCAAGGTCATTATAATAGCGACGCACATCAGACTTTTTAACAGTTGCGATCCGCTTCTTGCCGAAAGAGGGCTTAACAAACATCTCATACATATAGATGTAATTCTTGAATGTGCTGTCCTTGATACCTCGTTTCAACTGACACCATAGATCAAAGTATTCGTTTATAGTCTTTTTCTTAACATCCGTTTTTACACCATCGTGTTTATCAACGATGACCTTTTCTTCCTGCTCCCGTAATTCATCAAGAGTCGGAGCATAGACGGCATGACGCTTTCCATCTTCCGATGTCCAACGGAAAGTATAACTGCCGTTTTCACGCTGCCGTTCGCCTGTGCGCAGACGTACATGTCTGTTATCAAATCTGACATCTGCTTTACTCGGCGTTTTTACAGGTCTTTGTTTTACCATGTCGGTACCTCCTTCTCAAATTGAGTATGAGTTTTCAATAAACTCATCAAATTTCTTACGTTTAATCAATCGCTTACTGCCTACCCATAATACGAATGAACAATCCGGTCTGTCAGATAGCTCTCTGATTTTGTTTTTCCCAATACCGAAATACTGAGCTGCTTCGTCGATTGTGAGATTGCTTTTTTCCCAAATCGGTACCTCGCAGTTCGTTTCCTTATTTGACACCTCGATTACCTCCTGTCCGTTTTTCTTAACAATAGAATAACGAAAAAAAGGCAAGGATTCAAAGGTGCGATTTTGAGAATACACCCGAAATCGCACCCTCGACATATCAGATAGAATAGGAATTGCCTAAAAACTCGTCAAACAGTTTGCGCTTAATCAGACGTTTGTTTCCTACCCACAGCACAAAGTTACAATCCGCTTTATCAGACAGTTCTCTTATTTTATTTCTTCCAACTCCTGAATAAGCAGCAGCCTCGTCTACTGTGAGATGGGATTTTTCCCAAATAGGTACATTCAATTCTTTTCTTTCGTTTGCCATTGAGTTCATCTCCTTAATTATCCCTCTACTTATATACCGCAACCTCAAATGCCAAAAACGAAACTAATTTTTCAAATATTTTTTTGCGTATTCAGTGAATTTTCTTTTCATTCGACGAGCGTACTGCTCAGAACATCCAAGTATTTTACGTATATACTCCGTAGTGCAATCATCATTTCCGTCCAAATATAGGTCAAGTAATTCGTTTCCCCAAGGTTTCCACTGGCTCAATTCCTTTCTCAGTTCTTCCATCATGAGACTGTCAATTACCTGCTTCTCATAATCCACTCCATCAGAGATTGTCTCACACAGAGTTCTGCCATTTGTTCCCGACACTTTGTCATCTAATGATATTTCCGTGAATTTCAACCCGATTTTCCTAACCCTTTCTCTGTATACTTGCTTGGAATGCCATTTTTTATATTCTTCGTATTCAACTTCAATGAACATACTGTCAAGTTCATCCGATTCTTGAATGCAATCCCTAATAAAATGTCTGCGGTGTTCTTCAGAAAGCTCTTTGTTTGCTTTAAGAATGTCATCCCATTCCTCTTTTGTTGCGACACGTAGTTTCTTCTCTGCTGCGTTAATATCCTCGTAGACTAAAACTGTAGTTTTCATTGTATGTAATCTCCTTAAAATTTTGATTTTGGTTTTGTGGTGAAATCAAAATCGGAGATTACGGGTATCGCGCTATTGCTGTTTCCCAACGGAAAATAAACATAAAAAAGGCTCCCTTCAGAATTTTTCTGCCGGAAGCCGTTATCGATTGAGCTTATCTCTGCCGAAAACAAAAGCCACCGGCAGGATAGACTTCTCCTATGGAAATCTATCCTGTCGGTGGCCTCTCATGTAATATATCTGGTAAAACCAACCGATGTGTGCAAAGCGTGTGACCTGAAGATGGGTTTACGCAGCCTGTTTCATCTCAACCATTTCGTCGTTACGCCGTATTCAGTTTTTGTTGTCTAACTTAATAGAATCTCGGACTCATGCCGTGTTCAAAAAGCCATTGCTCGGACTTGTGTACCAACTCCTTCGGCGCGGTAGTGATATTGCAGATACACTTATGTACTGCCGCCCAGAAGACAATATCGGTATCGGGAAGTGGTTGTCCGCATCGGGCAAAATACCTCTCAATCTTCTTCCTGTCAAGGCTGAACAGGGCTTCGTTGCGTTCCTTTACAAACTGCTTCATTACATTCATTGCTGTAATCCTCCTGTGTTCTAATATAACCGTTCTTCTCCTGCCGGAGCGTACATTTCAATCGTATCGTGCCTTCTTCCTTTCTGTACTCTAACAAATACGACTTTACATCGCTGGCATTCATAATGGATTTTGTTTTCATCGTTCCGGTATCCGATGTTTAGGTGTCCGCAGTTCGGGCAGTACATCGGAATCGGCGTCCAAGTGTCACGTTCCAATCAATTCACCTCAGTCCGAAATGCTCCTGAATGAGCACTCCCCATAATATGGGCTTGGGTTGTATTGATGCTATGAGATTCAGTTCTGTACTCTTTCCTCAATAAACCACTTGCCCTCGTCTTCAAAAATATACTTTTCCATACCACGAATCCTTACTGTATAGCGTATTCCGCTACCGCCAACCTTAGTTGCCGCAGCCCGACAGGACGTTACTAATCGGTCAATGAGAATCTTGTGTTCATCATCAATAATGAGGAATTTCGGAATCGTTTTTCCCTCCGGCGTGTGGTAAGCGCCAACAGTTACATACTTTTTCATGTATTGAGTTTTTTCCGCCATTTTTGTTTCCTCCTACTCATATTGATTGGCACACATGACTACCCGACCAATGAAGTTGCCTTCCGTTAGTCGTGACCTTGAAACCTTGAATTTTGGTGTCTGATTCTTTTGCTCAAATACATTGAGCTTTCCGTCTTCAAAGGTTCCTCTGGTATCAACAAACAGAATCGACTTTTCGACAATACCTTCGTTCAGGAAGTTGTTGTCGCCGTTTGCGATAAAGCATACGATTGATTCTGTGTTTGTGTAGCTGCTGCATCCTACGATGCCGTTGTAACAACAAGGATTGTGCTCCGTCTTTTCACAAAGGGTATTCATCTTTTCCTCCTAACTGATCATGCCGGTTGGCATTTTCAATTCAATTTCTCTGTCTGTCGGCATTTTAATGTTGCGACAAAGAGCAGCGGGCATAATGGCATACTTGCCGAACCTGTCCCGTATGTTCTCGACAACACTTTCAATGCGCTCTCTCCGGTTTATTTCTGCGTAATCCGTGAATAGATCAATCTGCTGGGGGCAGCTTTGTGGACTGAGGTTAATCGCACGGACGGTTACAGAGCGAATCGGAAAGTCCCATCTATATGAACGCGAAAAAAGGGAGAAAGCTTCTTTCGCAAGGATGGACGTGCTGTGGGTTGCTGCCGGGAGTTGACATTGCCATTGCTTATGCGAAAGCTCACAGTTCCGTATATCAATAGCAACGCCACCGGCGTTCTTTTCATAAACACGAAGTTTATGACCGACATCTTGCATTAGGGAAAGCATAACATTCCATACCTCTGCGCTGTTTTCAAGGTCTTCTCTGGTTGTTATCCCATGCCCGATACTTTTAATCGGTACTTCATAATCTTGCCTTGCAACAGGCGAATGGTCTTCGCCGTTTGCATACTGAATAATCATGACACCGCATTTGCCGAGTCTGTGCTTGAGCAGTTCCGGCGGTGTGTTTGCCAGTTGCCCGATAGTATGGATACCATAAGAAGATAGCGCTTTTTCAGTTGCTCTACCGACGCCAAGCATATCCGAAGCCGGTAAATCCCATATCTTCTCTCGGAAGGTTTCTTTCGGAATAAGCGTTGTAGCGTCCGGCTTTTTCATATCCGAACCAAGCTTTGCGAAAATCTTATTGTATGAAACACCCGCTGAAATGGAAAGACCAAGTTCAAATTTCATGCGTTCCCGTATTTCATTCGCTATCTTTTCGCCGCTTCCCATAATACCAACGCTGCCGGTAACATCAAGCCAACATTCATCCATACCGTATGGCTCTATCTGATCGGTATAATCGGCATATACCTCTCTGGCAAGTTTGGAGTATTTCAAATACTGCTCATAATGCGGAGGGACAATAATAAGGTCTTTGCACTTCTGACGGGCTTGCCAGAGTGCTTCCCCTGTTTGGATACCGTATTTCTTTGCTTCGTAGTTCTTTGCAAGAATGATACCATGTCTATTCTCCACATCACCGCCAACGGCTACCGGGTGTCCACGCAAGCTCATATCCAGCATACATTCGACAGAAGCATAGAAGTTGTTCATATCGCAATGTAGAATTGTCCTGTCCATACATTTCATCTCCGAACTAATTGCAAAATATTCTGTAAACCCCTTGACATGAACAAGTTCGTGTGATAGTATAATAACACGAACACATCTTTCGTGTGCGTTTGTAGTATAGCACACACATCAGTTTCGTGTCAATATGGTTTAAGAAAAAAGTGTTCGTGTTTACAAAAATGTTGTTTTTGAGGTGAGCAGTATGGCATTTAAGGAAAGATTAAAATCAGCCAGAACCAATAAGGGTTTGACGCAAGAGCAACTTGCAAAGAAAGTGAATATGACCGCGCGAACCATTCAGAATTATGAACTTGGTTCTCGGAAACCGCAGAAATTTGAAGTGGTTGAAAAACTGGCTGCTGCGCTTGATATTACTCCTGATTCTCTCGTTTCCAATACGGACATAATTGTCATTGATGCACACGAAAAAGGTGGAAGTAAATCCGCAAGAGAAGTGAAAGACCTTGTGAGTGAAGTAACCGGATTGTTTGCCGGTGGCGAAATTGACGATTCTGAAAAAGATGAAATCATTCAAGCTCTGAATTTCGCTTATTGGGATGCAAAGAAGAAAAACAAAAAATACACCCCGAAAAAGTATCAGAAATAACCAAGTCCGTTTTATGGGACATGTCTACATTTATAATGTAAGTATCTGATATTAGGGGGTGTATTTGTGAGCGCTAATGATTACATTATTTCCCGTGCTGATTCCTTGATTTCACGGTTCGATACAAGAAATCCTTTTCAAATTGCAAAAGAGCTTGGGATAACGGTTGTGCATTGGGATGGTTTTAATCGTTTGAAGGGAATGTACCGCGTCATAAAACGTAACAGGTACATCTTCATAAACAGTAATTTAGACAGACGAACGGCAATAATAGTATGTGCTCATGAGCTGGGGCACGACCAGCTTCATAGGGAGCTTGGAAAAGGCAACGGAATACATGAGTTTTCCCTTTATAATATGGCTTCACGGTGTGAGTACGAAGCAAATGTATTCACCGCAGAACTGACGCTGCCGGATGATGAAACTATCCAACTCATCAAAGAAGGATATGATTCAGAACAGATTGCGAGGTATCTGAACTCTGATATTAACCTTGTTGCACTCAAGGTAGATAATCTCGTGCGTAGCGGTTTGCCTTTCCGTGCTATAGACCATAATTCATGTTTTTTGAAGTGACTGAGCACGATAAATAATGTTAAAACAACCCCACTCTCAATAATGAGGGTGGGGTTGTTACATTCACTTATTCTTCCTGTTCTCAAAATCCTCATCGGTGTTTTCCCACAGGCATTTCAAAACAAACAGTATTCTGCATTTTGGTTTGATTGCCATATCACATCCGCCTATTCATCTTCGAAAGATGACTGTGCAAGCTCGATATATTCTTTCAATTTCTTCTGTAATAATTTCTTATCAATCAATTTCAGCGTGTAGTCGGCAACCATTGTAGGAGACAAGCTGCGGCTTAGAGCGAACTCTACAACCTCGTCATCTTTGCTTGCACAAAGGATAACACCTACGCTCGGATTTTCGTTTTCCTTTTTTACTTCACGGTCAAGTGCTTCCAGATAAAGATTTACCTTGCCGACATACTCAGGCTTAAACTCACCGATTTTTAACTCAAAAGCAACCAAGCAGGACAGTCCTCTATGATAGAACAAGAGGTCGATAAAGTAATCGTGATTTCCGACCTGTACCCGATATTCTTCGCCGATGAATGTAAAATCTTTACCTATTTCAAGAATGAAGTCTTTCAAATTACGGATAATAGATTTCTGTAAATCGTGTTCCGATACACTTTCCGGCACATCAAGAAAGTCCAGAACATAATTGTCCAGAAAAACATTTCCGGTTGCCTTCTTTGCTTCTTCGATTGCCGGAGCAATCGTATGCTGCGACAGCATATATCTCTCAGAATATCCGCTGTCGATTTGTCTCTCCAGCTCTCGTTTGGTTAAATTATCTTTGACGCACATATTCATATAGAAAATGCGTTCTTCCATTGTCGTACAACCGGACATTATCTTCAGATGATTTGTCCAACTCAATTGTGTCACCAGCGGTGACACTTTTTCCTCGTCCCTATAAAGCTCATAAAACTGCTTCATACGGTATAGTCCACGACGGGTAAAGCCCTTGAGGTCAGGATAGTTTTTCTCGAAAAAATCAGCAAGGCTCTGAACAAAAGCATCCCCATAAGAAGTGTCCTCGGACTGCTCGCTGATATATTTTCCGATGTCACGGTACATCAGGATAAGTTCTTCGTTCACTTTCTTATATGCGTGTTCTCTTGCAGTTTCAATGATATTTACAATCTTTTTGAATTGCTCGTTGTAAGGTTGTAATTCCATAATTTCAGCCCTCCGTTACACTATTGATGCCTTTTCAGAAATTAAACATTTTCAGACAGCGTATTATAATCGAACAGATAATCTTTATAATTATCCACCTTAAGAGATCTGTTATACGCCCCACAGGGAACGATTCTCAAGCCCTCTGATTCCAGCTTTTCCTTTTGCTGCTCCCGGCTGCATCTGAACTGATCCTCTTGAAGCATACCACGGGAAGAAACCTCTCTCCAATAGGGAATACCGTCCCACCTCGGATTAGATAACAATCCTCTATATTCAATATGAACACGTTCAACGCCGTGTTTTTTTTGAAGGTATTTTTCAATGTCCTCCATGCGTGTAACTTGTCCAGCGGGAACCTGACAGAGCAAATCTAAATATTCTTCCATCGTGATTTCTTTTGACGGTTTTGCAGGGATATATTCAACGGTCATTTGCTTTACATCGTTTGCGGCAGCATCGGATGGCTCCGGCAGCTTTGTGTCAAAAGGGATTCCTCGTTCAAGTACAACTTTTTTCAAGAACATCCGGACGGCAGTCGGCATATCTATTCCGATTTTCTCTAAAACATCGCTTGCGTCCTGTTTTAAGCCGTTATCCACCCGAACCTGTATAAAAGACTGATCAGCCATTCCAATTCCTCCAATATGAAATTTGTAAGAACTTTTCATGTGTTATTATAACATATAAAGCTATAGCTTGTCAATACAGACAAAAAGAGACTAAACATTACTTTCGTTCGGTTTCTGTTAATTCGTTACTTCCTGTTTTCAAAATCCTCGTCGATTTGATTGCTCAAGGATATGATCCGTACAAAAACTGTGATCCATAAGTGATTTGATATTTCAAATCCGTTATTTCTGTGATATAACAAATATAACCTCTAAAGAGTGCGCGAGAGACAAGCTCGTTGACCGCACAGCAACCTACCAAATGGCAAGGTGCTAAAGCTTGGATGATGGGGCTATTTTTTGCGCTCATATAGGAAAATAAAATAAGGAGCGTAAATACAATGAAAGCAAATTAAAGAAAACTCACAGATTTTCTTGGCAGTGGAGACAAGCTCTACATCCTTCTATCCGATGAAACCACACAAGCGGAGTTTATGAATGACGCCGAAAATGAAGGTTTCCGTTTCGCAGACGGGACAAAACCAACAGTAAGCAAGCAGATATGGTAATGCCGAGATATGTAATATCTATAGTAAATAAGAAACCGAGCCGTATTGAAATTGCAGCTCGGTTTATTATTCTGGATTATTGAAAACTATCTGAAATTCTCTTGGATTTTTCGCAGCTCCGACGAATTCTCAACCCAGTTCTCAACATATCCGCAGGATGTGCAGACATAACGGATAACGGGAATTTTTCCGAACAGCGTAACCGTGCTGGTGTAGATATTGTTGCCGCTGGAATATCTGCCGTTGTCGGGAACGCGGACAATTTCGTGAGAGCCGCATTTCGGACAAATATGTGTGTTTTTCATTTTAATTACCCGGTCTCATTTGGATTCGCACAGCCTCGGATTCAAAGCTCGCGTTTTTGATAGAACAGAACCGACAGACCCCACGAAAGAGCAAACAACAGAACAGAAGCCACACAGGCGACAGGCGCTACCCATACCGATGCCGTCATATCAGGCTTTATGATACCGGTTCCCATCAGAATGGTTGTCCCTGCACACAGAAAACCGATAACAATGTAATAAGCGATTCTGCCTTTTTCGGCGCCAAAACGGAAAAGCAACGGTAAAACAATAGCAGGAACAATTAAACCGAAGCCAAACAGGATGCCAAGAATGGAGAGGTATTCGGAAATGTTGAAAACCCCGGTTGTTGACATTCTGATGCCCTGTGTTACGGCGGACAGAACCAACATTGCCGCTTCAAAAAACACACCCATCAGATATTTTCCGGATACATATTGCGCTCGTGAGCAGGGAAGCGTTTCGCAGGTAATATTCCATTTTTCGCGTTCATCATAGGAGAAAAGCGTCGTAGGTATCATTCCGGCAAAGATTGCGGGATAAATGATAAAGATAACGCTGTCATTTCCGAAGCAGGAAACGATAAGGAATACAATCATGATAAAGAGAAAAGCCCGGCAGTATTTCGTCACCGTGTAAAAATCTTTCAGCAGAAGTCCTTTCATGTCATCTCACCCCTTTTACCATAAATACAAACAATTCTTCAATGCTGACCGGACTGATTTCGGTATTGCCTGGAACAGCGGAACGCCTGACGATAGCTTCGGTACCGTAGGGCGTTTCTTTTTTGCCTATCACTGCGTCTGCCGAGATAGCACTGATTTCTTCCGCAGTACCGTGAACAATACAATATTGTTCCGTCAGCACATCCTTTTCCTCACAGAGAAGGAGCTTCCCTTTGTGAAGAAAAGCAATATAGTCGCAGAGCTTTTCGAGGTCACTGACAATGTGGGAGGAAATCAGTATGGAATGGTTCTCGTCGCGGGTGAAGTCATTGAAAATATCGACTACCTCATCGCGCACGACAGGGTCAAGTCCGCTGGTCGGTTCATCCAGAATCAACAGCTTGGCTTGGTGAGAAAGAGCGATGGCAATGCCGAGCTTCATTTTCATGCCACGAGAATAGTCCTTAAAGGGCTTGCTGTCGGGAATGTCCAGTTTTTGCAGATAATCGGCATAAACGTCCTGCTGCCAGTGCTTATATGTATAACTCATGACTTTGCCGACCTGCTTGGCATTCAGGCACCCGGTAATCCCCACCTCGTCGAGAACAACGCCGATATCCTCCTTAACGAGCCGCATATCTTCGGTGTTGTCCCGTCCGAGCAAACGGATTGTTCCGCTGTCACTTTTTATCATATGAAGCAACAGCTTGATGGTGGTACTTTTTCCGGCACCGTTTTCTCCGATAAGCCCCATGATACAGCCACTTGGAAAAGTCAGACTGAGATTGTCAAGACTGAAGCCGGGATATGATTTGCAGAGATTTCTGATTTCTATCGCGTTCATTCTACATCACCCTCCAGTATGTTGAACAGTTCTATAATATCTTGCTTTGATAAACCGCACATGATGGCGAGCTTTCGGATTTCGTCAATATGTGCTTCAATCTTTTTCAGATTTTCCTCGCGTATCAGTTCAAGATTCTGCGGAGCAACAAAGCAACCTTTAGCGGGAAGCGTGTAGATGAATCCTTCCTTTTCAAGCTCATCGTATGCCCGCTTCGTCGTGATTACGCTGATACGCAGGTCTTTGGCAAGATTGCGAATCGACGGCAGGGCGTCATTCTCACAGAGATTTCCGTTCATGATTTCATTTTTTATCTGTGAGTAAATCTGATCATAGATCGGTGTACCGCTTTTATTGTCGATATAAAGGTTCATTACGGTTCTCCTTTCGTCTGTGCATATACAGTATACACAGAATGAACGCATTTGTCAAGAGGTAAATGAAAAATTCTGAAATTTCACAAAACTATCACAAACTATAATTTTATAACATAAGAAAAACGAGCCTGCACGGGAAACCGGCAGGTTCGTTTTTCGCTCAAAAACAAAAGAAGAAAGGTGAACTCTATTTTTGATTGGATCTCGGATCTGATTTCCGGCATCGGTGATGCCATCAGTTCCGCACTTGCATCCACATGGGAAGCAATCTCCGGCAGTATCTGGGGAACCCTTATTATCATTATGTTTATTCGACAATCCTGACGCTTCCCCAGTGCATCTCGGTCTTTACGCTGTATTGCAGTTCGTATGAAGCTATGCCGGAGGTCATTGCTTTTTGTATTTCACGGATTTCATTTGAAATGCTTTCTTCATCCCGATACCATGCAAGGAAGGTCGAGTTCTCCCCGAATGCCGATGAACTGTTCACGCCTACTCCGTACAATGCATATTTCGGAGACCGTTTGCCTGTTTTAAACGGCTGTGAAGAAGCGACCTTAGTGCATTTGAGTATCACATTTTCGTTCGGTGAAGTAATCAATATTTCACCGGTATATTCGTTATTTCCGCTGTTGCCGGTGTATCCCGTATCCAGCAGACCGTCCAGAGAGATATTCAATTTCTTTGACAGTAACAGAAGCTTATCGACCTCAGGATAACCGTCGCCAAGCTCCCACTTGGATACTGCCTGACGGCTCACATCGAGCAGCTCGGCTAAATCCTCCTGTGAAAGTCCCTTTTCTTTTCGTATTTGTTTCAAGTTTTCCGCAAAACCCATGATTCTACCTCGTTTCGTAATTTGATGATACCAGTATGATACCCCCGTTCAACAGATGATTCCACCAACCTGATTTTGCGTTTTCGCAACCTGAAGTTGCAATCGCTCGTTTTGAAGTTTCTCACGATTTAGCGTTCGGTTAATTATCTCACTTCTGTTCATTTTCATCCCCCTGACACCGGGGGGATTTCTTTTTTCTTACTCTCCAATGAGCAATCAGCGATGCCAATGCCCATACCAAAGGTACGCAGGCATATCCTGCATTTACCTGTCCGTGATTCACCAGAACATAAATAGCTCCGGCAAATGTTAGAATGACAAATATTATGCTTAGTGTCAAAGTGAATTTTCTCATTTTTCCGCCTCTGCTATCTTTGAATTATTGTTTTTTCCCTCACAGACAAACCGGAAGGCGCATTGCGTTATGGCAGAAGCCATTCCTTTGCGTCCTCCAATCCGTCAAAACAGCCGAGTCCGAAGCCTTTATCGGTCAGCGCTTTTCTGAGCTTGCTCCGGCTCATTTTATCAAGTCCCGAAAATGCGACCTTCATAAAACGTTTTGAGCTTTTCAGAATCGAATCGCATACCGCCGTCAGAATGCGTTCGGTAACCGTTGTTTCGTCAAACACAAAACAGATAAACGAAGTCGAGGACGGCTTTGCGAAGGAAGACTTATCCGCTTCGAGCTTTTTCAAAACCAAGCTTTCATTGTCATAGATTCCGTCAAGATGTTCGAACCATATTTCTCCGCCGTTGTACGGAAGAATAAAGGACTTCTTTTTATATCCCGGTAAATCCTCTGTATTTGAAAAAGTGATTTTTCTCATTCTTCCGCCCCTACCGATCCTGATATTCTGTTATTTACTCTCATAGACAAACCGAAAGTTATCATTCTGTTTTTATCAGTGAATACATTTTCATGTCGAAAACCCTGCCTTTTTTGACTGCATTGCTTCTCAAAGTACCTTCGTATTGAAAACCGGCTTTTTCAAGCACGCGGCACGATGCCTTGTTATAGGCAAACGGCTCCGCAAAGATGCGTATGATATCACTATTGGCAAAAACATACTTACATATTTGCTTGACAGCTTCAGTCATGATGCCTTTACCCCAATAATCTTCGGCAATATAGTAACCCAGTTCGCCGGTCTGCCGGTGAATATTTCCCTGACGAAAAACACCGATACTGCCTATAACTCTGCTGTCAACGGTAATGGCAAACGCAAAGGTATCATTTTTGTCCGCTGAAAGCATAGCGGATATAAATTCCATCCCGTCCCCTTCCGTATATGGGTACGGCAGTCCGTCTCGAAGATTGTCCTGTATTCTTGTATTGTTAAGGGCAACAGACAGTGCTTTGGCATCTGACAGTTCCCAGTTTCTGATTTTTACGAACATTTTTATTCCTCTCCGCAGGTTACGATTTCTTGCCGGATATGCGCCGGCGTTACTTTTTCTTTTTCGCCGATGAATATATAGCAACGCCTAAAACAAATACAATAGCAACCGCAACTCCTATTCCTATTTCCATGATATATGTTCCTTTCCTTTGTTTTCGGATTTTCTCCTGACCTCTTTCGTATTTTGGATCTGCAATCATTCAACTCAGTATCTTTTTCATAAAGCGCCGCACAAAAAGCAAAGATAATAATACTCCCGTCAAAACTGCCGGAATGGTCAGCCACAGGTTTTTATCCATTGCAATTTCCGTCATCCAGAAGCTCGGCAGAGAAGCGGCAATATACTTATACGGCGACGGCACGAGCAGTGCTGAGGGAAGACCTGCCACAAGCAAACCTGTGAGCTTGGTATATGCCATGCCCTCGACCTTGTTTTTTGCCATGGATACAATCATCAAAGCCGCTGTAATACTCAGTACGCCCGAACAAAGCGCAAGGAGAAGCAGACGCGGAATGTCAATATCCGAAAGTCTGAATACAAGTGAAATGACGACACAATACACCGTTGATATCATTGCCGGAACGCCGATACGTGATGCCAGATAACCTCGTCTGCCGACAGGTGTGACCGCAACGGCGCGTGCAAGACCGAGGTCGGCTTCATCGAGAATAACCATCGCTCCCGCCGCCGTAAACATCAGCGGCGTCATAATGGAGAGCAGTAAATCGAAAAGGAAATAGTAGGGCGTGAGAATTGCGGCTTGTTCCAGTCTTTTGCAAAGATAACTTTCAAGCACGGGAACGCCGAAACGGAAAACGATCCCCATGAATACAGGCACAAACGGTAGGACGGCAAGCATACTGTCCGACCATATTTCAGCAAAGAACCGTTTTGTAACGGAAAGAAACGCTTTCATTCGGATGCACCTCCTGTCGCCCTCAGATAACTGCCTATACATTTACGACAAAGGAGCATTGCGGGAACACACCACAGAACAAGCGACAGAAGACAAAGCGGAACGCTCGGCGCGTCCCCGTAAATAAGCCATACAGCCGAAACACCCGGATGAAGTATCAGCCACGGACTGTCAATGCCGAACAGCAACAGTGTGGGCGGCAGACAGAGAACCATTTCAAACGGCACGGCAAACAGGACGAACTGATTGAGTGTCCGGCTGAAGCGCGCTGCGATAAGACCGCAAGCGGAACAGATAAAGGATGAAAGCACAATCGCAAGCAAACACAACGGAAGATTCCTTATCCCTCCGAAAGCGGAAAGGATTCCACCGACGATAACACCGATAAGCGCGAGCGAGAGCAGCTTTGCAAGCATATATTCGCCCTCACGAATCGGAGATACGGCAAGCGCACTGTTGACGCGCTGGCTCTTTTCAAGCAGAATAATCGCGCCCATAAAGAACAGCCCCATTGCCGCCGGGTCGGTGAAGATCAGCACAGTTGCTACCGTGCGTCGAACGCTCTCCGGTACAGCGGCAAGCACCAGCAGATAGATCGCCGTAAAAATGCCGTACAGGATATAAAAGCCGTATTTCCATTGAAAGCGGATATCTCCGGTGGTCAGACGAAGCAGCCTCATTGCAATGCCCTCCCGGTTACTTCCATAAAGATGTCACCGAGATTCGGCTCTGCCGAGTGGATCGTCAGCAGCTTGCCCTCCGAAACCAGCTTTTGCAGGCGGGTATCATCGGTGGTTTTGTCGAGCGCACATTCGCCCGTACATTCTTTTCCATCCTCAAGCCATGAATACCTGACCGACGAAGCTCCTCGGCGCATAATGAGGTTGTGCGGCGTATCCAGCGCGGCGATACCGCCGTTTACGATAAAGGCAACACGGTCGCAAAGCTCCTGTGCGTCCTGCATATTATGTGTTGTGAGAATGACGGTCTTGCCCTTTGCCTTTTCCTCAAGGATGATATTTTTCATCAGTCGGGCGTTTGCGGGGTCAAGGCCGCTTGTCGGCTCGTCTAAAAAGAGTATCTCCGGGTCATTGATGAGCGCGCGAAGAAAACTCAATCGGCTTTTCATGCCCTTTGAGTAGTCCGATACTTTTTTATCGGCGTCCTGTGATAACTCTACGGCGGCAAGCAGCTTGTCGATGTCTCGCATGGGAGATGAATACAGAGAACCGAAAAATTTTAGATTCTGTCGTGCGGTCAACTTTTCATACAGCGTCGGGAATTCGAAATCTATCCCGATGCGTTCATAGAAATCTCGTCCATGAGAGCGAAGCTCACCGCTAAACACCTTCACACTGCCGCCATAGCCGGGTAGCTGCCCTGTCAATATTTTTTGTAGGGTACTTTTTCCCGCGCCGGAGGGTCCGAGAAAGCCGAATATCTCGCCGCGCTCAACCGAGAAGGACATTCTTTCGATAAATGGCTTTTTCGTATAGCTGAAAATGAGATTTTCAATGCGTATCATACTTGCCCTCCTTTATTCTTCCGTGTTCCGGATAATGACAATTGTCAAGGCTCGGTTTATCCGCGCTTTACTTTACAGCCTGAAGGAAATTTCAGCGATGGGTTTTCTGTCCGTATGCGCGGGGTTGCCCGCATAATCATCTGCCTTATATCCCATCGGAATGATACAGATGGGCGCAATGTTTTCCGACAGGTCAAGTTCTTTTGCCATTGCTCTCGGATCGAAATACTTTACCCAGCAGGAGTCGATTCCGAGATTTGTCGCCTCTAAAATCATATGGGTTGCCACAATACTCGCATCCATTTCCTTTGAGGAATATTCCGGCGTGTGCCATGCGGCATCCTTGTCGGCGCAAACCAACATGGCGACAGGCGCACCGTATATGCACGGGCATACCTGATTCACCTTTGCAAGTGCTTCGTCCGACTCAATCACATAGATTCTCTGCGGCTGTTGATTTTTCGCAGTCGGTGCAAGTGTGGCGGCGCGGAGGATTTTTTGTATGTTTTCCTCACTGATTCTGTCCGCCTTGAATTTTCTGGTTGCCGTTCTTGTCTCGATCACTCTTTCAAATTCCATTTACTTTCTCCTCACCTTGATTTTTTATCTGATAGACAATCCAAGCCGATACGCTTCATCCAGTGCCGGATTGCCTGCTATGTCGCCCTTCTTTTCAACACCGCGCACAAGAACCGTTCCGAGATTCTCAATATGGAAATACCGCAGTGACATATGGTATTGTGCCAAAACGGAATCAAACAGCTCCGGTAATGTGTCTGCCGCCACAGATAAAAGAACAGCCTGTCTGATCGGAAAGGCACTTCGTATCGGATTGTGAAGTCGGTCGATGACAGCCTTCAGACGGGCGCTGATGCCATAAAAATAGATCGGTGACGCAATGACAAGAATATCTGTATGCTTCAACTTTTCATAGACAGCCTGCATGTCATCTCCGATGTGGCAACGATGCTCTTTGTCCGCGTAGCAGTAGTTGCAGCCGTCGCACGGTTTGATTATATAATCCGCGACGGAAATAACCTCAACCTCGTTATGCTCGGAGGCACCGCGTACAAACGCCTGTACAAGCGTATCCGTGTTTCCTTTTTTCCTTGTACTGCCGGACAGTACCGTAACCACACTCATTTTTACACCTCCGATTCCTTCGCGTACCGCGCTACCGCGATAAGCCGTCGGCTGTCCTTTGTATATTCGCTCATAGCGTAATCGCCGTATATCCGTATGTCGGAAAATCCGGCTTCCGTCAGCAGCCGCCTGTAATCATCATCGAGCAGTATTCGGTACACGATGTCGTACTGATTACTCTCGTTGCGTTCGGGCGAATGGAACAAATCCAGTACATGGATTGTCTGAAAGCGTTCGTCATGCTCCTTGACAAACACGCGTGAGAAGTCGTTCCTGTTCACGACCGTCTCGATTGACGGAAGCGACAGCGTATACGGCGTTGTACCCTGCGTCAGCACGAGCAGACCTCCGCCGTTCAGCCTTTTTCTCATGGAGGTCAGCGCGCAAATCAGGTCCTCGTCGGTATGTAAATGCGGCAGGGCGGTCGTCAGGCAGATGACCGCGTCAAACTTCTTCGTGTGCCGCCGTTCAAGGTATCTGAAATCACAGCGGCACAGCGGGAGGGTTTTCCCGCGGGAGCGCAGATTTTTCTCCGCTACCCTGAGCATTGCCTCAGAGTAATCCGAGCCTTCGACCTCAAAGCCCGCATCGGAGAGCATCAGTAAATGCTGTCCCGTTCCGCAGGCGCAGTCGAGAACGCCGTGTACGTTATGCTCATGAAACAGCTTTTCAAAAAAGGATTTTTCATCTCCGAGATACTCGTCTATGCTGCCGAATCTGTCATAATCGTAGGCGAATTTCTCATACAGGTCTTTCATGCTCTGCCTCCGTTATCATTCTTTCGCGGGTGTTGATTGTTATATAATGTTATTCTGTTGTTCTTTGCCGAGCCAGTCAAGGACTGTGGCGGCATTTTTCTCACTGACATAGCTTCTGCCGTTCATCATCATATCGAGCATAATGTCTTCATCCGGTGTGCGGTCTGTCTTTTCGGACAGCTTTTTACCGGCTGTTTTTCTCATAACGCCCATCATAAATCTGTAAATTCCGTGCAGCTTTTTAATGTCAAAGCCGCCGCGCATGGTAAATACGGGCATACTGTCCGAAACGGTATTCGCCTTTTTTATATCCTCAATCTGCGAGCCTGTTTCGCCCATACCGACACCGCAAAGAGCGCGTATGGTATATAGTTTTGCCGCCTTTTTATACCCCTGAACGATCCCGGCCATAAGCCATCCGAGATAAATAATCTCCGTTCCGGCGGCTAAGCCGCAAGCATTTTTCAGGGAATAAACAGGAAAACCTGTCTTTTCACCTATGATTTTAGCATACTGCTCGGTTGTTCCCGCGTTTGATGTATATACGATTGCCTGTATCATACGAATAATTCCTTTATCATAACAAATTTTCGAGTTCGTCAACGGATGCAATCCGGCAGCCCTTGCTCTCATAATAAGCAAGCATTTCCGGGATTTTGCGTTTGTCGTAGCTTGTAACGCAGTCGGAAAGAACTGTCACCTTGTAACCGGATTTTGTCATATTGAAGCAGGTGGATTTCACGCAGGCGGTTGCATCGGCGCCGGTTATGATAAATTCGTCGATTGCGTTCACCCGAATAAAGTCGGCAAAAGCCTCGCAGGTCAGTGCATTGCCCTTGGACTTTGTGAAGATATTGTCCGAAACGATTTTCATGTCGGGAACAAGCTCCTCGCCCTTTGTTCCCGGCTTGAAGGTTCTTGTCCCTGCGGATAAATTATTGTGTCTGATATAGATTACGGGAATTTCACGACTCACCGCCGTATCGATTGCACGGTTTATATTGCCGATAATATCCTTGTAGTTCTTGGTAATATCGTTTTGAATATCAATGATAACGAGCACTTTGTTTGCCATTATGTTTTCACCTGTTCCTTTTATATGTCGAAATCTTCCGATTTGAAGTTGCTGTAATATCTGCCCTTTACTGCCGTAAACTTCAATACGCAGTAATCGGGGTCGCTTACTCCATCCGGGTAGAATTTACTGTCCCCGTCGCGCCAGATGCGCTTTTTGTCTTCTTCTGTTTCAAGCACCTCAACCGTTCCGATAAGACTGACACCGCGGAAGAATCGCTTGTCGACATAGTAAATGCTTGCCTTCGGATTTTCCCGAAAGCGTTTCACCTTATCCGATGAGGTATTTGTGGTAAACCAAAACGTCTTGATTCCGTTCCGCTCACGGGGCGAAAGCATTGCACGTGTAACGGGGTAGCCATCCGCGTCAATATAGCAAAGCTGTGTACCGGAAGACTTGTCAATCAGATTACCGATTGTCTGTTCGGGATTTCTCATTATATCTGTTTCTTCCTATTTCATTAAATATTTTGACGCTTCTCGCCGACTGATCGAAGAAAGTCCGTTTTTATGTTTTTCAAGAAAATCACGTACCCATGCGGAATTCGTTTTACTGTATTCGCGCAGACTCCAACCGATTGCTTTGTTGATGAAGAATTCCGTACTGCCGAGATTGTTCACAATGATTTTTTCCAGCAGCTCCGTATCGGTTTTTTCCTTGTATTTCTGCTGATGATCAATGGAGGCGCGCCGCAGCCAGGTGTTATCGGCGTAAGACCATTCGAGCATTGTCAATTTAAGCGAGGGATGTTTTTCAACCAATGTTCCGCAGACTCCGTCAAGCATATCCACCGTATCCCACCACGATTTTTCCGTGACTAAAAATTTTATTCTGTCAATATCGCTTTCCAAAAACTCATTCTCATGGGCAAGAACATATGAAACTGCGGCGTACTGTGCCTCACGATACGGCTTTTCCCAACATAATAAGACAAAATCCCAGTCAAACGGAAGCTTGCGCCCTGCCTTTAACAGCGGCTTTAACACCGTATTGCGAACAGGTTTTGGCAGCCCGAGAAAATCAAACTTGTTCTGCATATAGGCAGCCATCTTTACGCTCTGTTCCGTGTCGCGCAAAGTTTCAAGCCGTTCAAAAAATCCGTCATACCACACATTCATTTTCCAGCTTCCTCCTGTTCTGACCTTGACTTTTTGTGTTAGCTAATAGGAACGACCGGCAAAAAAGTGTTGTAAGCGCGCTCAAATCATAAAGATATTTAGCGCTCCGTGTACCAGCATAGTTGAATAACAGTTCTTTGCTTTCAGACGTACAAGACCCAGTACAACTCCGTAGCCCAAGCCTGCCGCCAGCTTCCACGCGACTGCAACCAAGTTGCCGTCAGCGATGTTTGCGGTCATATAGCCCAAATGCCAGACGGTAAACAGTGCAACGGTCCAGATAAAGGTGTATATCTCCTTGCTCAACACTTTATTCAGCCGATTCCACAGATAACCCCGAAACAACAGCTCCTCATATACCGGTGTGATGATACTGCCGTAGACCGCCAGCAGTATGGCTTTATATCCTCCTGTGAAATTGGAAGGGGCGGATATAAGCAGTACCGCCGCGATACAGGTAAAGACGATGTATCTTTTCGTAAAAGGTCGGGGAAAAACAGAGAGCGGCGTCTTTCTCAACTGCGCATAAGCATACACAGCGGCGGCAAGCAATACCATGATTGCCGCCGAAACCATACGCCGCGAGAAAGACCCGTCCGAAACCTGCGGGTTAATCATTTTCTCCATGAGCAACCTGACTGCCTGAAATCCGATTATGAGGATAAAAGCTTCGGCAAATGTCAATGCTGTCTTTGCTTTTGAGTTTTCTGTCATAACGTTTAATCTCTCTTTATTTGGTCTGCCCGAAGCGACCTTCGTCAGCGTAAAGGCAGCAAAAGTGATTTCCCACCGTCGTGCTACTGCTTATCCGTATCGTACAGTAAATTCACAAGTTCCACTAACGCAAAAGTAATCCCAAAAAATTCCTTTGATGCCGTACTTCTTCATTTTCTTTCTCCTTTTTATGCCCCTCTATTTCAAATAACGTATTGTTTATACATATCGCCGTTGTCGGGTATGCGCGGCTTTCCGTATATCCCGGTCAATGCCCGAAACACTCTGTGCAGCCGTTCGGCAATCTCCGCCTCGTTAATATCCATTGTCCCGGTATTGACCCCAAGCGCAAGACCGTAACAAAAGGTTGTCATATCCGAATTCATTTTCTCCGCCGTTTCCGACTCATAGCCGTAGACCTCGCACATAACTTTCAATCGTGCGTCCGTATCCGTGTCAATCGGAATTTTCCCCTGTAGTTTTCCGTCAGACATATAAAGATACCTAAACAGCCGCTTTTCCTTTTTTGCAAAGGCAACGAAGCCCAAGCCGTATGCCATGTGATATGATCCCCTTAGAGTAGACAGTGGAAATAAAAAAACACTGCTACGGAAAGGGGATC
>LFRM01261211.1_pt1 | contig 34167 bp, 29 predicted proteins | sample 618341 | NCBI WGS metagenome assembly LFRM01 (sample SAMN03654438, study PRJNA283298) | anaerobic digester metagenome | isolation source: pool of bioreactors CSTR01a, CSTR02a, and CSTR03a thermophilic anaerobic... | place: Denmark: Kgs. Lyngby | collected 2014-05-21 | reverse complement strand
ATCTCCTTAAAGAATTTAACAACATCAATTATATCAACTTTATTTTTTAACATCCATTTTTGTAAGTTTTCAACGTCACTTGTTGATGCTTGACTTGGTTTTTTAACAAATTGTTGCAAAGAGGTTAACTCTTTGGTTGGTTCAGCTATTAAAGGTGAAATTTTTTCAATTATTTCATCTTGATATTTAAGTAGAGATTTAGCTTTTATTTCATTGCCATTAATAAAAAAAGGCATTGATAATACAAAAGTTAAAACCCAAACAATTAGTGTGAAATTGATCAAACTAAAAGCAACACCAAAAATACGATTAATTAAATTTAAAATTGGTGCTTTACTAATTACATCTAAAACTTTTGCTATAAATTTAATAATTAAAAGTGAAACAGTAAATATAATAACAAACCAAAGCAAAGCATTACTTTTTTGATAAAAAAACTCACTTAAACTACTACTTTGAAATGGTACTATTGCCATTGGAATAATTTTAAATAATTTTCCAAAAGGCAAGTATAAAATCCAAGCGGCAAGTCCCGCTAATATTAAAGTGAAAAAGCCTATCAATTGATTTATAAAACCTCGTTTATAACCTTTATAAACGCAAGTTAAAAGTAGAATAACTAAAAATATATTCACAATTAATACTGCATTATTTGCTAATTCCATAATATCACCTACCTTAGTATAATACTTAAATACACCATTATTTGCAACATTGAGCCCCAGTCTTACAAATCTGTGTTAAAATGTGAAAGAGGTGGAACAATGAGTACAATTTCAATAAAATTATCCGATCAGCAAATAGAAACGCTTAAAAAATTAACCAAAGATTTGCCTGAGGTATTACCACCAGCCTATGCTAAATACGCTGTTAGAGACTCTGGATTGAACATAGTGGTATATAATAGCAACAAAACTGTTTTTCAAGGTCAAAATTCAAAAATATTCGCTGACCAGTTTAAACAAGAAATCATCTTGCCACAAGCTGGCTCTGATGAAACAGGAAATGGTAGCTATTTTGGCCCCATTTGTGTTTGTGCTTGTTATATTGATGATACAACTTATCAAAAAATTAAACATTTAGCACTTGACGACTCAAAAGCAATCAATGATGCTTATATTATGGAAGTAGGCCAATTTTTGCGTGACAATGTCAAACATAGTTTAATGGTTTTAGACAATCAAAAATACAATGAAATTCAAAAAACGAAAAATCAAAACAAAATGAAGGCGATACTACACAATCAATGTTTTGTTAACTTAGAAAAACAAGTAGGAAAACTGCCTGAATTAACTGTTATTGATCAATTTACGCCTCAAAAAAATTATTATAATTATTTAATTGGACAAAGCCAAATATTTAACAGCCTTGTTTTTGAGACTAAGGCTGAAGGAAAATACTTGTCAGTCGCAGTTGCATCAATTATTGCTAGATTTGCCTTTGTTACTGCTTTAAAACAAATGTCAAAACACTACAATTTTAATTTCTTAAGTGGCGCAGGTGACCTTGTCGATGTATCAGCTCAAAAATTTGTTAATGAGTATGGAAAAAGTGAACTCTCACAAGTTGCTAAAGTTCACTTTGCTAATACAAAAAAAATTAAATAATCTCTTCAACTTTAACAAGTAGTTTTTTAGATACTTGTCTTATTTCTACTCCGGCTGCAGTTAACATACGCTTGCTTGCTTTAACTGCATCAGTATCAGCATATTTATCATCTTCATAAATAATCGCCTTAATTCCACTTTGAATAATTGCTTTTGCACACTCATTACATGGAAACAAGGAAACATAAATACTGCTGTTTTTTACACTGCCTTGGGTATTTAATATTGCATTTAACTCTGCATGAACGACAAATGCATACTTTGTCTCTAAAGTATCACCAACATTACCCCAAGGAAACACATCATCACTACAACCTTTTGGTAAGCCATTATAACCAATACCTAAAATTATATTATCCTCATTAACAATGCAGGCCCCTACTTGAGTGTTGGGGTCTTTTGATCTTAAAGCCGATAAATGTGCGACACTCATAAAATATTCATCCCAGGTTAAAACATCTAAACGTTTTTTACTCATAAGTCTCTCCTAAACTTTTGTAATAAATAATCATTTTATCATTTAATCTTTGTGCATAAGTATTAAAGCCTAATTCATTTAGAGCCATAATTGAAAATTTATCGACATCAGGTTTAATATTATAAACATTTTTATCAAAGCCAACACTAAATATAAACATTCCCACCACTATTAAAGCTGTTGATATGTACGCATGAATCTTTGCTGGCTTCAACATTTTAGCATCGGCAATAGCAACAGAAATTAATACTCCACCAATAAAGCCACCTAAGTGACCATAAAAACTAATTCCAGGAATCAAACTTATCAAAATATTTAAAATTAGTGTTCTAAAAATTTGATTTCTAATTTGTGGAACTTTAACAAGGTTTGAAGAAAATAAATAAACAATAATTGCCCCTACTAAACCAAAGATACCACCACTTGCTCCAAGTGAAATAGTGCCACCATCCATCATAATTAATGCTAGTAGTGAAGATGTTATAACTGAAGTCATATAAATGATTACCATTTGCTTGCGGCCATAAACACGTTCAACTAGCGCTCCTGCTTGAACTAAAACCATCATATTAATTAAAATGTGAAAAAGATCAACATGTAAAAAACCAGCACTTATTAAACGCCACCATTCATTTGCACCATAGATAAAGTTTTTGTATAAGCCACCCATCATTACTGCAGCCAAGGTTCCACCATAACTAGCTTGTAAAAATGTCGCAAACATAAAGACAATTAAATTTAAAGCAATTAATACTTGTGTTGGGCCAATCATTTTTAAAGAAAACTTCATTTTCACTTTAGGCTTGTTTGCCAAGTCTAAGATTTTTAATTCGCGACGTTTTAAATCAAATTGTAAATTTTCACTAATTGGTTTTAAGCAAGCATTTAAACCTGGAAAATCCGTTTTTAAAAACTGGCTTATAAAGCTTTCTGAAACTATAGCTTGGCTATAATTACCATTATTTAATATATCAATTTTTTCATCAATGAAATGAATGTTTAAAATTTTGTCAGCACTCTTCATTAATTCACTGAGATGTGCTGTTTGTTTTGTAATATCATCTTTTTGAGCTAAACCTTTACTTAAAGAAACGGACGTTAAACGAATAATTGGATGTTTAGTGTTGTCTTTATTTACTAACCACAAGTCTAAGTCTGGATTTATTACATTCATTCTTTGATAGTTAAACTTATCAATTAAAAAGTATGTGACATCTAACATTTGAATTCTTGTTTTCATTGTATATCTAACTCCATTCATTCATTAATTGTTTAAAGTCATCTCGCACATCAATTTGAAAAATCATTTTCTCTTTTGAATATGGATGATCAAATTCTAAAAAATAACTTTGTAACATTTGTTGTTTCAAGTTAAAGTCATTTTTAAGGCCATATAAATCATCACCTAAGACTGGATGTTTAATATAACGCATATGAACTCTTATTTGATGAGTTCTACCTGATGTTAGCTCACATTCTAAAAAGCTAAATTGTTGAAAACGCTTAATGACTTTAAAGTATGTAATAGCCTCTTTGCCACTACCAATGACAGCCCTTCTAACTCGATTGCTTTCATCACGTCCAATTGGAGCATCAATTGTTCCAAAATCATGTTCAACAACACCACTCACCAATGTATAATATTTACGAATTACTTCGCGCTTTTTTAAAAGAGCAGAAAGTTTTTTGTGAGTTATATTATCTTTAGCAATCATCATTAAGCCTGATGTGTCTTTATCTAAACGATGTACAATTCCATTTCTTATTTCATCTTCAGGATTTGAAAGTTGCATCTTCATACCTTTTAATGCCGCAACCAGTGATACTTGCTCACGGCCAGCCCCAGGATAAACAACAATACCTGCTGGTTTATTAATAATGGCTAAATATTCATCTTCATAAATTATTTCAATAGGAAAATCAATTGGCAACACATCATCATCAATTGCTTCAATTGCACTAACAGAAATAACGTCTGATTCTACCAACCTATAATTAGCTTTTTTGACTTTTTCATTTACCAAAATTTCTTTTGCTTTTATCATTTTTTGAATTTGAGCACGCGATAGTTCAGGAATCTCTTCACTTAAAAAAACATCTAATCTCAAAGTATCTTCATTTAAATATTTTATTTTTCTCATAATAACTCCTCAAAAGGGTTTTTAATTACATAAAGAATAATTAAACCTACCCCAATAACTAGCGCCATATCGGCGACATTAAAAACTGGATAATCATAGGTAAATATATAAAAGTTTAAAAAGTCTCGCACGTGATTAAAAATTAAACGATCTATAAAATTACCAATAGTCCCAGCTATCATTAAAATAATTGAAAATCTTAAATAAGCTTGTTTTTTTATACTATCACGATACAACTTAAACAAAAAATATAAAGCAATAACTGATACGATGTAAAATAGCCACATTCGACCTGAAAAAGCTCCCCAAGCTGCACCTGTATTTTCTACTTTTGTAATGTAGAAAAAGTCTTCAATAATTTTAATGTTATCTTTTGGACTCTTAAATACCAGCCATTTGCTAACTTGATCGATTAAGATCACTAACATTAAAATTAAACTATCATTTTTTTTCATAACTACCTCTAATCTTTTTAAACTATTTCTTATTTTAACACAATTTGTAATTATTAATCCTTGTCTTTATTTAATAATTGATTTGCGGCTATTAATAAACTTTTGCGATTATTTTCAATTTGATTTGAAACGACCATTTTCAAAAGTGTTTTCAATACAACATAGACATCTTTTATATCAAGATTAAAGTCAGTTAATAAAATATCTAAGTCTTCTATTTTCAAATGACCATTTTTAATAATATTATTAAAGATCAAATTATTTGGCTTAGAAAAAACTTCTAGTCTTTTTAAAATGTTTACTGTATAAATAATTTCATCATATCCAAAATCGATAAAAGCAATGACAAAGTCATTATAAGTAATTGGAAGTAAAAGTTTTAAAATTAAATCATCTAAATTATTTAGTCTTTTTACAATTTTTTCATTAATAGACAAATAATTAAATATTGTGTTTTCTCTTTTTATACTCTCTAAATAAATTAAATAAACATATAGACAAGCTTCATCGCTCAGTACACTACGATTTTTTAACTTAATATTGTTAAATTGATTGTTTGAGAGTGTTTTAAACAATTGTTCAAACTCTTTAAAAACATAGTCAAAATTTAGACCAGCAAGAATTTTTTTTAATTCAATTGCTACATGGTCACTATCTAGTTTTAAAAATTTTTTATATTCTTTTTTTATAATATTTAAAGCACTAGTTTCAATTGTAAAGTATTGCTGGCTAGCTAATCTAATAGCTCGCAGCATTCTAATTGGATCTTCTTCAAATCGAAGTTGCGGATCATTAATAACTCTAACAATTTTATTTTCTATATCTTTTAAGCCACCTACATAATCTAAATAACCCTGTGAAAGACTATAACCGATTGCATTAACTGTAAAGTCTCGCCTAAAGACATCTTCTTTAAAAGATTGTTTAAAGATTATTTCTTGAGGGATTCGATTGAAATACTTAGCTTCACTTCTAAATTGAGATATTTCACAAACAAAGCCCTGATGATTAACTTTTATTGCCCAGGGTGTTTTGTCTCGATAAATAATTGAAGTGTTTTCAAAGCTATTCGCTATTGTCTTTAAACTAGCTGAACTTGCTAAATCAAAATCATTTACACTTAAATTGAGCAAATGATTTCTAATTGCCCCGCCAACAATGACTGTTTGATAATTTAAACTTTCAAGTTTATTTATTATATATTTTAAACGATTGTCAATATCCATCGTCTTGTCGTTGGTGGTTAATTTTATTTTTAGCTAAATAGCTATCATAAATGTCTTTTTCACTAAAGCCTAACTTTTTTCCAATTTGCATTAAAGTATTGTACAAACGAATATAAACAAATCTTGATTTAGTTATCCGAATTGTATTGGCATCACTATAAACACTTAAAAAGAGCGCCGTTAAGTCCAGATTGCTATCTTCGTCATAAAAGCTTAAAAATGGCTGCTGTAAATCTAAACCAATCGTCAATAAAAAATGAATAACATCGCTAAACTCCTCTAAAATAACTGCTTTATCTGAAGGCTTTTTTAGACTCCAGTATTTAAAGCAACGAGTCTCATTTGCAAATTCTCCAAGTTCGACTAAAAATGCCATAAAGCGATCATTACTTAAATCACGATCTTCTAAGTTGTGTTCTTTTACAATTCTATCGTTTAATTGTTGCTGAATTTCGTATAATTCATTAATCATTTTTACCACCATACCTTCACTACATTATAGCATACATATATAGCTTTTTCAGGCTGCTAATTTGCCCTTAAAATATCTTCATTAACCTTTTCATTAAACTGATTTGTGTATAGACGATAATAATAACCTTTTTTTGCAAGTAGTTGGTCATGACTTCCATGTTCTACAACTTCACCTTTTTGAATTACTAATATCTTGTCAGCATTAACAATTGTTGATAAGCGATGCGCTACGATAAAACTTGTTTTGTCTTTTAAAACTTTATCGACAGCGTATTGAATTATTTGCTCGGTTTCTGTGTCAATTGAAGCAGTTGCTTCATCTAAAACATAAATAGCGGGGTTTTTTATTATGGCTCTTGCAAATGAAATTAGCTGTTTTTGACCAGTGGATAAACGACTACCATCCTCACCAACATCACTGTCATAGCCATCTTCAAAACTTGTAATAAACTCGTGAGCATTAACCTTTTTGGCTGCTTCAATAATAGTTTTATCGTCAGCGTCTAAGTTTCCATATTTTATATTGTCTTTAATACTACCACTAAACAAATGAGGTGATTGCAAAACATAACCTAAGTTGTGATGAAGCCAGCCAATGGAGCGCTCTTTATAATCGATTCCATCTATTAAAACTCTCCCACTAATTGGTTCATAAAAACGGCATAAGATATTAATGATTGTGCTTTTACCTGAGCCTGTTTCACCTACAAGGGCAATAGTCTCACCTTTCTTTACTGAAAGGTTGAAATTTTTTAAAACAGGTTCACTTTCTTGGTAGTGAAAATCTACATTTTCAAAAACAATATCACCAAAGACTGTTTCATATTGATCTGTTTTTGGATTTAAAATACTTCCATACTTCTCAATTACTTCTATACTATCAACTATTTGATTTTCTTCACGTAATAATTGAACAACTCTTTCAGCTGAAGCTTTAGCCATTTGTAATTCTGCAAGCAATCTAGCTATTTGACGTAAAGGCTCAAAAAATAAATTTACATATGAAGTAAACATCATTAATGTTCCAAATTGCATATTTTCTCTAACTACTTGACCTCCGCCATACCATATAATAGCGGCCATTGAAAATCCGCTCAACGTTGTAACTACTGGAATAAATAGGGCTGAATAAAAATTAGCTCTAACTGATGTTGTCTTCATATTTTTAGTTAAATTTTCAAATTCGCGATTTTGAATTTCTTCAATACCAAGACTCTTGATAGTTTTTGCCCCATTAATACTTTCACTAAAGGACGCAGTGATTTGTGAGTTAATACTTCTAACTTGTCGCTGTTTTCTTAAGATTCTTTTTTGAAACCAATAAGAAACAAAAACTAAAGGTGGCATGACCATTAATACAAGTAACGCTAATTTGATTTGAACAACAAACATTACAACAACAATGCCAATCATTGTAAATATACCCCAAGAAAAATCAACAAAACCCCATGAAATAATTTCAGTGATCCGATAAATATCAGATGTTAAACGAGATATAATCCAACCTTCTGAGGTTTTATCAAAGTAGGAAAAAGATAATTCTTGAACTTTCTCAAAAGCTTTTTGACGAAGCTCATAAGCAAAATTGTGTTCAACAATGCCTGCAACAGTTAAAAAAGCAAAAATTAAAATTCCGAAAACTACTATCGTAAATGCGTATCCACCAAAAAAAATGATAAATTGCTGGCGATTACCCATTCCGGCAGCAAAGTAATCTATCGCATAACGATTTAATAGTGGATACATAACATCCATTGCAGCTACAGTAAAAATTATACCCAAAAGCATCAATAAATACTTTCTTTGGTTTTTAAGCAATTTAAAGATTTCAAACCAAATACTTTGTTTCCCTAAATTTAAAACTTTATCTTGATTATTTTTCACTATATTCACCTAATTCTAATTTACTTTGGATGTCGTTGATTCGTTTATAAAGACCATCGATTTTAATTAAACTTTCATGGTTTCCAGTTTGACTTATTGTACCTTTTTCTAAAACAAAAATTTTATCGGCACTAATACTTGATGAAACACGTTGGGTAATGATTATCGTTGTTGTGTTTTTACTCAACTCTTTGAGTTTTTTTCTAATGCTGGCATCAGTTTCTGTATCAACAGCAGAAAGTGAATCATCAAAGATTAAAATAGGACGCTCATTAATAATTGTTCTGGCAATTGCCATTCTTTGTTGTTGACCACCAGATAAAGTAGTTCCTCTTTCACCCACCATAGTTTCATAACCCAAATCAAAACTAGAAATGACTTGATCCATATGGGCAATTTTTGCAGCATTTTCTATTTGTTCAAGCCTTGCACGCGGCTTTGATATAACAATATTATCTTTAATTGTTTTAGAGAAAAGAAATGGTTCTTGCAAAACAATTGAAACATTTTCCCGAAGATGCTTTTTTGAAATTGCTTTGAGTTCAACACCATCAACTAATATACTGCCATCATCATAATCATATAATCCTAAAAGTAATTGAACCAATGAACTTTTACCAGAGCCAGTTGGCCCTAAAATCGCTACTGTTTCACCAGCCCTAATTTCCATGTCTACACCATTTAAAACATGATTTATACCATCAGCATATTTAAATTTAACATTTTTTAAAGTGAGGTTTCCACTAATTTCTGGTTTTAGCCCTAATTCTAATTCTTCTAAAGGCTTGTCTAAAACTTCTAAAATTCTATCTAAAGAAATTGACACTTTACCAAAATCAGCGATAATTCTCCCCAAGTTTCGCAATGGCCAAACAATCATAGATGTATAGGAAATAAAGATAAAGGCATCCCCAACACTTAAATCTTGACTTAAAACTTTGCTGACACTAAAGGTTAAAACCAATAAGATGCTAGAAAAACACAGTACGTCTGAAATACCCCAGTAAGTTGCCAGTGATCTAATAAGTTTTTTACCATTTTTTTTATACTCGCGATTATTTATCTCAAACTGTTCACTTTCATATTTTTCACGATTAAAAGCTTTAACAACTCTTACAGCTTTTAAGTTTTCTTGAATATTACTCGTCATTTTAGATTCAGAATTCTCTAAATCTAAAAAATCTTTTTGAACTCGTTTAAAAAAGATGATCGCAAAAAGAAATATAATAGGAAAAAGTGCTGATGCGACTAAAGCTAAAGTTAAATCTTTTTTCAACATAATAAACATTGCTATAAAAACCATAATTGTTGTATAAATAAATTCACCAATTTGGTTTGCAAAAACTTTTCTAACCATATCAACATCACTAGTACTTCTTTGAATCAAATCACCTGTTTTTGAAGTTACATAATAACTATAAGGAAGATGCATAAAATGACTATACATTTTGTCGCGGATATTTTTAGCAACGTGTTCTGAAATTTTACCGTTTAAGCGACTTCTTAAAAACATCATTAAACCACTAAACAAATTAATAGTGATTATGATAATTGCCCCTATCCATAAGTTGACTCTAATAAATTCAATACCCCCAAAAAATTCTGCCAAAAAGTTCAAACTAGCGCTTTTTATTGGTTGACGATTTACAACATTATCAATTAAAAAACCAAAAACAATTGGCTGATACAAAGTTAGAGTTACAAACAGTATTGTAAATAAAATTAATACAATTAGTTTATAGCGCTCTTTAGTCAACATTTCATTTAAAAACCCCAGTTTTGTTTGTTTATTCATAATTCGCTCCTTAAAGTAAAAAAAGCACGCAGTGCCTTTTATCTAATAAATATATAATTACACTTAATTGTTTATTTAACATTTCTATTCAATCTATCCAGCGTTTTAGTGGAAATGATTCCTGTTAAAACTCCTGTTATTACTGAAAGAATTAACAATGGTGGCAAAAGGACGTATACTTGATTTAAATTATAAATTCTAGAAATAACAAATATTTGGCCTAAAGGGTGAAAGATAGAACTAACAACACTTAGCATTAAAACACTTGGTTTTAATAATAAATTTATTATAATAACAACTAGTGTACTTAGAGCAACACCTGCCAAAGATGTATAAAATGGAATACTTAGCAAACTACCTCGCATAATAGAAACAAGTAAGACTCTAAGGAGGTTATTACTAATCATAGCTTTTGGTCCATACCATTTTAAGACAATAACACCGACAATATTAGAGATGCCAAGTTTGGCACCTAAAAAATTTAATCCTGGATCAAAGGCATGTAAAACAATACTTAAAGTTAAAAACAAAGTTAAGTGCATCATTTTTCTTGTGTTATTGTGCATATAATATCTACTCCTAACTTTGCATATTTAAAAAATAAATATTTGTTTGTAATTATGCTTGAATTCTTGCTATTTTCTTCATGTCTTTTTCATCGTCAATTTTAGCAATAACTAAAATATGATCATTTTCTTGAAGTTTATAAGTTGGTAAAAAATTAATATTCAATCTTTTTTTACCATCTCTAATTCCAATAATGTTAATTCCAAATGTGCGCCTAAAGTCTAATTCAATAATTGACTTGTTGACATATTCGGCTTTAACTGGAATTTCAACCACTGAAAATTTATCGTCAATGTCAATAATGTCACTGCCATTATAAGTAACTAAGTTTTTAGCTAAACTTTCACCTACATTTTTTTCAGGCTGAATAATTAAATCAGCTCCAACCTTTTGTAAGATTTCACTGTAGCGCTCATTTGTTACTTTAGCAATAATTTTAGGAATGCCAATTTCTTTAAGGTTTATAATTCCAATCAAGGTTTCTTCTAACTTTGTACCAGTTGCAATCACGGCAATGTCACATTCAGACAAACCAATTTCTTCTAATTGACTAACATCTGTAAAATCAGCTGCAACAGCGTATGTTACATGGTCAACAACTTCTTCAACAAGTTTAATATCTTTATCAATTGCAATTACTTCTGCTCCATAATGTTCTAAAGCTAGCGCAAGGGAACGACCAAAGACACCAAGACCTAAGACAACTATTTGTTTTCTCATTTAACCACCTAATTTATCCTTCTATAATTAATCGCTGTATAATTATACTATACATTATGATACATAGGAAATCATTTCATTCAAAATTACTATTTTTTAATATTGTAAGTAAAATTCATCTACAAACCAAACACCGTCAATCTTTCTAATTGAAAATTTTGTTAAGCGCACTTGTTCTTTTTCATTAAAAACATACAATGACTCGGCTACATAGTGTCGATAATTGTCCACTTCTTGTTGCAGTCTTAATTTGGTATTTTGATATCCAGCTATTTGTTCAAATTTTGAATAATCAGCAAAATATTTGCCATCTTTAAAACTTACATTAGCTCCACTTTGTTTGGGATTATAAGTTCCATCAACCCCGGCAAACCACAAAAACTGATTTCGATGAGTTGGAGTAAACAAATTTAAACTATCTTGTAGGTTTATAATCTCTAAGTTTTCATTATTTTCACTAAAAACAAAAACTTCTCCTTGCGTCACTTTAATTGCTTTTTTATACAAATACAAAGCTTTTTCTTCAATGATATCAGTTACTCTAATTACTATATCTTCTAAAACTTCATTTCCCGATACATCTTTACCTAAGAGTTTAACTTGGTATACACCAACCTTACTTAAATCATAGTCACCAATGACCTCAATTCGATCATTGATTTGTCCATTAATACCATCGGTTAAATTTATTAAAAAGTTTTTTGAATTTATTTCTATTTCTTCATCAATGTGTACTAATAATTCAGATTCAAAGATATGAAATTCAGGTTTTTGCCGATCAATAATAGAAACAATGATATCAACACTTTCAGCATTTTCACTATTATCGACTTTTAAGGTTATTGGATAATTATTTATTTTAGACAAGTCAACATTGCCAATTACTTCAATACTACTCAAGTCTTGCTTTTCTTCACCATACGTAAGTGTTACAAAATCATCTAGTAAAGCTGTGGAAAATTTTTGATCTGTTTGGTCAAAGATAATAACATCATCACTAACAATAAATTTGTATTCTTTTTTAACACAGCCAGCCATAATTAGTAGTAAGATAACAACTGTTAAAAGTTTTCTTCCCATACACTTCACTCCCTATGTCTCATTATAAGCAAAAACAAAATATTTTTCCACACAAAGGTAAAATTGGATGAGATTTTATTTTATTTAACAAAAAATAAATAAATTAAATATTATTAATTAATTTTAACTATTAAGCATTACTTAAAATAGAAAAAAGACCCGCTGTGGTTTCGGACCTTTTTTCTGGAAGAATAATGAATAATTATTTATGTAGTAATTATAATACATATTAGTGAAAATTACGTGTGTAAAAAGGAAAAAGAGATATCGATGTGGTGTCAATATCTCTTGTTTATTCAGAAGGAAAACTAAATATATCTTTTACTAACTATATTATAGTATAGCTGTGTGTATATAGAGTGTAATTAAACTATTTAAATAAAAAAAGGCAACGATGTGGTTTGTCGCCCTTAGTCAATTAAGAAGGAAAAATGATAGGACTTCTTGTCCTAAATATATTATAGTAAAACATTGTGTTAAATCCGTGAAATTACTTTATTAACTTTTTTAAAGCTTCAAAAGTTTCATCTGAAATAACATGTTCAACTCGGCAAGCATCTCTTTCTGCTAATTCTGGATCTAATTTTAAAACTTCAATAAATATTTTTGTCAAAATCAGATGTTTTTCGTAAATATTTTCAGCTATTTGCTCACCTTCAGCCGTAAGTTGAATTCTGCCATTTTCAGCAACACTAATTAATCCCTCATTTAGCAAGTTTTTTACTGCCCTACTTACTGAAGGTTTGCTAAAATCTAATTTATTAGCAATATCAACCGATCTTACAAAGTCACTTTCCTTATTTAATACTAAGATAGTTTCTAAGTACATTTCCCTTGATTCATCAAATACATGCATAAATCCACCCCTTTGCTATATGTTAGCGAAAACATTCACAATATGCAAGAAAATTGCTTGACTTTAGTTTTTATTAGTGATATTCTTTCTATGTTAGCACTGGCTAACTGAGGAGTGATTACATGTTATCATTGGAAAGCATAAGACCTGGCCACAGCGCTAAGGTTAAAAAAATACATGGTGTTGGAGCATTGAAATCAAGAATCATGGATATGGGCTTAACTCAAGGTACAGAAGTTAGAATAAATAAATGTGCCCCACTTGGAGATCCCATCCAACTCGAAGTTAGAGGTTACCAACTTTCTATTAGAAAAGCTGATGCAAAAAACATTGAAATTTTTGACTTGTTAGAAAATGTAAAATGCTAAATATTGCAATAGCAGGTAATCCAAATAGTGGTAAAACCACTCTTTTTAATTACTTAACTGGCTCTAAACAAAAGGTTGGGAATTGGCCAGGTGTTACTGTAGAGCGAAAAGAAGGACTTTATATAAAGGACAGTCAAATTAATTTTATTGACTTACCAGGAATTTATTCACTTTCACCTTATAGTCCCGAAGAAGTAGTTTCACGAGAATATATTATTAACGAAAAACCTGATGCAATTATCAACATCATTGACTCAACGAATTTTGAAAGAAACTTGTATTTATCAACACAGTTAATTGAAACAAACACACCATTAATCCTTGCTTTAAATATGAGTGATATCTTAAAGGATAAAATTGATACAAAAAAGTTAAGCGCAATCTTTGGTTGTCCTGTTGTTGAAATCTCTGCCTTAAAAACAGAGGGTATTGAAGAGTTAGTAGAAATTGCTAAAAATCATAAACAACTTCCTAATAAACTCGATTTTTTTGAAAGCGATGTAAAACAAGCTTTAGTTCATATTAAAAAAACAATAATGATTAAGGATCTTCAACATCGAGATTGGTATTCATTAAAATTATTAGAAAATGATGAAAAAGTATTAAAACACTTAGATATTTCTCAAAAAGATCAAAAATTTATTAGTGATTTACGAAATAAATTAGAAACAGCCTACGATGAAGATATTCGTGGCTTAATTATAAATCAAATATACAACTTTATTACACAATTAAAACAAGATGTTGTTGTTTTGGCGAAAAGAAAACCTTCAACAACAGATAAAATTGATAGAATTGTTACAAATAAGTGGCTAGCCTTTCCTATTTTAGCAATGATAATGTTTTCTATGTACTACTTTACAATAAGTTCTGTGGGCGGATTTATTACTGGCTGGCTAGAAGAAGTATTTTTTCCAATTATCATTAGTGGACCTGTTGAAGCATTTTTGATAAATAATAATGTTTCAATAATACTTCAAAGTTTAATTCTAGATGGTATTATTGGTGGTGTTGGCGCCATTCTTGGTTTTGTACCACAAATTATGATCTTATTTTTCTTTATATCAATATTAGAAGATTTAGGCTATATGTCAAGAATTGCCTTTATGTTGGACAAGTTATTTAGATTCTTTGGATTATCAGGAACATCAGTAATTCCAATGATTATTGGAACAGGGTGTAGTGTGCCAGGTATTATGGCAACTAGGACCATTAAAGACGAAGGAAATCGGAAACTAACGATAATGCTTACGCCATTTATTATTTGTAGTGCTAAACTTCCTATCTTCGTTTTATTAATTGGTGTCTTTTTCCCTGGCAACGCCTGGATGTTAACTGCATTTTATTTTTTAGGAATCTTTATGATATTACTTAGTGGTCTATTTTTAAGTCAATTTAAAGCTTTTAAAAGTAGTAGTGCTTCATTTATTATGGAACTTCCAGATTATCGAAGACCAAAACTGTTAGACAGTTTAAAAAGTTCAATTGAAAATGGTTGGTCATTTATAAAAAATGCCGGGACAATTATTTTTGTTGCCGCTGGTATTGTTTGGTTTTTAAGCGCCTTTAACTTTAGACTACAATTTGTAAGTATTGATAATAGTATGTTACAAAGTTTGGGTAGTTTTATATCTCCAATCTTTAAACCCTTAGGTTTTGGAAATTGGCAATCAACAGTAGCTACAATGACAGGCTTTTTAGCCAAAGAAACGCTTGTTTCAACTTTTGGTGTTTTAGCTGGATCGGAAAGCAATGTCTCCCTTGCAACTTATTTACCAACAATATTAAACCAAGCTGGTGCCCTTTCAATGATGGTGTTTACCGTCTTTGCTGCTCCATGCTTTGCCGCAATCGCAGCAACTAAGCGTGAAATGGTAACTTGGAAATGGACCTTTATTGCCATTGGCTACCAAACTGGTTTAGCTTACATACTATCGTTTATTGTTTATAATCTAGTTAATTTGATTAGTTAGGAGAAAAACATGAATCCAGTAGAATTATTAATAGTTATATTCATTACAATACTTTTTAGTAGTGCCGTTTATAAATTATTTAAAGACGCTAAAAAAACCAAGGCAGGACTTGGCTGTGCAGGATGTAGAATTGCAGATACTTGTCAAAAGCCTCAAAATATAAATCGTATTTTATAAATTTTGTTAAGTGTAAAATATAAAAGCCAGCAATTAAGCTGGCTTTTTAATTTATCTATTAATCATCATCACTGTCAAAGACAACTTCGGTGGCTAATCCTCCTAAAGATGTTTCTCTTAATTCTGGAATGATCATTTTACCTGTATAGTTCATTGTCTTAACCACTGAATCAAAGGTTATTTTATTTTTTCTAATCGCAGTGAGATTTTCTGACATCATAGCTGAATCAAAGCAGCGCAGCACACCAGCTGCATTTCTTTCAATACAAGGAATAATTACATAACCACCAATTGGATCACAAGTTAAACCTAAGTGGTGTTCAATGCCAATTTCAGCTGCATATTCAATTGCGGATAATGATAAATTGTTTAAATATGCAATAAAAGCTCCACCCATGGCTACAGCACTACCAATTTCGGCTTGACATCCACCTTCAGATCCTGCCAATGTAGCATTTTCTTTTATAACATTAGCAAATATTCCCGCAACACATAAACCCTCGATAATCTTTTGTCGGGAGTAAGTCAAATTAAAGTAGTAATGATAAACAAGGCTTGCAAGCACTCCTGAGGCACCTAAAGTTGGTGCAGTAACACAATGTCCACCTGAAGCATTTTGTTCACTAGCAGCGTAGGCATAGGCTACTAAGCTTAATCTTTCTTTAGCTTGTTTATCCTGCAAGTTGTTTGCCTTAATCATTAAATCTTTTGCAACTCGTCTCACTTTTAAACGCCCCGGCAATAAACCATCATTTTTTAATCCTGTTGCTACAGTATCTAACATTGTTAAAACAATTTTGTCCATATATTTTTCAATATCTGGTTCAAATTGTAAAACATAGTCAAAAAGTGTAATTTTATTTTCACTAACATAGCTTTTTATTTCATTGAAATTATTATGCGGATAGATTTCGTCTTCAAAACCAAAATCATTACCAATAATTTTAATGCTGCCACCACCAACAGAAGCAACATCCCACTGCTGTAACTCTTTACCATTTATGTCATAGCCAACAATTTCTAAAGCTGTCGCATATGGATACTTCCAATTATCTTGATTTAAAACAATTTCAACCATTTTAGGAAAAAAAGATTTACTGACTATTTCATTTGTGTGATGACCCTCAGCTGTTAGTGCTAAAGACTTAAACAGTGTCACTTTAAAACTATTAGCCATTTCAAAGTGTTCTTTGTATAACAAACAAGCCCTTTCAACTGCTAATGTATGGGTACTACTAGGGCCTGGCCCAACTTTGTAAATTTCCTTTATTGATTTCATCAATTACACACCTCGATTAAAAATAGTTCAAAGCCAATATCTGGCACGATTAAACCACTTTTTATTTTTTGTTCTAAAATTGACAAGAGATTTAAAACTTTTAAAACCCCATTTGAATCAGTTTTTTTCGCTACTTGATCTGCCATCTTTACTCGATATGGATGAACTTTTAATTCAGATGCTAAATCATTAAAGCGAAAACCATGGTCACTTAGCGTAATAACTTGATGGATAAGTCTAAACTGACTTGCTAAAAGCATAATCATAGGAATTGGTTCCCTTGTTTCTTTGGGAAAATTTCTCCAAACAGTTAAGCTCATAATTAAATTTTTTGCCACAACTGCATTAGTTAAGTCAAAAACATTATCCAATTCAGGCTTGCTAATTAGTACATCAATGTCCGCTAAGCTTAATTTTTCTTTTCCATATAAATCTAACTTTTCAAGCTCATTGTCCCAACCATCAAAGTCAGCAGAAACTCTTTTTACTAATTCTTTAAAACCTTCATTATCAATATTTAAATTTTGACGATTCAGGTCACTTTTTATTTGATCAGATAATTCATAATCATTCAACTCTTTTGGCTGATATACTTCACAATACTTAATTGCATCTTTAACAATCTTTTTTCTTTTGTCGACTTTAAATTGAGTAATATAAATAATCAAAGTTGAAAAAGGAGCAGGATTTTTTAAATAATCAGTAAACAGCAAGTTTTCGCGATCACTTAATCCAGCCTTTGCTGAAAAGAAAAATGGGTTCTCCAATATTATTATTTTATGTCCTGATAAAAATGGCATCGTATTCAAATCATTTAACATTTCTTCTAAATGAAAATCTTTGTCAAAACCGTTATAAACTACTTTGTCAATTTCATGCTTTTCATTTAAATTATTTAAGATATTTTCTAATTTTTTTTCTACTAAATGTTTACTTTCTGAAAACATTGCATAATTCATAAAATCACCATCTTTATTATAGCAAAAAAACGTGCAATAATTTAGTAAGTGATAAAGTTATATCCAAAGAAATGATATATTTCAATATCACCTACTAGCTGAGTATCAATAAAGGGTAATTGATACTTTAAAATTCTCTTTAATACAAAATGGTTTGGGTGTTTATACATGTTATTTCTACCACTACTGTTTAAAAGCAGTTTAACTGATTTTTGTGATAGAAGTTGATCACTACTGCTCGTATTACTACCATGATGAGCTAGTTTAATAATGTTTGGATTAATACCAACATATTGTTTTAAAAAGATTTTTTCAACGCTTTTTGAAATATCCCCTAATGACAAGTAAGTATAATTGTTTACCTTAAAAAATGTAATTAAACTTTGATCATTATCATCGCCAACTTGATAGTTGACACTATTAAGTTTTAAATTATAAAAGTTAGTTGTTTGCATTGTCTCTACAAAGTTATTAACTTGATAATTATCAAGTAAATGTTGGCAATTGCCACTGTGGTCTAAATCATCATGACTAATTATAATTGTGTGAATAGTTTTAATTCCATAATAATTTAAATAAGCATCAAGTTTGTTTTTTGCAGTTGGAGGACCTGTGTCAATAAAAAGCACTTGTTTTTTAAAGGGATAACGAATAATTGCGGCATCACCTTGACCTACGTATAGTTGTGTATAAACAAGGCTTGGATTAAAAAGCATTTGATTTTGATTAGCTACTATTATTAATAGCATAATAAACTTATACAAATGATTTGTTCTTGAAAGCATCAATAAGCCAAAAAACAGCCAAAAAATTAGTAATATATTAGGCATATGGCCACTAATTGTTAATAGTGGAAATTTTAAATCAATTATAGTTAAAAAGCTTTTAGTTAAACTAGTCTTTAAAAATATATCAAAAACTGCTAAACAATAAACAGCTATTGCAGTAAGTTTATAATAGCGATAAAATATAATTTGAAAGATATTAGCTTTATAAAATAGTCGCAACTGAATTGGCAATATGACAAAAAGGCTCTCAATAAAGCGCATATTGTTTTTTAAAGAAATAATATTTGTTATCCTAAATGCTAGATTTACAACAAAACTTATAGAAAACATGTATAAAGGATTAAAAAGCAAGATTATACTAGCTGCTAAAAAGGTTGCGTCAGCATTATTAAACTTCATTTTTTTAAGTAATATAAAAAATAAATAGTTTAAATAAAACAAGTAATGTTTAAAAACCACCATGAAAAAACATAAAAGTAAAATTTCAATTATATCAGTAGTTTTTTTATACATAAATTTATTCAAGATTTTTTTAATAATTGCGATTAAACTTTTAATTATTACTCCGGCTGATGACATTAGAAATATAATATTAAAGTCAATTTCGCTATTATTGATTCCAAAAAAGATCTTATTTAAAATTAAATAATCTTTATGCATATTAACTTTTTTATAAAGTCTAGATCGAAGTGTTTGTTTTTGGCTAACTATTTTGACATTTTTTGCTTTAATTGAATATTTGACGTTATTATTTAGCATAAAGTTTGAAAAAGAAAAACTATACTTACTAGCAGGTTGGCTTATTTCAGAATATTCACCACTAAAGCTAATTTTTTCATCATAGTTTAAAGCTTTATCTGTATAAATTAAAATTTTTATTCCTTTTGTTTTTCCTATTACATAGTTTTCGTTAATTTTAATTATCTTTGCTTCAAATTGGTTTGGAATTGGATAAGTTATAATTGTAAGTCTAATTAGTAAAAGTCCAATAAAAATTATAAATAGCAAGCTTTTAGTTCTATAACTTTTATAGTAAAAAACCATTAAAAATAATAATGTAAAAACTGTGGCAAAGGGGGTAATTTGGTGACTAAATATTAAAAGAAAAACACCAATAAATAATATATAAGCACGATTTCTTATAAAATTATAAAATCGATGATATTTTCGAATACTTTTTCTCCTATGCCTTTTACATTTTTAAGATCTTCTAATTTTGTATAGCCACCATTTTTTTCTCGATATTCAATTATCCTATTTGCCATAACCACTCCGACACCCTTTAATGTCATTAATTGCTCAATGCTAGCACTATTTATTGATATCTTTTGTAGAGCTGTTTTTTGATTGATGCTAATAATTTGATTATTTAAAAGTGGTTGATTCAACCCGTAATGTTCATAAGTACTATCTTCATAAAGTTGTAACTTTAATAATAAGTCATTTAGAGTTGAATAGTTTTCTATTTCAAAGATTCCACTGTTTTTAACGTGACCCTTTACTTCAACTTTGATAGTTTTGGGTATTAAATTTTCAACTTGTGATAAATTTAAAGGTTTTAATCTAAAGATTGCTAAAATCATGAGTAAAATTAATAAGTACTTCATAAATCACCTCACTACAACATAGGTAAGCTTTTGTTTAAATCATAATAAAAAGAAGCTATTATTTTCGCTTCTTTTGTAATTTCATTAAATTTATTAGCGTCCGCCGCCACCGCCGCCACCAAAGCCGCCACCACCGCTAAAGCCACCACCGCCACTAAAGCCGCCACCACCAAAACTTGCGCCTCCAGATCCTGATTGAACTTTAGGAATTACTTGTCTTGGAACTTGATTAACTGATCTTAGCATGGAATTCATTAAAAGATAATTAGTATAACCACCAGTACGATAAGTTGTATAGTATGGTGATTGAGGTATTTCAATTGTCTTGAATTGATCATTCCAAAGATCAGACATTCCAAAGGCATAAGCATAAGGTAAAACATCATAGTAAAGATGTGGGTTATCATTTTGCATTACAACCAACTCATCACGTTTAGCATACTTAATAAATGATCTTAAGCCTAAAATTTCTCCATAAACCTTTGAGCCAAATTGACTGCGTTTTTTCATAAAGTGAGCAAACACTAAAGTCAGTGCACTAATTACACTAATTACTATTAAATAAAGTACATTGATGTCAGCTCCAATTAGTAAATTAAATGCCATAGTTAAAATAACTATAAAAACTGTCAAAACAGCAATGAAAATAAGACTGGATATAAAGCTTACAGATTTTTTATTGCGTGTCTTTTTTTGTGATTCATCATAGACTGCAAAAGCAATGATATAAATAGCAAAACTAATCCCTACAAATATGACTGCTGGAAGTAAGGATTTAACACTAAAGGTAAGCCAACTAATTCCAACATAAAGTATTGGTAAAAAACCAACTATAGCCATTAGGCCCTTAAATCTTTTTGAGCTTTTTGTATAGATATTACCTAGTTTTTTTACTGCTTGAGTCACACCACTTTTTGATGTGAGTAGTTTAGAATAAAGATCGCGTTTTTGCCAATCAGCAACACTTATCGGCTCATCTTGATAAAACATAATATTAAATAAGTCTTTTTCAAAACGCACCGCAGTTTTAGGTATGTCTTTTAGTTTAATAAATTCAAGCTTTGATTTTTTAATTTCTTTAATTTCTATTAAGCCCATATTAGCCCAATAAAACAATAAAGAATACAAGTCATCATTATCAACAGTATCATCATACACATAGCCTACCATCGCACTATTAAAGCCTTGTGGTGGATTAAAACTAACAACTTCAACAACTGGGTCATCTTTTCCAAAAAGCGCCCACAGTACAGCTGAGACCAATAAAATTAGCCCTGCCATTAGTGTTGCGACTATGTAAATATAGTTGGCTGTCACTCTTATAAAGTAATCTTCATTTAAAGGTAGTAAGGCAGTAATTCCTTTGCCTTTGCCAAAGTAAACATCTTGATCATAGTGACAAGTAAAACTCTTTTGTGAATTAGTCTTACAAGCTACATCAAAGTTTCCACTAAAATCAGTACCAACGACTTGTAAAAACTCCATATCTACTTCATCATAAAAATTTACAGTTGCACTAAAATTATGCATAACTGCTTCCCAATCTGCAACTAAATTATAGAAAAAAGCTTCTTTTTGAATCTTTAAGTCAATTGGTTTACTTAAAACTGTATATGTAATTGTATATTTTTTCTCACCTGTAAAGCGTGGTCCATCATCTGGCCCGACAACAATTCGCTTACCGTTCATTTGCGATTCAACAAAAAAAACATCGCCACTTACATTTATATTAGTAATTGGAAAATTGTATGTTTTATGGACACTAGCACCTTCTACTGTCCAATCCATTTCTTGTACGGCAATTAAATCACGATAAATCCCAAGACCTGGTGATGTAAAATTCAACACATAGTCTTCTGTAATATCATAAGTTCCATCTTGATTTACATTAATTACCACTTTTAAATCATCAATTTCAAAATTGTCAATTGCTTTTATCTGTGTTGCACTTAAAGCAAAAAACATTACTATTAAAACTGGAAATATTTTTAGATATTTTTTCATAGCAACACCCTTCTTCATCATTATATAATATTACTTAATTGTAGATTTGTAAAAAGATCTATTTTCAAGGGAGAAAATTCTACTTGTAAATTCTCCTTCGTCAGTTATTTTCATAGCCTTGTCCAACATATCAGCTCTTGCATCTAAATTATCAATAAAAGTTAAAAACTCAGCCTCAGGAATCATTGGCAATACTGGTGATCCATATTCATATTGACCATGGTGAGACAAAATCATATGTCTAACCAACATAACTTCTTCACTATCTTCAATGTTTAATTGTTTTGCATAATCAAATACATCAGCTTGCATTATTGAAATATGGCCTAAAAGGCGCCCTTGATTTGTATAATGAGTTAAAACTGGACCTGACAGTTCCGTTGTCTTGCCTAGGTCATGCAATAAGATTCCACTATATAGTAAACTTCTATTTATATAATCGTGGGCATCACAAAGATTTTTTGCAATTTTTAACATTCCTAAAACATGGGTTGCTAAACCTCCAACATATTCATGGTGAATTCTAGAGGCAGCAGGATATGTGTAGAAATCTTTATCCGTGTCACTTAAAATCTTATTAACCAAAAGACTTAGTGTTTCATTTTCTATTGCTAAGACAAATTCACTAATTTTTAATCGTAAATCTTCTTCGCTAATTGGTGATGCTTTGACATAGTCAGACACACTATAGTCTGTTTCATTTACTGTTTTTGTAGAATTAATACGTAGTTGTAAACTACCTCGATATAACAGGACATCGCCATTGACGCGAATAACTTTACCTGGTGAAACAACTATTAAATCTTCATCTTTTGCATCCCATAATTTGGCTTCAATGTTGCCACTATTATCTTGTAAGTCAACATTTAAATAAGTTGACCCAGCGTTTGTAACCCCTTTTGTTACTCCAGCTACTAAAAGATACTCATCAATCCTTAAACCTTCTTCAAAATTTTTAATATATAGTTTACTCATAATTACTCTCCATTTCATCTAATAATTCATTGATAATCTCATATTTATAACCACGCCCTGCCAAATAATTAAAAAGCCTGTTTTTTAGTTGACTCTTATCATATTTGTTAATATATCGACGCATAATTTTATCATAGTCTTTTTTTAATAAGGCTTTCTCTACTTCATAATCATATGGTATATCAATTTGTTTTAAAACTTCATTAATAACAATATTATTAAAACCACGATATAAAAGTCTTGATCTCAACTTATTAACACTTTGTCTTTGATTGTGGTTTTTTATCGTATTTAAACTTTTTTGAGCAAATTCTATTGCCATATGTATTTCTTTATCTTCATTATATAGCAAGTGTGTTTCAATTAAGTCACTGTTAATTTTAACTTGAATTAAACCATCTTTTATTTTGTTAAAACCATGCAACTTGTTTTCACTAATAACGACAAAATCTTGAATATACCTTATATCATTAATATAATCATAACGCTTTAATTTTTCAATAATTTTATCAACGTCAGGTTTAATTAAATTAAATCCGTCATAAAGTGTTTGTCTAATTTCATATTCAGTACGATCTTTATACTTAAGCTGATTTAATGCTTTTAAATAAGCAGCATGAAAATTTGATATCTTTTCTAAATTTTCTACATCACTATTAGTTAGACTTTGTTTTGCCTTGTATTTATACTCAAAAAAGTCATCTTCAGATATCTTAAATTTCTTTTTGTTTTCTAAAACAATTAAAATATAATTGTTTGTGACATTAATTTCCTTTATTATTGACATTTTTCTCCATTTCTATAGCTTGTTTGTAACACTTTATAATATTATCATAATATTGATCTAAACTATAAGCTTTAGAAACATTTAAGGCGTTTTCTTTAATCATTTGTCGGTTTTCTGTATTTATTATAAATTTTTCAATTTTATTAGCTAATTCAATTTCATTGTCAAAGTAGTAACCAGTTTTATCTTCAACTACTATATCTTTTAATACGTCATCTTTTCTCGCAAATAAACCAAGTCCACTTGCTAGTGCTTCTATGTAAGTTAAACCTTGAGTCTCAGTTGTTGAGCCACTAATAAAAGCATCAGCAGCATGATAGTAGCTAGCAACCTCATTGCTTTGTTTTAGACCAGCAAAATAAACGTAATCTTCTAAAGATAGTTCTCTCACTAATTCTTGCAATAATTTTAAGTCTGGCCCTGATCCAACAATGATAAATTTTGCATTAAGTTTTTTTTCTCTGACATGCTTAAAGGCTTTAATTACAATATCAATACTTTTTTCTTGAGCAATTCTACCAACATAAATAAAAACTGACTGCCCTTCACTAATTCTACATTCATCTCTTATTTCTTTTATCTTTTTTTCACTTGTATTATGTTCATCAAAAGCATCTAAGTCTAAGCCCGTTGGAATAATTTCTATGCGATTTTTTATACCGTAGCCAACCAACATATCTTTAGTTTTTTGACTTGGGGCAATAACTATTTGACTTTTTTTAGTAAAGGCTTTGCTCAAGCCTTCAACTGCCTTTTTAGAAATATTATCAATAGTTTCAAAATTAAAGAAATTTACATAATGTGTATAATCTTCATAAGTAGTGTGATAAGTACTAACTAAAGGAATATCAAAGGCAGTCGCCAAAGACCTTCCAAAAATACCAACACCAAATTCTTGATGGACATGGATTATATCTAAATTCCAAGCTTTAATTGGTTTCGCTGCTGCAATTTGAATTGGATTTGTTAGTTTATATCCATATAAGAAATCTAATTTAAGCCCTGGTAATCTTAAAACTTTATCTTCAAATGTCGTTTTAAGCATGTCGTCATGATTTGTTACTACAAATACTTCATGACCATTTTTCTCTAAGGCTTTTTTCAAAGTTACTACAGATGTCACTACACCATTAATATCTGGTAAGTAAGTGTCTGTAAATATTCCAATTCTCACAGTAACAACTCCCTTTATTATTTGTATTCTTAATACATTATAAGGCTTATTTAGCATATATTCAAATAACATGGTTTCATTTTACTTTAATCAAAAAAAAGTCTACGCTAAGCGTAGACTTTACTTAATTTTTATTACAGATTAGACATTTTTACTAATCGAGTGTAATCTTTTTCAGCGTCTAGTTTTGATTTTTCAAATAGACGTTCATAGTTATCTTCATTAACATTTGGAAGTTGTGCATATCTTCTTTCTTGCATTAAGAAGTCTGGATATAAGTCAAAGTTTGGTTTTGGTGAATCAATCACTAATGGTTGTTCAAGTTCTGGATTGTATCTGTATAGAGTCCAATATCCTGAAGCAACTGCTTCTTTTTGACGTTTTTGGTGATTACTTAATCCACCCTTAATTCCATGTTCAATACATGGTGAGTAAGCAATGATTAATGAAGGTCCATTATAAGCTTCGGCTTCTTTCATAGCTTTAATCGTTTGCATACGGTTTGCGCCCATTGAGATTGATGCAACGTAGACATGGCCATAAACCATCATCATTTGACCAATAGCTTTTTTAGCGGTTCCCTTACCTGCTGATGCGAATTTTGCAATCGATGCAGCTGGTGTTGCTTTAGATGATTGTCCACCTGTATTAGAATAAACTTCAGTATCTAAGATCATTACGTTGACATCTAATTTATTAGCTAAAACGTGGTCTAATCCGCCAAAGCCGATATCATATGACCATCCATCTCCACCAATAATCCATACTGATTTAGAAATAAGATCTTTTTCAAATTCAAGTACTTCTTTAACTTTTTCAGATTTACTTGCGTTAATTAGATTTACTAACTCTTTTACTAAAAAGCGCTCTTCAACACGGTCATCTTTAACAGCTAAGTATTTTTCAATTTGTTGTAATAATTCTGGTTCAACTTCATCTTTTGCAGCTGTTAGAATATCAACAATTTTTTGTGAAACTGTCATTTGAGCGATTTTCATTCCAAATCCAAATTCAGCATTATCTTCAAATAGTGAGTTAGCCCATGCAATACCTTCATCATTTTTGTCAGTAACACAAGCAGAACTTGGTGTAGAAGCTGTATAAATTGATGAACAACCTGTAGCATTAGCAATTAACATGTCTCTACCAAATAGTTGTGATGCAAGACGGTAGTATGGAGTTTCTCCACAACCAGCACATGCGCCACTTACTTCAAAGTAAGGTTCTAAAAATTGTGTTCCCTTAATAGTATCTGTACTAAAAATATCTGATTTGTATTCTGTTTCTTTATATAAGTAGTTAGCTAAAGGAGCTTCGTGCATTTGTTCATTTACATCAACCATAACAAGTGCTTTTTCGCCACCCTTACCTGGACATTCAGTTGCACATAATGCACAACCTACACAGTTATCTGGTGAAACTTGGACACGGTAGTATAAACCTTCAGTGCCTTTACCCATTGGTTTAATTGTTTCAACAAAGTCTACTGGTGCATTAGCTATTTCTTCTTCAGTAAGCATGAAAGTTCTAATTGTAGCATGTGGACATACAAATGAACAAAATCCACATTGGATACAGTTTTCTGGAATCCATTTAGGAACTTGTGTTGCAATTTGTCTGTGTTCATTAAATGAAGCATTATTTTTTAATGTTCCATCTAAAATGTCATGTTCAATAAATGCTGATACTGGAAGTTCATAACCATTAAGTGCATTAATTTCACTTACAAAATTGTCAAAGTAATCATTTCCTGTACCTTCACGTTTAATTACTGTTAAGTCTTTCCAAGCTGGATCAACTGTAACTTGAACTAATCCATCTTTTCCAAGATCGATAGCACGGTGGTTAGCATTAACTATTTCTTCACCCTTGCTGCCATAAGTTGCAGCTGCAGCTTCTTTCATACGCTTAATAGCTGAATCATAATTCATAATACTTGGATTTAGTGCAAAGAAACTTGATTGTAAAATTGTATTAGTTCTTCTACCCATACCAATTGTTTGTGCAAGTGCTACAGCATTAATAACGTAGAATTTTGCATCTAAATCAGCTAATTGTTTTTTAAATCTATTTGGTAAATGATCAATTAACTCTTGTCCTGAAAAAGTTGAAGCTAAAAGAAATGTTCCTCCAGGTTTTAAGTTTTTAAGCATGTCATACTTGTACACATATGAATCTAGTGAACATGAAATAAAGTCTGCTTTATCGATATAATAAGTTGATCTAATTGTTGATGGTCCAAATCTTAAGTGTGAACGTGTTGCGCCCCCAGCTTTTTTACTGTCATAAGCAAAGTAAGCTTGTGATTGAAGATCTGTATTGTCACCAATAATTTTGATAGAGTTTTTATTTGCTGATACTGTACCATCTGATCCTAAACCATAGAATAAACAAGATGTATAATCTGAATCTACTGTAAAGTTATGATCACTTACAAGTGATAAGTTAGTAACATCATCATTAATACTAATTGTAAATCCAGTGTGTGGATCTTCTTTTAATAAATGATCGAAGACTGCTTTAATATCACGTGGCTGTGTATCTTTTGAAGATAGACCATAGCGTCCACCAACAATTGTTTCAATGTTTTTATAACCTGAAAGTTCTGCTTTAACATCTAAATATAAAGGCTCATGTGAACCTTGTTCTTTAGTACGGTCTAAAACAGCTATTTTTTTCACTGATTCAGGTAAAACTGCTAGTAAGTGTTTAGCTGAAAAAGGTCTATAAAGATGAACTTTAATCATCCCAACTTTTTCGCCCTCTTTATTTAATTTATCTATTACTTCGTGAGTTGTTTCTGTAACTGAACCCATTGCAATAATAATTCTATCGGCATCTGCTGCTCCATAATAAGTAAATGGTGCATAATGACGTCCCGTTAATTGAGAAATTTTTTCCATGTAATCGGCAACGATATCAGCGATTGCTCCATGATGATTGTTTTGAGCTTCACGACCTTGGAAATAAATATCATCGTTTTCTGCTCCACCACGAGTTACAGCGTTACCATGTGGATTTAGTGCATTATTTCTAAATCTCGCAACTGCCTCTCTATCAAGAAGTGGTTCTAAGTCTTTTTGTTCTAAAACCTGGATTTTTTGAATTTCATGAGAAGTTCTAAATCCATCAAAAAAGTGTAAAACTGGCGTTGATGCTTTAATTGCAGATAAATGTGCAACACCGGCCAAGTCCATTGCTTCTTGAACAGAGTGTGATGAAATCATTGTTACCCCTGTTTGTCTTACAGCATAAATATCTTGGTGGTCACCAAAAATAGATAGTGCTCTTGTAGCAATTGATCTAGCAGAAACGTGCATAACTGCTGGTAACATTTCCCCAACCCATTTATACATGTTAGGAATCATTAATAGTAAACCTTGTGATGCTGTATAAGTTGTTGATAAAGCACCCGCTTGTAGTGCACCATGAACTGATGCTGCCGCTCCACCTTCTGATTGTAGTTGAACGACGTTAACTGCTGAATTAAATATATTTTTTCGCCCTTGCGAAGCCCACTCATCAACCAGTTCAGCCATAGTTGACGAAGGTGTAATTGGATAGATACCAGCTACATCAGTAAACATATATGAAATATGCGCTGCTGCGGTATTACCATCCATTGACATAAATTTTTTCGACATTTTTACCTCCTGTTACATACATTGACATTATACAAAAAAATTCAATATAATACCATAGATTTTCCGGTATTTGAATTAATATGCCCTAAATATCGATAATTAGTGGCTTATTATAGAAAATCTTAGATAATTAATCAATAAAGTATGAAACCGTTCTCTTTTCTATGATAGAATATTGTAGATGAGGTGGAAATATGAAAGTAGAAAAAAAAGTATTTGGAAAATTGCTAAATGGCAAACAAGCACATTTGTATACTATAGAAAACTCTATGGGGACAAAACTTGTCTTAAGTGATTATGGTGCTACTATAGTTAATATATTTATTAAAGATGGAAACGACGAATTGATTGATGTTGCCTTAGGTCATTTAGCTTTTGAGCAATATATTAAAAATTCAGGTAATTTGGGATGTGTTGTTGGTAGAAATGCTAACAGAATTGAAAATGCTCAAATTGATATAAATAACATTAAATATGATTTAGAAGTAAACGATGGTCCAAATAACTTACACACCGGCAGCAATGGATTACAAACATCACTTTTAAAAGTCGATTGTGGTGTAAATCAAATTACATTTATTAAAATAGTTAAGCATTTAGAAGATGGATTCCCTGGTAACTTATATATTGAAATTACCTATACTTTGACTCAAGATAATCAAATAGTTATTAACTACATGGCTAAAAGTGACCAAGACACAGTTGTTAATCTAACAAATCACTCTTACTTTAATTTAAATGGCCAAGATCAATCATCAATATATAATCATAAATTAAAAATAGACGCAAATTTTTATTCACCAAATACAAAGGATTCAATTCCAACTGGTGAGATAGTAAAGGTTGAAAATAGTGACTTTGATTTTAAAGATTTTAAATATTTAAAACAACCTTTAAATAGTCAAAATGAGCAAATAAAAAGTTTTAATGGAATCGATCATAATTTTTTATTAAATGGCAGTGGATTAAGAAATGTAGCTAGTCTATATAACCCTAAAAATAACTTATTATTAGAAGTTATAACAGATAAAAATGCAATGCACGTTTATAGTGCAAATCATTTCCCAGATGATTCTACCATTAATAAAAATAATTTAAAATATCCCCTTCATGGTGGTATAGCCTTTGAAACACAAACTGTACCAAATGCTTTAAACATGCCTTGGCTTAAATCACCGCTACTTTTAGCAAACAATCTTTACAAGACAACAACAATTTTTAAATTTTCAGTTAAAAAATAAGTAAAAGCCAAATAAATAAAAGAGCTACCGGTTATTCGGTAGCTCTTTTACTTAACCAATTTGCTTAGCGCCATCGCCCACTTGGGCAACATAGAAATCAGCTTTGTAGCCAATTTTTTTTGCGTAAGCTTCCCCCACTTTATCAATGAAACTGTCAATTTGGTCATTTTTGACAATTGCAATAGCACAGCCCCCAAAGCCTGCACCAGTAACTCTAGCACCTAAACAGCCTGGTTGTTTCCAAGCGGTTTTGGCTAGTGTATCTAACTCAATACCTGTAACTTCATAATCATCACGTAATGAGATATGACTCTCATTCATTAGTTTTCCAAATTTAGCTAAATCGCCACTTTTTAAAACTTTAGACGCTTGTAATGTTCGTTCATTTTCACTAATAGCATGTCTTGCTCGACGATATTGTGTTGGATTACTTAATAATTCTTTGCTCGCTTCTAACTGTTTTGAGCTTAAATCACATAGAAATTTAATGTCGTATTCTTTACTTAAAATATCATATGCACTATCACATTCAGCCTTGCGCTCATTATAAGCAGAATCGGCTAAACCTCTTTTTTTATTTGTATTCATAATAACAATTGAATTATCATTTAACTCTAGTGGAATATAATCATAGTCAAGTGAGTTTGTATTAAGTAAAATCGCTTGTTCTTTTTTCCCAAAACCAATTGCAAACTGATCCATAATTCCAGTACTAACGCCGATAAATTCATTTTCAACCTTTTGAGCTAATTTTACAATATCTAGCATTTCTAAGTTAAATTCAAACAAATCGTTAATAATTACCCCCGTAACCATTTCGATAGAAGCACTACTTGATAATCCTGAGGCATATGGAATATTACCATAATAAGCAATATTTAAGCCATGTTTTATATGAAAGCCTGCTTCTTCAAATTTTTTAAACATTCCCTTGGTATAGTTTACCCAATTATCTTTTTTATCATATTTAATATCTTCCAAATTAACACTAATGACTCCCAAGTCATCCATGTTTAGTGAATAAAAATGTACTTCTCTATCTTCTCTTTTACTAACAAGTGCTTTTGTCCCTAAAGTTATAGCACAAGGCATAACTAAACCACCGCTATAATCAATGTGTTCACCAATTAAATTAATTCTACCTGGAGCAAAAAATTCACTTGTATGTTGTTGCTTGAAATGTTGTATAAATTTATCTTCAAGTATCATCTATCTTTTCTCCATTGTTTTTCTAATATCTAAGGCAACAGCAATAATAATTACTAAACCTTGGATAACGTTTACCATTTCTGGTGAAACACCTAAGAAATTCAATGACGTTTTAAGTAATTCAAAGACTAAAACCCCTAATAGTACGCCTGGAATTGTACCTTCCCCACCAGCTGTTGAAACTCCACCAATAGTAGCAGAAGCAATTGCTTCAAGTTCATATCCTGTACCACCATTTGCTCCAACTGAACCTGTTTTTGCAGCAAGTAAATATCCTGCTAAAGCATATAATAGACCAGCTAGTGCATAAATTTTAACTTTGGAAAAAGCAACGTTTACTCCAGATACTTCTGCAGCTTCTTCGTTTCCACCAATTGCATACATGTATTTACCGTGTTTTGTTTTATTGTAGAGTACCCACATTAAAACTCCAACAACAGCTGCAATTACTGCAAGATATGGAATAAAACCAAAGATCTTACCTGAACCTATTGTTAAAAACTCTGGTTTGAAAGTCCCAATTGGTCGGTTTTTACTATAAAGCATGTTAAGTCCAAACACCATAATTTGTGCACCAAGTGTGGCTAAAAACGCTGGAACTTTTAAATAAGCAATAACTAGACCATTAAACATACCAAATAACATTCCCATAACTAAAACAATTAATAACGGAACTATAATTGGCATATCTGGTACATTAGGGAAAAATTTCCCTACAAAATCAGGTCTTTGTACTAGTGTACCAGCCACTACAGCCGATAAACCTGTAATACGTCCAGCAGACAAGTCAGTACCGCGAGTAATCAGTGTTCCTGAAACCCCCATCGCAATAATGAATCTAACTGAAGAGTTAGTCAAAATGTTTGTAAAGTTTTGTAGTGAAAAAAACGTAGGTCTAACAATACTCGTATAAACAACCATTGCTAGTACTACTAAATACAATCCATTTTCAGTTACAAAATGTTTTAAGTCAAACGCCTTAAAATCAAATGTTCTTTTATTTTTTTTCATAATAAATCTCCTTACATAAATCTAGTTGCTAAATCCATAATATCTTCTTGTGTCGCTTGCTCAGCATCTAAAAATCCTGACACTCGCCCTTCACACATGACCATAATTCGATCAGATATTCCCAATAATTCTGGCATTTCTGATGAAATCATAATTATACTTTTACCACTGGCTGCAAGCCTATCGATAATCTCATAAATTTGATATTTTGCTCCAACGTCGATTCCCCTAGTCGGCTCATCCAAAATAAATATTTCTGGATCATTTGCTAACCATCTTGAAATAATAACTTTTTGTTGATTTCCACCTGATAAACTCTTAATTGGCGTTTTATGACTTGGTGTCTTTATTGATAAAGCATCGATATTTTCTTGAACAATATTTCTAATACCTTCTTCATCTAATAAACGATTTTTCTTAACAAATTGTTCGATTGATGCCATTGCAACATTGTCTTCAACTGAAAGTACACCAAAGATTCCATTTCTTCTTCGATCTTCCGTTAAAAGTGCGATGCCTAACTTGATTGCATCTTTAGGACGTCCAATTTGAATTTCTTCACCTTTTAAATACATTTTTCCAGTTGTTGTGGTTCTAAGTCCATAAATAGCTTCTATAAATTCAGTTCTTTGAGCTCCAACCAATCCACCAACTCCAAGTATCTCACCCTTATTTAATTCAAAATGGGCATTCTTAAAAGATAATGGGTTAGGTGATGTCATGTTTTCAACTTTAAATATTACTTCATCACTAACGACATTAGTTTTTGCTGGAAACATTCCTGTTAATTCACGTCCAACCATATGTTTAATAATCTTTGCATTAGTCAATTCATTTGCTGGCCAAGTGCCAACATACTTACCATCGCGTAAAATTGTTACTTCATCTGATATTCTTAATATTTCTTCCATTTTGTGAGAAATATAAATAATAGCAATACCCTGAGCGCGTAATTTATCTATAATATTAAATAAAAGCGCAGATTCATTTTGGGTTAATGAAGAAGTTGGTTCATCCATAATTACAATTTTAGCATCTTGTGAAACAGCTTTTGCAATTTCAACTGATTGCATTTGGGATACTGTCAAATCATTTAAATTAGTTTTTGGATCAATCTCTAATCCGACTTGACTCAATAAATCTTTTGTATCTGCATACATTTTATGGTGATCGACTAAACCATATTTATTAATAGGATATCTGCCTAGAAAAATATTTTCTCCAACTGTCATCATTCTAATTGGGTTTAACTCTTGATGAATCATTGAAATACCAGCATCGATACCTTCTTTAGCGCTATGAAATTCAACTTCTTTTCCTTGATAAAGAACTGTACCTTTATCTCTTTTATATATTCCAAAAAGAGTTTTCATTAACGTTGATTTTCCTGCACCATTTTCACCCATTAAAGCATGAACTGTTCCTGGTTTTAGATCTAGTTTTACATCATCTAGTGCTATAACTCCAGGAAATTCTTTTCTCATTTCTTTCATTTGTAGAATATATTCACTCATTTTAACACCTATCCATTTCATAAAGTATACAAGTGTGCCTTATAGCACACTTGTATGAATATAAGACTATTTTAATTCAAATCTTATTTAGCACGTTCTTCGTAACGTTTTACTACTTCTTCTACTGTTTCTGCTCTAAAGTCTGCACGTACTGGTTCTGCATCTTTTGGAGTG
>LFRM01297151.1_pt1 | contig 34301 bp, 30 predicted proteins | sample 618341 | NCBI WGS metagenome assembly LFRM01 (sample SAMN03654438, study PRJNA283298) | anaerobic digester metagenome | isolation source: pool of bioreactors CSTR01a, CSTR02a, and CSTR03a thermophilic anaerobic... | place: Denmark: Kgs. Lyngby | collected 2014-05-21 | reverse complement strand
GCAGAAAACTTTGACCAACAGGTTATCGAAAAATCTTTCAGCACACCTGTTCTGGTGGATTTCTGGGCGGAGTGGTGTGCTCCTTGTAAAGCACTAATGCCGCTACTGGAAAAAATCACCGCCCATTACAACGGTGGCTTGTTACTGGCCAAGGTCAATTGCGATATTGAACAGGAAATAGTGGCACGCTTTGGCGTACGCAGCCTGCCTACCGTGGTGCTGTTTAAAGACGGTCAACCTGTGGATGGCTTTGCCGGTGCGCAACCAGAATCACAGATTAAAGAAATGCTCGCTAAACACTTGGCTGAACCCGAAGCGCCCAGTCTTTCACCGTTAGAACAGGCGCAGCAATTTTTTTATCAAGGCGAATTTGCACAAGCCGAAGCACTACTAAAAGCCCTACTGACTGAGGACAACAGCAACGCGCAAGCGCTAATTTTATTTGGTCGCTGCTTAATTGAACGTAATGAACTGGCAGAGGCTGAACAAGTACTTAATGCCGTCAACACCGATGAGCTCAAGCATGCACTGGCGGCTGCCAAGGCACAGCTGACTTTTTTACGTCAGGCTGAAAAAATGCCAGAAATGGCCGATTTAAAAACGCGCATTGCGCAAGATGCCAATGATGACGAAGCGGTGTATCAATTGGCCATTCAACAGCTGGCCCGCCAACAGTACGAACCTGCACTACAAGCACTATTGTTAATTTTTACGCGCAATCGCAGTTTTAACGAAGGCGCTGCACACCGCACTCTGCTGCAGGTTTTTGATCTGCTGGGTACAGAGCACCCGCTAGTGACAGACTATCGCCGCAAGCTCTATCAAGCGCTGTACTGATTTTTTGTTAATGAGTGAGTCGCGGCTTAAGCCAAGACTCACTTGCATCGCCAGCTTAAGCGAAAAACAACCGTTTCAACTCTGCACCCGGATCCTGTGCGCGCATAAAGGCTTCGCCCACTAGAAAACCATGCACATTATTAATCTGCATTAGCTCCACATCGGCGCGCTGTAAGATACCGCTTTCAGTGATCACAATACGGTCCTTAGGAATACGCGGTAGCAAATCCAATGTCGTGGCCAACGACACCTCAAAGGTGTGCAAATCGCGGTTATTAATGCCTACCAAGGGCGTGTCTAATACCTCTAATACGCGGTCCAGCTCATCGGCAGTGTGCACCTCAGCCAAGACATCAAGGTCGAGTTCTTTAGCCGCTGCCGCTAGCTCTTGCATCTGCGCATCTGACAAGCATGCGGCAATTAGCAAGATAGCGTCCGCTTCAATCGCGCGCGCTTCCAACACCTGATAGGGGTCAATCATAAAGTCCTTGCGAATCACCGGCAGGCTGCACGCGTTTCGTGCTTCTTGCAGGTAACGATCGGCACCCTGAAAGAAATCAATATCCGTCAGCACCGACAGGCAGGCAGCACCCGCTGCCGCATAGCTGTGGGCAATGTCTGCAGGCACGAAATTCTCACGCAAAACACCTCGACTTGGCGAAGCTTTTTTAATTTCCGCAATTACAGCCGCTTGCTTAGCAGTTACTTTACGCTGCAGCGCTTGAGCAAAACCGCGTACAGGTGTTACATCAGAAATTTGCGCTTCCAGTTCAGACAAGCTCACTATAGCTTTGCGCTGAGCTACTTCCTCCTGCTTACGCAGCACTATTTTTTCTAATACCGTCGGCATGCTCATGCTCAAGACTCCTGCTTAAAAACTGAAGTAAAGGATACCAACTCGACCAGCTTTTCCAAAGCCAGCCCGGTATATATAGTGTCGTGGGCGCGCTGCACGCCTTCTTCGAGACTTGCGGCTATGCCACTGACATAAATCGCCGCGCCCGCATTTAGGGCAATCATTTCTGCCGCTTTGTGCGCGTAAGGCAGTTCACGAGCGAGAAAAGTATCTTTAATCAACGCATAAGACGCGGCGGAGTCCGTGACTTCCAAGCCAATCAGCGACTGGCTATTAATGCCAAAATCTTCTGGCTGAATACGGTACTCGCGGATTTCGCCGTCTTTTAATTCTGCTACATGGGTCGGTGCGCCTAGGCTGATTTCATCCATGCCATCCTGTGCGTGCACCACCATCACATGGGTGCTGCCTAGTCGTTGTAGCACCTCAGCTAGCGGGCGACACAGTTGGCGACTGAACACACCTATCACTTGGTTTTTAACCTGCGCTGGGTTAGTCAGCGGCCCGAGGATATTAAACAGGGTACGCAAGCCCAGTTCTTTGCGCGGCCCCAAGGCATGACGCATCGCGCCGTGATGTGCGGGGGCAAACATAAAGCCCACGCCTACGGTTTCTACGCAGCGCGCCACCTGTTCGGGGGTTAAGTCCAAATGGACACCGGCGGTTTGCAGTAAATCTGCACTGCCGCTATTGCCAGACACCGCGCGATTACCGTGCTTAGCCACATGACCGCCTGCTGCCGCCACCACAAAGGCCGCCGCTGTGGAGACGTTAAAGATATTCATGCCATCGCCGCCAGTGCCGCAAGTGTCCACCAAGTAAGGCACATTCACGGTGACCGGTTCAGCTAACTCGCGCAATACCTGCACCGCACCGACGATCTCGTCAATGCTTTCACTTTTCATCCGCAATCCAATCAGGAAAGCCCCAATCTGAGCGTCCGTACATTGGCCAGTCATAATCTGGCGCATCACCGATTGCATTTGCTCGGTACTTAAATCCAGATTATTCACTATCCAGTTCAGTGCTTCTTTAATGTGCATTGTTCTACCTTCTATCTGTCTACTGCTTAGAGCAGTTCTTTGCGCAGCTGTGCCGGACTCTTAGGCGACAACAAGCCGGGCGCTATATCAAACACTGTTTTCGCGCCAATATCGCTTAAACGACTCAGCCGGTGCACAGCACGGGCATAAGCAACCAACACGCTGGCGGTAAACTCGGGATTGCTGTTTAGCTTAAGCGAGAACTCCATCACCTGATCATTGTCCAGCGCACTTTTACCACTTCGAATAACAAAACCACCGTGCGGCATGGCGCTGTGCTCATTGGCTAGAGTGTTCTCATCAATAAAGTGAACTGTCGTGTCGTAATCCGCAAAGTAAGCTGGCATGGTCACAATCGCTTGGCGGACCTGATCCGCATCCGCACCCTCTTCCAGCACAACATAGCACTCACGCACATGTTTTTCTTTGGTACTTAACTCTGGCAGCGCGCCACTGCGCACCCGCTCAATGGCATCAGTGGACGGAATGGTGTATTGCACGCCCGCTTTGACGCCGGGCACACGGCGCACGGCATCCGAGTGGCCTTGGCTTAAGCCCTTACCCCAAAAGGTATAGGTTTCACCGACGGGCAAAATGGCTTCGCCCACGAGTCTATTAATCGAAAATAAGCCTGGGTCCCAACCTGCGGAGAGCAAGTACACATGCCCTGATTCGCGTGCGGGTTTGTCCACGCTGTTGTAATACTCAGGAATCTGCGCGTGGGTATCGTAGCTGTCGACGGTATTAAACAAGCCCGCCATGTAAGGACCTTGCTCGGGCAGATCGGCTTTAGAGCCGCCGCACAGAATCATTACGTCAATCTCGTCCTGATAGGCGGCCACTTCATCAATCGCATAGACCGGCACGCTCGTATCCAATAGTTGCACGCTGGCAGGCTCTCGGCGGCTAAACACGCCGACCAAACGCATATCAGGCGACTGCTGCAGTGCGGCTTCAACGCCACGGCCAAGGTTGCCGTAGCCGGTTATCCCAATGCGGATTTGTTGTGTCATTGTTTCACCTGTTTTATTGCTAAAGGGCGTCAAGCGCGTAGCGGCTAACGCTTAATTTGGTTGCGCTAAAGCCACGGCTTTAAACATAGCGCGGCGCTTGTTGAGGGTTTCTTCCCATTCAGCAGCGGGCTTAGAGTCCGCCACAATGCCAGCTCCGGCCTGCACATGCAAAACGCCCTGCGCAATAATGGCAGTGCGGATAGCAATGGCCATATCCATATTGCCATTCCACGCCCAGTAGCCGACCGCACCGCCATAGATACCGCGTTTAACTGGCTCTAGCTCATCAATGATTTGTAAAGCACGCAGCTTAGGCGCACCCGATAGCGTACCCGCAGGTAAAATCGCTTTCAGTGCATCCATGGCCGTTAAGTCGGGGTTAAGCTGTCCCGTCACGTTGGAGACTATATGCATCACATTGGAATAACGCTCAACCACCATGCGCTCCGTCACTTTGACCGTCGCCTCATCCGCGACCAACGCCACATCCGCACAGCCTAAATCGATCAGCATTTCATGCTCAGACAGCTCTTTTTTATCAGCCATCAGCTCGCGTTCTAACGCCACGTCTTCTTCTTGCGTGGCGCCACGTGGGCGCGTGCCGGCAATGGGTCGCACCGTCACTAAGCCTTCTTCAACCCGCACCAATACCTCGGGTGAGCTGCCGACCACATGGAAATCATCCATGTTAAAAAAGTACATATAGGGCGTGGGATTAAAGCAACGCAGCGCACGGTAGAGATCAATAGGTGCTGCTGTGAACGGCACTGACATGCGCTGGGAAATCACCACCTGTAAGCAGTCACCGGCAGCAATGTCGTCTTGAATTCGCGCAACGGCTTGCTCAAAAGCTTCGCGAGAAAAGCTGGATTCAAACTCGGGCTCGACAGTATTCATGTGGTTTAAGTCGACACCCAAGCGCGGTTGAATCGGCTGACGCAAACGCGCGGTCAATTCATCCAAACGCTGCTGGCCGCGGGCATAGGCATCCGGCTCATTCGGGTCCGCTAAGACAATGGTGTACAGCGTGCCTGCGAGGTTATCAAACACCACCACTGCATCAGACACTAACAACAAAATGTCTGGGGTCTGCAAAGCATCGGGATTCGGACACGCGCCCAGTTCTGGCATCACATAACGCACGCTGTCATAACCAAAGTAGCCAACCAAACCACCGTTAAAACGCGGCAAGTTTGGCAAACTCGGCACTGAGTAGCGGGCTTTAAAGGCTTCAATAAAACTTAAGGGGTCGGCACACTGCTGCTGTTCAACCTGCTCGCCATCGGTAGTGACGGTGACTTCATCCCCACTGACGCGCAGCTGGGTGCGGCTTGGCAAACCAATAATGGAATAACGCCCCCACTTCTCACCGCCCTGAACGGACTCGAGCAAATAGGAATAAGGCGCATCGGCCAGTTTTAAATACACAGACAGCGGGGTGTCAAAGTCAGCCAAGGTCACGCGCGATAATGGGATGCGGTTATAGCCTTGGCTGGCAAGCTGCAAAAATTCTTCTTGGGTCATAAGCAGGTCTCGTGGAGGAGGAGAGAGTTCAATAAAAATACGCAAAGCCAGTCGCACAAGCGACTACAAACAAAATTTAAGCGCGCCAGCGCCAACGACGCCAAACTATTAAAAACGGCCAATCTTGTTGTTTACGTACTAAAGCCACGAGTGTTTCCTTAGTGAATTTAGGAGAAATTATCAGTATTTCAGGCGGATAACATTAGCGCAGCTTAACCCTGTATGCAAGATTTTCTCTTTATGCCTGCGTATTAGATTAGACAATTAAATGCGTCGTTTCATTTAGACAAAATCAACGCACTTTTTCCTTTTTAACAAGGGCGCTGGTATTATTCGCGTTTTCCTTGGCCGACCTATTTATCATGCTTGAGCGCATTTTCCAGTTAAACGCACATAACACCACGGTGCGTACCGAGATCCTTGCCGGTATCACCACTTTCTTAACCATGGCTTATATTCTGTTTGTTAACCCCAGCATGCTGGCGGAAACAGGCATGGATATTGGTGCGGTGTTTGTTGCTACCTGTTTGGCTGCCGCTATCGGCTCTTCCATTATGGGCCTGCTCGCTAATTACCCTATTGCTCTGGCTCCCGGCATGGGTTTGAACGCCTTTTTCGCCTACACTGTAGTGCTGACCATGGGTTATAGCTGGCAAGTTGGTCTAGGGGCAGTGTTTATCTCAGGCGTGCTGTTTTTTGCCATGTCGCTGTTTAAGGTGCGCGAGTGGATTATCAATAGCATCCCGTTGCCGTTACGCTCGGCTATCAGCGCCGGTATAGGCTTATTTCTTGCATTGATTGCGTTAAAAAACGCCGATATTGTGGTTGCTCATCCAGCAACATTAGTGAGCTTAGGCGATCTCAGCCAACACGGCCCCATCCTTGCCGCACTAGGTTTTATGATTATCGTGACCCTGTCTTATCGCAAGGTTACCGGTGCAGTAATGATTGGCATATTACTGGTAACCGTCGTCTCCATTCTCTTAGGTTTTTCTCAACTAGACGGCATTGTTAGCGCACCGCCCAGTCTTGCGCCAACGCTGATGCAGCTGGATATAGCCGGTGCTTTAGATGTGGGATTGATCAGCGTGATTTTTGCGTTTTTGTTTGTCGACCTGTTTGATACCTCCGGCACTCTGATTGGTGTTTCCCAGCGCGCCGGTTTGGTCGATGAAAAAGGACAGATGCCTAAGCTGGGGCGCGCACTATTAGCAGACAGTACCGCCACCATGGCCGGCGCTTGCATGGGTACATCAACTACAACCAGCTATGTGGAGTCCGCTGCCGGCGTAGCTGCCGGTGGCCGTACGGGGTTAACCGCTTGTGTGGTGGCGTTATTGTTTTTACTCAGCCTGTTTTTCGCCCCACTGGCGAGCGCTATTCCAGCCTACGCTACCGCACCCGCACTGTTTTTTGTCGCCGTACTAATGACCGAAGGCTTAGCTAAAATTGACTGGCAGGATCTAACGGTCGCTGCGCCCGTCGTGATCACTGCATTAACGATGCCGCTCACGTTTTCCATTGCCAACGGCATTGCTTTTGGCTTTATTAGCTGGACGGTAATTAAGCTACTCAGCGGCCGTTACAAAGACATCAATAGCGCATTATGGATTCTGTCTATTCTGTTCATTATAAAACTCGGATTTTTTCCATAAGCATGATTACTGACTTCTCTGCCACTGCCTACCAGCAACAACTTGCTGATAAAAAAACACGCCTCAACCAGCTGCTAGCGCCTTTCACCCCACTTCAACCGCAGGTATTTGAGTCGCCGGCGCAGCATTTTCGCTTGCGTGCGGAATTCCGTGTGTGGCATCAGGGGGAGGAATCCTTTTACGCCATGTTTAATCCGCAGGATAAGCGCACGCCGATTTTGCTTGAGCAGCTGCCCATCGCCAGCGAATTGATTAACCAATTAATGCCACGGCTCAAAGCTGCTTGGCAGGCGAGCAAAGAGTTGTCGCACAGATTGTTTCAGGTTGAGTTTTTAACCACATTATCAGGCGAGGCTTTAGTGACGCTGTGTTATCACCGCCCACTGGGTGAGGCTTGGCGGCAGGAAGCAGAAAAGCTAGCTAAAGAGTTAGGGATAGGTTTAATTGGTCGCTCTCGCGGACAACGTCTGGTAATTGGTCATGACCACGTCAACGAGCAACTGAGCGTTGCAGGGCGCAGCTTTAGTTATCGCCAACCAGAAGGTGCTTTTACTCAACCTAACGGTGTGGTCAACCAGCATATGCTGAATTGGGCCTATCAGGCGCTGGGCGAACGTGATGATGATCTGCTTGAGCTGTATTGCGGCAACGGTAACTTTACTTTGCCGCTGTCCACGCGCGTACGTAAGGTGCTGGCCACTGAAATCAGCAAAACCTCAGTCAATGCGGCCATCGCTAATCTAACCGCTAACGATATAGACAACATCGAGCTGGTGCGCCTATCCGCGGAAGAACTCACCCAAGCGCTGCAAGGCGTGCGCCCGTTCCGCCGTTTGGCGCATGTGGATTTAAGCAGCTATGAGTTTGGTACCGTATTTGTCGACCCGCCCCGGGCCGGCATGGATGTGGATACCTGCGAGTTGGTGCGCCGCTTTCCCAGAATTTTATATATTTCCTGCAATCCAGACACCCTAGCCGCCAATATCGCTCAGCTTGCCGACACCCACCGTATTACCCAGTGTGCTCTGTTTGATCAGTTTCCATGGACGGAGCATATAGAGACTGGAGTGCTGCTAGAAAAGCTTTAAACCTGCCTACTCACCCCAGCGCGGTAACATAGTTTGTGGAATATCCAGCTGATTTAAAATCCGCGCTACCACAAAATCAATCAAATCATCCACTGATTGCGGCTGATGATAAAAGCCGGGTGAGGCAGGCAGGATCACTGCGCCCATTTGACTCAGCTTGAGCATGTTCTCTAAGTGAATCGATGAATAAGGTGCTTCGCGCGGCACTATTATCAGCTGGCGGCGCTCTTTTAGGGTGACATCTGCTGCACGTTCAATCAGATTATTACTCGCGCCTGTGGCAATCGCCGACAAAGTCCCCATCGAACAAGGCACCACCACCATGGAGCTGGGCGCCCCTGAGCCTGAGGCAACCGGCGCCATCCAGTCTTCCTGGCTGTGTACATGAATTTGATCGGGCGCTGCACCCGTATATTCGGTCAAAAAGTGCTGCATGGCTTGCGCTTTAGGTGGCAAGCAAACGTCCGTTTCTGTAGCCATCACCAGCAACGCTGCTTTGGAAATCAAAAAATGCACCTCGCGCTCTTCCTGCACCAAGCAGTCCAGCAGGCGCAGACCGTATTGCACGCCAGATGCACCGGTCATCGCTAGAGTGATTCGTTTCGTGCCACTCATTTAACTCTCCAATGCTTTAGCAAGTAACTGCGGCAACCCACCAAAACCACCATTGCTCATCAGTACCACATGGGTTGCGGGTGTTGCTTGTTTTAGCACCTGCTCGACAATGCCATCCAAACTGCCGAGTACCTGGGTAGGCACGGGCGCATTCTGCAGCGCTGCGGCCAAATCCCAACCTAGGGTCTCCGGTGCATACCAAATCGCCAAGTCCGCAGCAGCAGTTGAAGGGGCTAAACCCTCGCGATGCGCACCCAACTTCATAGAATTGGAGCGCGGTTCAATCACCGCAATAATTTTATCGGCGCCGACCTGATGCCTTAAACCCTGCAGCGTGCTTTCAATGGCGGTGGGGTGATGGGCAAAGTCATCGTACAAAACGACACCTTTACTATCAGTGATTTTTTCCATACGTCTTTTAACGCTTTTAAACTGCGCCAGCGCTGCAATAGCTTGCGCGGGTAACACGCCCACATGACGTGCAGCGGCAATAGCAGCTAAGGCATTAGCCACATTATGCTGACCGGTTAACGACCAATGCACTTCACCCTGCAGCTCCTTGTCGAACAGCACCTTAAAGGCACTGCCGTCAGCACTGATGAGTTCCACTTGCCACTGTCCGGCATCGCCCGTGGTTTGTGTCGGCGTCCAGCAGCCGCGCTGCACTACTCGCTCCAGCGCAGACTCTTGCGCCGGATAGATGACTAAGCCATTGCTGGGCACTGTGCGCAGCAGGTGATGGAACTGGGTTTCAATCGCGGCTAAATCGGCAAAAATATCCGCATGGTCAAATTCAAGATTATTTAGCACCAAAGTACGCGGACGGTAATGAATAAACTTAGAGCGTTTGTCGAAAAAGGCACTGTCATACTCATCGGCTTCTACGACAAAAAAATCACTGCCCCCTAAGCGCGCGGACACGGAGAAGTTTTGCGGCACACCGCCAATCAAAAAACCGGGCTGCATGCCCGCATCTTCTAAAATCCATGCCAACATACTGGAAGTCGTAGTTTTGCCATGGGTGCCCGCTACTGCCAGCACCCATTTACTCTGCAACACATGCTCAGACAGCCACTGCGGCCCGGAGGTATAAGGCAGTCCGCGCTCCAACACATATTCCACCGCCGGATTGCCGCGCGACAGCGCATTGCCGATGACCACCAAATCAGGGGCGGGCTGTAAATGCTCCGGATGATAACCCTGAAGCAGCTCAATTCCCTGCTGCTCAAGCTGCGTACTCATTGGCGGATAAACATTGGCATCTGAGCCGGTAACCCTGTAACCCTGCTGCTTGGCGAGAATGGCGAGCGAACCCATAAAGGTGCCGCAGATACCCAGAATATGAATGTGTTGACTCATTGCTGCCTCATTTTTTAGAGTGCTTGCCAGATAAAGCATTCTGGACCATGCTTGCACTCGTATTAGTTAGTATAGGATTTTTTCATTTATGCGTATTTTCCAAGCTACTCTTGAACACCTAGAAGCACTCACTCCGCTGTTTGTCGCCTATCGTGAATTCCATGGCGCCATGCCAGCCACCGCGCTATCTAAAGAGTTTTTACAGCAGCGTATAGAAAAGCAAGAATCGGTAATTTTCGTGGCCGTGCAGGATGAGCAGTTACTTGGTTTTTGCCAAGTTTACCCCAGTTTCTCTTCTTTATCCCTACGTCCCGTTTGGATTTTGAATGATATCTTTGTCAAAGAAGAGTATCGCGGGAAGCAGATTGCCGAAAAACTTATTCGCTATACCCTTGAGCAGGCTGCCGCCAGTGACGTAGTGCGTATTCGCGTTTCTATTAGCCAATACAACGAAGTAGCCCAACGTTTATTTGAATCAACCGGCTTTGCTGAAGACCCCGTATTTAGGAATTATATTCAGACAATGGCTTAGTCTGTTGGTATTGAACTGCAGGCTGTTTATAATTAACCCGTTTTTCATTTATTGCACGGAACCCTTTATGAGCTATAGTAAAATCCCCGCAGGAAAAGACCTGCCCAATGACATTAACGTCATTATTGAAATTCCTGCCAATCACGCGCCGATCAAATACGAAGTCGATACCGAAACGGACTGCTTGATGGTGGATCGTTTTATGGCTACGCCGATGTTTTATCCAGCGAACTATGGCTTTATTCCAAATACGCTAGCCGATGATGGCGATGCCCTCGATGTTTTAGTGGTTACCCCTTACCCGGTCGCGCCAGGCTCAGTTATCCGTTGCCGCGCCGTTGGCGTACTTAACATGACCGACGAAGCTGGTGGCGATGCCAAGCTGCTTGCCGTACCCCACGAGAAGCTAACCCAACTCTATAACCATGTGCATGAGTACTCCGATCTTCCGGCGTTACTTATTGAGCAAATCAAGCACTTCTTTGAAAACTACAAAGATTTAGAGAAAGGTAAATGGGTTAAAGTAGAGGGCTGGGATAACGCCGCAGCAGCACGCGATGCCATTAGTAAGTCAGTGGCTGCATTTAAAAAGGCTGAGTAATACCCGCAAAAGCCGACCTCAGAGTCGGCTTTTTATTGACAGACAAGCAGCCGCAATCCACAGATAACAACCCGAGTCCTATTTATGTCCAGCAAGAAAGCATCTTTTTCCTTTGAGCAGTCTTTAGACGCGCTAGAAACCACCGTCGAACAACTGGAAAGCGGTGATCTTACTCTTGAAGATGCGCTACAGGCTTTTGAGAAAGGTATCAGCCTAACCCGTGAATGCCAGCAAGCCTTAAATCAAGCACAAACACGCATTAATGTGCTACTAGAAAAAAACGGTGAGCTGGTCGAGCAGCCACTAAACACTGCAGACACAAACCAAGCAAAAGTTGAAAGTGCGGCAGAGGACGACTTTGATGCGAGCGGGGATATTCCATTTTGATCGCCGCTTACCAATCCTATTGCCAATCTCTGGTTGACCCCGTACTCGAGCAACTCTTTCAAGCACCCCACGCCAATATGACGCGCCTGTATGAGGCGATGCGCTACAGCGTTATGAACGGCGGTAAAAGAGTGCGCCCCTTGCTGGTAGTGGCCAGCTGTGAAGCAGTCGCAGGCGATCCTAAACGCGCCATAGGCGCCGCTTGTGCGGTCGAGTTAATCCATGCTTACTCGCTGGTACACGATGACCTACCCGCCATGGACAATGATGCTTGGCGTCGTGGACAACCCACCACCCATATTGCCTTTGATGAGGCCTATGCCATTTTGGCCGGTGACGCGCTGCAAGCTTTAGCTTTTGAAGTGCTTTGTGATGCCGTGCACTCACCCGTACCCGAATCAACCCGCCTGCAAATGTTACAACTACTGACGAAAGCAGCCGGCGCAGCGGGCATGGTCGGCGGACAAGCCATAGACCTTAGCGCTACAGGTCAACAAGTCGATCAACAGCACTTAGAGCACATGCACAGACACAAAACTGGCGCTCTAATTCGCGCCAGCGTCGTGCTTGGCGGTATGGCGGGCGGCAGTGTTAGCGACTCATGTCTTGCGTCGCTAACAAGTTACGCCGAGGCCATAGGACTGGCTTTTCAAGTGCAAGATGACATTCTTGATATTACCAGCAGCACTCAGGTGCTAGGCAAGCAGCAAGGCAGTGATAGCCAGCAAGCCAAATCAACCTACCCCAACTTACTTGGTCTACAGCAAGCGCAGCAGTACGCCCTGCAATTGCGCGACCAAGCTTTGGCGGCACTGGATAGCTTTGATAGCAAAGCCGACCCATTGCGCCAGCTAGCTGACTATATCGTGCAGCGCAAAAATTAAGGCTCGCTTATAGAGCTGCTAGGCAAGCTTTTTTACAAAGACTTTTTAGAGTGCAAAAAAAAACGCTTAACAACTGTTAAGCGTTTTTTATATGGTGGGTCGTGCGGGGTTCGAACCTGCGACCAATTGGTTAAAAGCCAACTGCTCTACCACTGAGCTAACGACCCGAAAATGGTCGGGGTAGAGAGATTCGAACTCCCGACATCCTGCTCCCAAAGCAGGCGCGCTACCAGACTGCGCTATACCCCGAAAATTTGGCTCCGCGACCAGGGCTCGAACCTGGGACCCAACGATTAACAGTCGTTTGCTCTGCCGACTGAGCTATCGCGGAACTGTACTGAAGGCTCTGCTTGGTAAGAAGTTTTCCCCTATCAGTGGCGCGCTATTCTACTGAATAATCATAATGTGTCAAGCCTAAACCTTGTTTTTCTTTCTTAAGCCAAAATTTGTTATGCTTAAGCCATCGTATTACACACTAGTTAGCCCCAGCAGTTAGCCCCAGCACGATACCTGCCAAACTTCGCTACTGCTGTGTTTTTACTAACCTTATCGCTATCGGTTGCCCCTATTATGCGCAGAACTAAACAAGAAGCCGACAAAACTCGCTCTGACCTGTTAACAGCCGCAGAGATTTTGTTTCTCGAAAAAGGGGTTGCCCACACATCCTTAGAGCAAATTGCTAAATATGCAGGTGTAACGCGCGGTGCTATCTATTGGCACTTTAAAAACAAAGCTGATTTGTTTCATGCCATGCTTAATCAGGTCCGCTTGCCCACAGAAATCATCGCACAACGCATCAAGCAGTGCGATCCTGAAGATCCCGTGGCAGGACTACGCAACCTCTGTGTCGATGCATTAGCGTCCCTGTTAGTCGATGAACGCAAAAAGCGTATTTTCACTATCCTAATGCGCCGCTGTGAGTTTACTGACGAGCTCAAAGAAGCTGAACAACAACATGAAGCCTTTATCAAAGCCTTTATACAGCTGTGCACAGAGCTTTTTTCTGAGCAAAAAACGGCTCAACGCTTACGACCCGGCTTCACCCCACACATGGCTGCCGTTGCTATACACGTTTTGTTTATTGGTATTTTAAGTGATTGGTTACGCGACGCTGAAGTTATTGATATTCAGCACTGCCAACCTTACTTTGATGCGCTGTTGCATGGCATCTTTAATGACTGGAGCGCCCCTTCCATCAAGCCCTGCGCGCAGAGCTTGAGTAAATCACTGTAGGGTTAATTGATTTCCTGAACTATGCTGGCAAAAGTACGCGGCCAAGGCTTATTGCTACGCAGCTCAGCCGGCAAATTTCTTGCAGCAGCCACAGCCGTCTCATGATTGGCAAAACTTCCGTAGGTCACCACGTATAAATATTTACCTTGGTGCTGCTTACGGAAATAATGGTACTGCTGGCCATTCTTTTGCACGAAGTTCTTCGCAGTTTGTTCACTTGCGCTGGCGAAAACCTGCAGTGCAAAACGCTGTCTAGGTTGCTGGGCATACCAAGCACCGCCTTGTGTTGCCGCTTTAACTGGCGGAGCAGCACTTTTCTTGGCGGGCGCGGGTTGCTTTACTGCTGCAGGTGCTGCTTTAGGTTGTACCGCAGGCGTTGGAGTTTGTTTTGCCACTGGCGCTGGCGGCTCTGGCACAGCCTGTTCGGCCGGCTTCACCTCTGTTTGCGCTATCGCTACCTCAACCATAGTCTCTTGCTGCGTTAACCTTGACTCAACTGGCTCTGCTGCTTGCTGCGTATTATCCACTGCCATTGGTAGCTGCAAGGGTACTCGCTGCGTATTAGGCGCTGCACTCTGCTCGTTAACACGTTGACTAGAAACCATCGCGCGCTCAATCGGCGCATCCACCACATCATCAACTCTAACCGCTACCGGTTGTTCATCTTGCTGATATAAAAAATATATAAAGACAAAGGCTATCGCCAGTAACGCTAATAAATACTTATAGGGTAAAGGAGGCAAAGTTTTACGTCTGGGCCGATCAAAAATGCGCGCCATTAATAAGTCTTTGGCCGCTTGGTTAACCAGTCCAGGCCAGCCACCTGATTCAGCACATAATCGCTCAAGCTCAGTTTCTGTGAAAATGTCTAGGGATTGCCCGGCTGCTTCCAATCTGACCTGCAAATAACCGCGAATATCAGCCGCCGACCAAGGCTCTAGTTCAATCGCGTGATGCTCTATCTCATCATTCGTCTGCTCAATATCTGCCAGCGTGGTTTGCAATGAAGGCTCGCCAAATAAAAATACCGATGCGCGGGCCGCTCCATTGCCTTTGGCAAGACGTTGCAGCAATACAATGGCGGACTCATTTAAAGCATGGGCATCATCAACCAGTATATGCACATCCGTGCCCGCAAGCGTGCTCTGCTCAATCGCATTGAGCAACCCTAAAACATCAGGTTGTTCCGCCTTTAATCCATGGGCTATGTGTTGCATCAGGATCCCAGCATCCTGTGCCTGCACGCCTGAAATAACAATATTCGTGGCTGTTTCTTTAGCTGCCGCAACCGTCGCATGACGCAGTACTGTTTTACCACTGCCTCTAGGACCCGTAATGAGCAACAGGAAGTTTCCGTAGCGCGCAAAATGTATAAGCTGCTCTAACACACTTCGGCGTTTAGCTTTATAAAACTGAAAACTGGAGCTACGCTCGGCAAAAGGATCAAATTTAAACTGGTAATGCTCTAGATAAAGATCGTTGGCCTGCGAAATATCCATCGTTGTTCCGTGCTTAAGCAATGTGATTGTTTACTAGAATTTTGTAGTCTGTATTTAAAACTTGTTCTAATAAATCTCGTGAATAGTCTGCTGTAATGATTGCGCGTCCCAGCCCTTGCAAAAGCACTAAGCGAATCTGCCCATCCAAAGCTTTTTTATCAACGGCCATATGCGTTAAATAATCTTGCGCACGCATGCTAGGCGGCGGAATAACTGGTAGTTTAGCGGTCTGCAATAACGTCACGCCTCGCTGCAACTCTTGAGCCGTTATCCAACCAAGCTGCTTGGACATATACAAGGCCATCACCGTGCCTGCACCTACCGCCTCACCATGCAGCCAGTTGCCGTAGCCCTGCTCTGTCTCAATGGCATGACCAAAAGTATGCCCAAGATTCAAGATAGCTCTGATGCCGGATTCTCGCTCATCTTGCGCCACCACTTCGGCTTTTATCGCACAAGAACGCTTAATGGCATAACTGAGCGCTTGCTCATCAAGCTGTAACATGAAGTGAATATTTTCTTCCAGCCAAGTCAAAAATTGTGGGTCATAAATAAAACCGTATTTAATAACCTCAGCCAGTCCCGCAGCCAGCTCTCGTTCGGGCAGTGTAGATAGTGTTTGGGTATCTATAATTACCGCTTGTGGCTGATAAAAAGCGCCGACCATGTTTTTGCCCAGCGGATGATTGATACCTGTTTTGCCACCGACTGAGGAGTCCACCTGGGAGAGCAACGTAGTAGGTACTTGAATAAAATTAACGCCACGCTGGTAACAGGCTGCGGCAAAACCCGCCATATCGCCTATAACACCACCACCTAAAGCAATAATGGTGGTTTTACGATCATGCTGTTCTTGTAGTAAAGCATCAAATATAAGTTGCAGCGTTTGCCAGTTTTTATAGGATTCACCGTCCGGCAAAATTATTTCTGTTACCTGATACTCGGCTAAGGCTGCTTTAACTCGCGCTAAATAAAGAGGCGCTATAGTTTCATTGGTGACAATGGCTACACGCCGCCCTTGGATATGCGGAGCATACAACTCTGGGTTATCTAATAGCTTTGAACCGATATAAATTGGATAGCTGCGCTCAGCAAGATCTACTTTTAGCTTTTGCATAACATTACTACTTGGTCACAGTGGATACTTGCTGGAAGTATAATCTTAACTGCATGCTTATGCTATTGCAGCTAATTGAGCTATGATTTCCTGCACCACAAGGCGCGGTGGACGCGTATCTGTCTCAATTATGATATCCGCTATCTCGCGGTATAAGGGCTCTCTGATTTCCAACAAGTCTTCTAGAACTTTGCGCGGATTTTCCGTTTGCAGCAGCGGACGGCTCTTATCCCTTGCGGTACGCTCTAGCTGATGCTCTACTGAAGTGTGCAAATAAATAACGATGCTGCGACTGGCCATTATTTTTCGGTTCTCAGGCTTTAAAATAGCTCCACCACCGGTTGCCAGTATCAGTCCGGACTCTTGCAGTAAATCGCCGATCGCCTGCTCTTCCCTAACCCGGAAACCTTCTTCCCCTTCAAGATCGAAAATGAGCGGAATGCTTGCGCCAGTCCGCTCTTCAATTTCTCGATCTGAGTCTTTGAAACTCAGCTGTAACTCTTTTGCCAGTAAGCGGCCGATGGTGCTTTTACCAGCTCCCATCGGGCCAACTAGAGTTAGATTTTTATAGCGCATTAATAATTCAGACTAACTGCTTGATTGCTCATAATGCGCGGCGTAATAAAAATTAGCAGCTCGCTTTTATTATCCTGAACAAAATCACGCTTGAATAGACGACCAACAAAAGGCACGTCACCTAAGAAGGGGACTTTCTCTACAGTTTTGATCTGCGCGTTAGAGAATACACCACCAATAACAATGGTCTCACCGTCCGACACCAGTACTTTTGCATTCACTTCGTTTTTCTTAAGTGATGGCACACCATCAATTGCATTAGCAAAATCAGGCTCGTCCTTGGTGACCTTCACATCCATAATAATGCGATTATCTGGTGTGATTTGTGGCGTAACCTCAAGAGAGAGTACCGCCTCTTTAAATGAAGTGCTGGTTGCACCACTTGAACTGGCTTCCTGATAAGGAATTTCTGAACCCTTCATGATTTTGGCGGTTTCTTTATCTGCAGTAACTACCTTAGGCTGAGAAACAACTTCACCATGACCGGATTTCTCCATAGCAGACAACTGCAAGTCTAAGATGGCGTTATTGGTAACAAAACCAAGCCCTATGCCTGAGGTTGAACCATTTGCCGCTAAGTCAACAAAAGGACTGTTTAGTGGCGTTTCACGAACACCCGGGAAACGTCCTGTTTGTCTGCCACTATCAGTAGGATCATCAGCTACACCAAGGTTGCCATTTTTACCCCAAGCGTTCCATTTGCTGCCGTTGGCCCACAGGTTTCCACCCCAACGAACACCTAAGCTTTTGTCATAACCAACATCCGCTTCAACTATACGTGCCTCGATCATAACCTGACGCATTGGTATATCAAGCTGTACAACAATGCGGCGCAGCTCATCCAAGCGTTCTTGGGTTTGGTAAGCAATGATGCTATTGGTCCGGTCATCCACCGTAATGGAGCCACGCTCAGCACCTTGGCCGCTGGTGACCTGCTGGAATAGTGCTGCCATTTGCGAGGCTTTCGCGTAATTCACCTGAATAAGTTCGCGGCGTAACGGCGCTAGCTCGGCAATTTGCTGTTGTGCCTCTAACTCTTGGCGCTCACGCTCTGCAATTTCTGCAGCGGGCGCAACCAGCAATACGTTACCGACTTTACGCTTATCCAAACCTTTGGTTTTCAACACTAGGTCAAGCGCCTGATCCCAAGGAACGTTTTGCAAACGTAAAGTAATATTGCCCTGCACTGTATCACTGGCTACTAAGTTCAAATCAGTGAAATCAGCTATTAACTGCAGCACTGAACGCACATCAATGTCTTGGAAGTTAAGCGACAGTTTTTCGCCTGTATACGCAAAACGGTCGGCATTACGTCGTTCCTGCTCTGCTTTTGTAATCGGCTTAACGCTAATGGTTAGTTTGTTATCCGTTTGATACGCCAAATAGTCATACGTACCGGTTGGCTCAATGACAATGGATGCTCCACCAGACTTTTCAGTCGCATTAACATAGTTTACTGGGGTAGCGAAATCCTTCACATCCAAGCGTAAACGCAACTCTTCAGGTAGCTGCGTACGTGCGAAGAACAGGTTAATTTTACCACCCTGCTCTTGAATATCAGGGTTTGCTGCGGTATCTGCCAGCTCTATGACAACATTACCTTCGCCCTGTTCGCCACGTTGAAAGTCGATACCTTTGATACCTTTCACCGCAGCAGTTTGCTTCTGCTGTTTAACGATTTGCTTAGGCGCATTAGTTGCAGCAGTGTTGGTTAACCCTTCACCCACAACAACATATAAATTATTACCGTCGATACGGGTGTCGTAACTCGTGAGCTGGGTTAAATTAATGATTAAACGCGTACGACCCTGCGCCTCAACCACGGTCAGGCTTCGCGCGTTACCCGAGCCTAACTCACGATTTTTGCTTTTTAGTTTGCTACTAACACCTGGCAAATCCAATGCAATTCTAGCCGGCTGCTCAATGGTATAACCTCTTGGCATATCAATAGGCTCATCAAAGGTGAGCTTTAGCTCTACCTTATCACCAGGCAACGCTGATACGTCGAGCGTATTTAAATCGGCTGCCAGTATGCTTGGCGAAGCAAATGCCAACAGCCACGCGCAAGCAATATGAGAAATTTTTCTTTTCATTGTCCAATTCCGTTGAGTGTTCCGGTTAGTTTTCATAATCTGTTCCACTTCAAGAGCGCTCCTGCAACATCAATGTTCTAGGCCGTTCCAGCCAGCCACCTTCGCCATCTGGCACAATCTCCACCACCTCGACGGCATCCGCACTGATCTCAGTAATACGGCCATGATTACGCCCCAGGTAATCACCTGCACGCACACGATGTACCCCATCGCCACCACGTATCAATGCATACAAGCCTTCTTTATTGGCTAAGGTCCCCACCATTACAAAGGTCTCTATATTAAAGCCTTCCAAAAACTGCCTGACCCTGGTTTCATCAGGTTTTAAATCGGTACGGCCACGCTCACGCTGCGCCTGTTCTAGTTTAACCGGGGGTTGAAATGGACTACGCAAACTTGTTGCTACATAGGTAAAAGGCTCATACACCACTTCTTCGGGCATAGGCTCAATCCTACCTCTAGGCTGGGCACGAACCTCATCCATAAATGCTTGCAAATCAGCGTGCTCACCTGAGTCACAACCAAGCAAAGCTGATGCTAACGTCGCTATTAAAAGGTAACGCGCGTACTTCATTACTTAGCCCCCTGCTGATCTTTATATCTATAGGTTTTCACCAGAATACTCATTACCAATCGTGAGCTGCTCCCTGCTTTAGCTGGCTCAATACTGAAGTCATGCAAGGTGACAATACGCGGCATACTGGCTACCGCACTCACAAAGGTTGCCAGCTCATGGTAGCCACCATAAACCTTAACCTGAATCGGTAACTCAATATAAAACTGCTGCTCCACTTCAGGTTGAAGTTTAATTTCCTCAAACTCCAATCCCGAGTTCAAACCCGCACTAGTGATGTCCTCCAGTAATCCCGGCACCTCGGTATCACTGGGCAACTGCTTCAGTAATGCATCAAAAGAAGCTTCCATGAGTACCATTTGTTCTTTGTAGGCACTGAGGTTGGCTGCCTGCTTCACCTTGCTGGTGAACTGTTCTTTTAGCGTAACTTCTTCACGCTGGTGACGCTCAAGATCTTCTTGCAAATCAGTTAGGTAGAAAAAATAACCTAATGCAAGCACCGCAATAAATATAATAATACAGACTAATGCGCGGACAGCTGCAGGCCATGAGCCAATATTATTAACATCAAGCTCATTAAAATCGACCTGTTTTAGGCTTTTCAAGGAATCCATAAAGCTCATTTTCTCGCTCCTTGCTTGCTTTCATCCGCCGGCTTAGTTTGCTGCACAGTCATCTTAAAGCGACTTGTTTGGTCAGTATTATCTGCTGAAACCGCTTTTACCTCTGTTAGATTTGGCGCAGTAAGCCAATCAGAAGCATCCTGATTACGCATTAAATTAGAAACCAAGCTGTTACTTTCCGCCTCGCCCTCAATGGCAACAGTTTTGCCTGTGAGCTTAAGAGAGGAAAAATAGACGCCATCAGGAATGGTGCGTACAACCTGATCGAAAATTCGCGACACAATCGGACGATTACCCTGCAAATCCTGAATGATCTTCATTCGCTCGATCAGCTGTTGGCGGCGTGTTTTTAGCTCACTGATTTCCTTGATCCGTGCATCTAGTGCGGTATTTTCGGCGCGAATAAAGTTGTTGCGTGCCTGCTGATTCTCAATAGCTGAATTAAAGTACTGGCTTGCCAAAAATATAACACCCACAGCAAGTAACAAAACAACCACTAAAAGCACGAAAAATCGTTGCTTGCGTTCTTCACGTAACTGTTCACGCCAAGGCAATAAGTTAATCTGTGTCATTAGTCAAAACTCCTCATTGCTAAGCCACAGGCAATCATCAAGGCAGGTGCGTCACTTGCTAATGCACCCGCATTGACCTTATTACTTAACGACATATCAGCAAAAGGGTTAGCCACCAAGGTGGGCGTCCCTAGTTTTTGCTGAACTAGCCGATCAAGGTTTGGAATTGAGGATGTACCTCCTGCTAACAGGATGTAGTCAACTTCCGAGTACTGGCCTGCGGCAAAGAAAAACTGCAGCGAGCGTGAGATCTGTTGTACAACACCCTCCTTGAAAGGTTCTAGCACTTCCAGCTCATAGTCATCAGGCAAACCGCCTTGTTTTTTAGCTAAACCCGCTTCTTCGACGGACAATCCATATCTACGCTGTATCTCATCAGTCAACTGTTTACCGCCAAAGACCTGCTCACGCGTATATATAGTGGTGCCGTTACGCATAATGCTTAGCGTCGTCATGGTTGCACCAATATCTACTACAGCAACTGTCAGGTTTTCACGTCCACCGGCTAACTGGTTAGATACAAGCTGGAAAGAGCGTTCCAGCGCATAAGCCTCAACCTCAACCACTTTTGCGGTTAGGCCGGCTAACGCTAAAGCTGCTTCACGCACTTCAACGTTTTCTTTCCGGCAAGCAGCAAGCAAAACATTATCCCGTCCTGCAACCCCTGAAGGACCTAGCACCTCAAAATCAATTGCTACTTCTTCTATTGGGTAGGGGATATACTGGTCAGCTTCGATTTTAAGCTGCGTTTCCAACTCATCATCAGATAAGCCAGACTCCATCTGAATTTGCTTGGTGATCACGGCGGAACCAGACACTGCTACCGCAGCTTGTTTAAGCGTAGTTCTAGATTTGGCAATGAGCCTTGTAATTACCTGACCTACGACCTCAAGTTCGGCAATATTTTTCTCAACAACAGCATTGGGTGGAAGCGGCTCAACAGCGTAGGCCTCTACTTTATAGCGACCACCTGAGCGACTTAGTTCGATGAGTTTTACCGAGGTCGAGCTTATATCGATCCCCAGTAGCATATTCGATTTCTTTTTGAAGAGCCCTAGCACAACCGAATTCCTATCAGCATCCGTCACTTACAGACGTTTTATGGTTTTTCACATTAAATAACACTCTTGCTTGAATCGCAAATAGCTTCTAAGCAAAAAAAACGCTTATAATGTGGCCTATTGAATCTATCATTTCCATTTATTTATCTAACTCCTTAATTTATCTTGGGAATCCCACCATCTTGATGCTTTTTCTAAAAACAGTTATTGCATTAATCATTGCCACGATTTGCGGAGCAGTACTCAGTTTAACTGGCGCCTATTTATATCTCAGCCCCAATTTACCTTCTGTTGACTCACTGCGTACTGTAGAGCTACAGATACCCTTACGCGTATACAGCTCTGAATCCATGCTCATCGAAGAGTTCGGTGAGATGCGTCGCACTCCCATTCCCTTTGCAGATGTGCCGCAAGAATTTATTCATGCACTGCTTTCTGCTGAAGATGACAACTTTGCCAATCATTATGGCGTTGATCCCGGTAGTTTGATGCGCGCTGCTGCTCAAATCTTAAAATCCGGTCGTATTCAAACGGGTGGCAGCACCATCACCATGCAAGTGGCAAAGAATTTTTTCCTCACCAGCGAGCGCAGTTTTTCACGCAAAGCCAATGAAATCCTATTAGCGCTGCAGATAGAGCGTGAACTAAGTAAGGAAGAAATACTAGAGCTTTATGTCAATAAAATATACCTAGGCAATCGCGCTTATGGCATTGAAGCCGCGGCAAATGTTTATTATGGCAAATCCATTCACGAGTTAAGTTTGGCCCAAATGGCCATGATCGCTGGACTGCCCAAGGCACCATCACGTTACAACCCTATTGCCAACCCAGCGCGCAGCATGGAGCGCCGCGACTGGATCCTTGGGCGTATGCTCAAACTAGGGCGTATCACTCAAGAGCAGTATGAGCAAGCCATTAACGAGCCGCTGAACGCGAAACTGCATATCCGCACCCCTGACGCTTACGCGCCCTATATATCCGAGATGGCGCGACTAGAAATGGTAAGCCTGTATGGCAGCAATGCTTACACTGATGGCCTGAATGTAATTACCACCATGTCTGCTGAGCTACAAAATCATGCTCAAAATGCCGTATTTAATGGCTTAACGGATTATGACCGTCGTCATGGATATCGCGGCGCTGAAAAACATGTAGCCAATCCCGAGCAATGGCTCTCTACGTTAGCCAACACAAAACGGTATAACCAGTTTCTTCCGGCAATCGTTAAGCAAGTTGATACGGATAGCATCGCCGTTTTACTGGCCAATGGCGTAGAACAAACCATACCCTGGACAAGCATGCGCTGGGCGGCTCCGTTCTTAAGCAACAACAGCCGCGGTGCAACACCTAAAAAACCTGCTGATGTAGTTAAGGTAGGCGATCTCATACGCGTGATCATAACTGATGATGGCAGCTATGCTTTTTCGCAGGTTCCTAAAATACAAGCCTCTTTAATTAGTTTAAATCCACACAGCGGCTCTATTCAGGCTTTGGTGGGCGGTGTGGCCTTCGAGCAAAGCCATTACAACCGAGCAACCCAAGCACAACGCCAACCCGGCTCCAGCTTTAAACCCTTCATTTATAGCGCAGCGCTGGATGCCGGCTTTACTACTGCCACGCTTGTCAATGATGCACCTATTGAAATATTTGAGCCGGGCATGAAAGAGGTATGGCGACCCAAAAATGACAACGATACTTTCCTAGGTCCGATCAGGGTACGTGAGGCCTTATATCGTTCACGCAATATTGTTTCCATTCGCATACTGCAAGATATTGGTATTCCCTATGCACGCCAATACATCAGTCGCTTCGGCCTCAGCGAGTCTAGCTTACCGCCCAACCTTTCCTTATCATTAGGCTCAGCAAGCTTGGTACCTATGGATTTAACTGCAGCTTGGGCTACCTTCGCCAATGGCGGCTATAAAATCAAACCTTACTTGATCGACAAAGTGTATGATCGTAACGGACAAAATATTTTCCAAGCAGCCCCTAGCGTTACTCCAAGGCAGGCTAAACTTCTGCAGCAAGAACTAGCCGCTAACGCCCAAGAGGATTCAGTCGCCGAAGTGCCGCCAATTAACCTAGCTGAACCCATTTTGGATCCACGTACGGCATACTTAATTACGGACGTGCTAAAAGATGCCATTAAAAGAGGGACCGGCCGACGCGCACTGGCATTAAACCGGACTGATTTAGCTGGCAAAACCGGTACTACAAACGACTCTTTTGATAGCTGGTTTATTGGCTATAACTATGATCTGCTTACTTCTGTGTGGTCCGGTTTTGATCAGCCTGCCAGTCTTGGTCGCCATGAGTATGGCAGCAGTATTTCCTTGCCTATCTGGATTGATTACACCCGCCAAGCGCTGGCAGATAAACCCATGAGCAACCAGCCTGAACCAACCGGATTAAGTTTGCTGCGTATCGACCCTCATAGCGGACGGGTTGCACCACCTGGTACACCTGAGAGCTTCTTTGAATTATTTAAAGAGGAAGATACGCCGCCCAGCATGGAAGAGTTTGACACGAACTTCACCACACCAGGTACTATTCAACCGAGCTTTAAACAGGACAGCTATATTGACTTGTTTTGATCCTCTAATACACCCATGAATGCTGCACCAAAAAAAACCCGCTTGTTAATGAGCGGGTTTTTTATTACTTAAGCCTGCTTATTTAAATACATCAGCAACTGACTGCAGCGGGTAGTTGCGCGGATAGGGCAAACTCGCTACGCCACTTTCTATCGCAGCTTTGGCAGCTGCATCAGGGACGATAGTAATCAAACGGGGGTCCAATGGCTTAGGAATAATATATTCACGGCCAAACTCCAGCGTATCTAAGCCATATGCCGCACAAACCTCGGGGGAGACCGGCGCTTTGGCTAAGTCACGCAAAGCATGCACTACCGCTATTTTCATTTCCTCATTGATGCGTGAAGCACGAACATCTAGTGCGCCACGGAAAATAAATGGGAAACAAAGGACATTATTAACCTGGTTAGGATAATCAGAACGACCGGTTGCCATAATTACGTCTGAACGGGTGGCATGCGCAAGCTCTGGGCTAATTTCCGGATCCGGATTAGAGCAGGCAAACACTACGGGCCTTTCAGCCATACGCTTAAGATTGTCGGCGCTGAGCAAATTAGAACCGGCCAACCCAACAAAAACATCCGCCCCTTCCATTGCTTGCTCCAGCGTATGTTTATCAGTGTCGTGAGCAAATGCGGCTTTGTACTGGTTTAGATCATCACGACCTGAATGAATCACGCCTTTACGGTCGAGCATAAAAATGTTTTCAACCTTGGCACCTAAACTGATCAGTAATCTCATACAGGAAATCGCCGCGGCACCAGAGCCAAGGCAAACAATTTTAGCTGTGGCTAGTTCTTTGCCAGCAATCTCCAGGGCATTCAGCATTCCAGCCGCAGTAACAATAGCTGTACCATGCTGATCATCATGGAATACTGGAATATCACACTGCTCAATTAGGGCGCGCTCGATTTCAAAACACTCAGGCGCTTTAATGTCTTCCAGGTTAATACCGCCAAAGGTAATTGAAATACGTCTGACCGTATCAATAAACGCTTGTGGGCTTTCTGCATCGACTTCAATATCAAACACGTCCACACCAGCAAAGCGCTTAAACAACACACCTTTACCTTCCATCACCGGTTTTGATGCCAACGGCCCTAAATTGCCCAGTCCAAGAATAGCTGTACCGTCGGTAATGACGCCGACCAGATTACCCTTGCTGGTATATTTATAGGCGAGGTTTGGTTCGCGTGCAATTTCACGCACCGGTTCTGCCACTCCAGGACTATAGGCAAGCGCCAAATCACGCGCTGTCTCTGTGGGCTTGGTTAGCTCAACACTTATTTTACCCGGACGGGGTAAAGCATGATATTCAAGTGCTGCTGTTTTCAAATCAGACATGATATTTTTCCGCTGGATAGTTGCTTTATTTATAAACTGACGAGCATACGCAAGAGTATAGCCTACAACAAGATAGGGTGACTTTATGAGCGCTGGGTCCACCGGACGAAAACAACCGCAGCCTAGCAACTCAAAGTCTATGAAACTTTACTAACTGCTCAAATCTTTCAGTGATTATAAAGTAAAAAAGCGCCCAAGAAGGCGCTTTTTTACTGTGCAAGCAAAATTAAGCTTACTTAGTACCGAAAGTACCAAAGCGCTGCTTGAAGCGATCGATACGACCACCCACATCAAGTACTTTCTGCTTACCGGTATAAAATGGGTGACACTCGGAGCATACATCAATGCTGATGTCTTTGCCGATAGTTGAACGTGTCGCGATCACATTACCACAACTGCAGGTTGCGCTAATATCTGTGTAATTTGGGTGAATACCAGCTTTCATGATGAATCCTCGGAAATATACAACGTACCGCCATCCAACCCCATTGTTGAATACCGCACGCAAATTGGAGGGCGATCATACCAGAGCATAAACACCATGCCTACACCCTTTATCTGTTTATCCATACTTTCTCCATCCGCTTTCAGCCTGCTCTAGATAATTCGCTCAGGTCGAAATTTAAGCTTACAATACAGCAACGTTCATCAGCTGCACTTCAAGCTAACAGATAAAGAGGAAGCCACAGTGACTACCAATACTGCCTATCGACTTTTCCCCAGTACGCGTTTGCGTCGTAACCGTCGTGACGATTTTTCTCGCCGTTTAGTACGTGAAAATCGCCTAAGTGTGGATGACCTCATCTATCCAGTTTTTGTTCTCGATGGCAGCAATCAACGCGAAGCTGTCCCGTCTATGCCCGGCGTTGAGCGCCTGTCAATCGACCTGCTGCTACAAGAAGCAGAACATTGGGTTGCCTTAGGCATTCCTGCTTTGGCTCTTTTTCCGGTTACACCCGTGGAATGCAAATCCCTCGATGCAGCAGAGGCGTGGAACCCCGACGGTATCGCTCAGCGCGCCATTCGTGCACTGCGCGAAAAGTTTCCCGATCTAGGTATTATCAGTGATGTAGCATTAGACCCGTTCACCACCCACGGTCAAGACGGCATTTTGGATGACAGCGGTTATGTGCAAAACGAAGAGACCGTTGATGCGCTCGTACGCCAAGCGCTTTCGCACGCTGCGGCCGGCGCGCAAGTAGTGGCGCCATCGGACATGATGGATGGGCGTATCCTCGCCATCCGCGAAGCACTTGAAGACGCTGGTCATATCAATGTGCGCATCATGGCCTATTCAGCCAAGTATGCCAGCAGCTACTACGGTCCTTTCCGTGATGCCGTAGGCTCAGCTGCTAACCTTGGTAAGGGCAATAAGTTTACTTACCAGATGGATCCTGCTAATGGAAACGAAGCCTTGCACGAAGTAGCTATGGATCTAACCGAAGGTGCTGACATGGTGATGGTCAAGCCTGGCATGCCTTACTTGGATATCGTTTGGCGCACCAAAGAAGAATTCAAGGCGCCAACCTTTGCTTACCAGGTGAGCGGGGAGTACGCCATGCATATGGCGGCCATTCAAAACGGCTGGCTTAGCGAAGATGTTATTATGGAGTCATTACTGGCCTTTAAGCGCGCCGGTGCTGACGGCATTCTCACCTACTTTGCAGTGCACGCAGCTAAGCAGCTACAGCAGAACAACTAAATAACCGGGGATTTTATGAGCGATAAGCCAGCAGTTACTGCAACTGTATCAACATCAGAGCCTATCGCTCATGCCCCAAATTTAGACGATAGCAGTCTATATATTCACCGTGAACTTTCACAGCTGCAGTTCAATATTCGCGTTCTAGATCAGGCGCTTGACGAATCAACGCCATTACTTGAACGGCTAAAGTTTTTATTAATTTTCTCAAGCAATCTAGATGAGTTCTTCGAAATTCGTGTTGCTGGACTCAAACGACAAATAACCTACAACCGTTTGCGTATTGATGCAGACGGGATACAGCCGCAACAAGCCTTAGCTGACATTGCAGACATAGTGCATCAGCAAGTTACTCGTCAATATCAAATACTCAACGAGGTCTTGCTACCCAAACTGGCGCTCGAAAATATTCGTTTTATTCGTCGCCGCTTCTGGACCGAGTCGATACAGCGCTGGGTCAATGAATATTTTCACGCTGAAGTAGCGCCCATTATTACTCCCATCGGCTTGGATCCAGCCCACCCTTTCCCTTTGCTGGTTAATAAAAGTTTAAACTTTATTGTCGAGCTTGAAGGTGTCGATGCGTTTGGTCGCAACTCAGGTTTGGCTATCCTGCCTGCACCGCGCAGCTTACCCCGCCTTATTCGCGTGCCAGAAGAGATTGGTGGCCCCAGGGTTAACTACGTCTTTCTTTCATCCATGCTGCATGCCCATGCCAATGATTTATTCCATGGTATGAAAGTTAAAGGCTGCTACCAATTTCGCCTGACGCGCAACGCTGACCTGAGCTTTTCTGCAGAGGATGTTACGGATCTAGCCCACGCTTTACGCGGCGAGTTAAGTACACGGCAGTTTGGTGATGCTGTGCGACTAGAAGTGGCAGATAATTGCCCTAAACATTTAGTTGATTATCTATTACTCCAATTCAACCTCAATGAAACAGAACTCTATCAGGTAAATGGACCAGTCAACCTGACCCGTTTATTTGCTATTACCAATCTAACTTCACACCCGCATTTGCAGTTTGCGCCCTTTGTCCCGTCGATTCCCAAAGCGCTGCAAAAAAATACCGATATTTTCGCCGTCGTCAGCAAACAAGATATTTTGCTATACCACCCCTACGAGGCATTCACCTGCGTCATTGATTTTTTAAGCCAAGCAGCAAAAGATCCTAGCGTATTGGCAATAAAGCAAACCCTGTATCGTGCAGGTGCAAACTCAGAAATAGCCGATGCCTTGGTAGAGGCAGCACGCAACGGCAAGGAAGTGACGGTAGTAATTGAACTGCGCGCACGCTTTGATGAGGAGTATAACCTTGCACTGGCCAGCCGCTTACAAGAAGCCGGCGCTATCGTTATTTACGGCATGATAGGTTTTAAAACCCACGCCAAACTCGCGCTAATATTACGCCGCGAAGAAGACAGCCTAGTGCGCTACGCACACTTAGGTACCGGCAATTACCATGCGGCTAACGCTTTGCTGTATACCGATTACAGTTTGCTCACCAGTAATAAAGCGCTGTGCGAGGATGTATCCATACTTTTTGGTCAGCTCATTGGCATGGGAAAAAGTGTGCAGATGCAAAAACTCATCCACGCACCTTTTACGCTACGCAAATCGCTCATGGATTTTATTGCTAGAGAAGAGTCCAACGCGCTGGCCGGCAAGCCCGCGCATATTATCATTAAAATCAATGCGCTAACCGATGCAAAAATCATTAAAGCTCTATACAAAGCCAGTCAAGCAGGCGTAAAAATTGATTTAATAGTGCGCGGCATGTGTTGTTTACGTCCTGGTATTGCCGGCGTCTCACAAAACATTCAGGTCCGTTCTATTATTGGGCAGCAACTTGAGCACAGCCGCGTTTATTACTTCCTAAACCACGATGCAGACGAAGAGATTTACCTAGCCAGTGCGGACTTAATGGAGCGCAATTTGGATAAACGTATCGAGGCTTGTTTCCAGCTAGAGAACAAAAAACTGGTTAAACGCGTTAAAAAAGAGCTCAAGCTCTATCTTGAGGATAATACCCACGCTTGGCTATTACAGGCAGATGGCCGCTATATCCAACAACAGCCTGCTGCACTAGAGCCTGTTCAGCATGCACAACAAAACCTGCTTGAACAGCTTAGCTTATTTGTCGCTGACGTCAGTAATCCAACACAATAAAAAAAGGGCTCCGAAGAGCCCTTTTCTGTATGGCAAAGCCTAGATTAATCTAGTTTCATGGTGCCCTTCTCGGCCAAGTTAATGTGCCAAGAGAACGCCTTGTCCAACAGGTGCGGAGTGTGTCCACCACGCTTGGCTTTGGCTTCTTCGAAGTAGTCACGCGCCTGCTGCTTAAAGCTTGGGTGCATGCAGTTTTCGATAATCGCCTCGGCTGCCTGACGTGGCGCTAGACCACGCAGATCCGCATAACCCTGCTCAGTAATGATCAGATCCACATCGTGGTTGGTGTGGTCCACGTGAGTAACAAACGGCACAATCGCCGAAATCTTACCGCCCTTGGCAGTGGAAGGAGTCACGAACATGGTGATACGTGCGTTACGAGCGAAGTCACCAGAACCACCAATACCGTTCATCATGTGGGTGCCGCTGACGTGGGTGGAGTTAACGTTACCGTAGATATCCACTTCCAGTGCTGTGTTGAAAGAAATCACACCGAGTCGACGGATAATTTCCGGGTGGTTAGAAATTTCCTGTGGACGGAACACAACTTTATCCGCGTACTTAGCCAAGTCGCCTGCCAGGCTGTCGACACGCTTCTTAGATAAGGACAGCGCCGTACCTGCAGCAAACTTAACAACACCCGCATCAATGAGGTCAAACACACCATCTTGCAGTACTTCAGACGCTACGATTAGGTCTTTAAAGCCCGAGTCAATCATGCCGTTTAGTACTGCGTTAGCTACCGAACCCACACCGGACTGCAAAGGCGCCAGACTGTTGGTCAGTCGGCCCTTGCGTACTTCTTCATGCAGGAAGTGCAATAGGTTGTCAGCAATCTGCTGGGTTTCTTCGTTTGGCTCAAACAGCGGAGATGGAATATCTGGCTCGCTGGAAATGATCACGCCACGCACTTTGGCAGGATCTACTTTGATGCCAATGGTACCGATGCGCTTGCTGATCTCACACACTGGAATATCGCAGCGCGCATTCTCGCCTGCAGGGCCCGGCACGTAAATATCATGCATGCCTTCGTAGGCAGTCGGCGCAGCCACGTTCACTTCAATAATAACGTGCTTAGCTGTCTCGACATAAATAGGTGAGTTACCCACAGAACCGGTCGGGATAATCATGCCGTCTTCGGTAATCGCCGCGGCTTCGATAATGGCGTAATCAATGCCGGGCAGTACGCCCTGACGCACATATTCAGCGTTATGGGAAAGGTGTTGGTCAATGTAGAACGCTTCACCTTCGTTGATCTGCTTACGCAAAATGGGGTTAGCATTGTAGGGGAAGCGCAGATTGATAATACCTGCCTCAGCCATGGAGCCGTCAGCTGCTGGACCCATGGAAGCACCGGTAAACAGGTTAACCTTGAATTTCTCTTTTTTACCGCGCTCGGCCAACGCCATTGGGAATTTTTTTGGCTCACCGAATAAGGTGAAACCACTCATACCCAGCGTCATACCGTCTTCAATCCATGATGCTGCTTCCTCGGCTGAAACAACCTTATCTAGGAAAGCTGCATTACGAATGAACTTACTTAAATCCTGCGTCATGAAAATAACCTCTAAATTTCAATGATATTTGTTTTATTTGCTCGCTACACTGTGCTTTAGATATGCAATGGGTAGTGTATTAAACCCCATGTATTTGTGCAGCCAGTATTTTGTTATATAAAAACGCTTTATTTCACTCAGTCAACTCTGGCGAGAATGTTATCCAAGCCTTTTAGTATGACTTCCATTCTAGAACTCTTAATATTTTTGGCAGCTATACAATAGTCGACTTACTGTTAACAGTTTACCTAACCCGGCGCGCCATCAACACGAGCTTTCCACAGCATTGGGCCATAGCAGTACAAATAAATGGCGAAGCTTATCGACCAACACAGCACCGCAATACCCAAACCAGCTTGATAGTTCAGCTCAACTAAAAATACTCGGCTAACGGCAGCTATATTAAACAATACAAAGCCCCAAATCATGGCTTTAGGTGGTACCAGCATTCTACCTGTATGTCCCAAGGTTACTCGCGCAATCATTGCTAGGATAAGGCCAGCCATCGCGCCAACAGTCAGCGCATGCACGGCCAAGCTCACATTGGCTAGCCAGCCAAAATTCCACAGCGCCATCGAGAAAAATGCAATGACAAACCACAAAGTCGCAACGTGCAAGGACCAGAGCAAAGGCACTCGCCATATGCCTTGATCATACCAGCGTGCCAAGCGTATTAAATGCCCTACAGCTAAGAGTAAAAACAACGCCCCGATCGCAGCTTGACGTTGTAGTGCCCAGCCGCCCGCATAGCACAGCACTATTAATAAGGTGCCATACAAAAGCGCGTGCTCTAGCCATGGCCATGCTTGTACGCCATGCGGGCGCAATAAACCACGCTGAGTAAAGAAAGGTATAACACGCCCACCAATGATGCACATAATAGCACCTACGGCCCACACACCTCCCAACACCGCCTGCCGCTGTAACGCCTCATCGGCATTTACCACACCGAACAAAACCACAGCATTCAGTGCGGACAACACCAACAAAACCAACACCAAGGGGTAATTTCGCACTTGGCGTACCGGCCAAACACTGCGCGCCATTTGCAAAGCAACCAAAGGAAAAAACAAACCATTAAGTATCAAAAAAACCGGCTCCGGCACATTCACAAACCACGCTAGCCGCGCCGCAACCCAGATTAAAGTAAGTCCTAGCAGCAGATTACCAGACAACCCCGGGACTCCTGTCCACGTCTGCACCGCAGTGAGTAAAAATCCGGCTATTATTGCCCCAACAAAACCGAATAACAGCTCATGCCTATGCCATGCCAACCAATTTCCTGTGGGCTGCCAATCCACAAAATAGCCATTAAGCGCCAGCAACCACAACGGCACAGCTACCGCGGCCAATAGAGCACCCAGAAAGAAAAAAGGCCTAAAACCCAAGCGCAAAAACGGAGTAATCTTTAATGCTTTTGAGCGATCGAGTAACTGCATTGTTAATCCCACCCTAGTTAATTCCCAGTAATATAGTCAACTATACAGTTATTTTACTAGGTCCGGAATACGAAACTTGTTCAAAGTCATGTTTCTTGCGCAAAAAAAAACGCCACCTAACTTAGGTGGCGTTTTAATTCTAGGTTAGATTAACGCAAACCTTGGATGTAGCTTGCTAATGCCTTGATGTCTTTGTTACTAAGCCTTTCAGCTACACCACGCATAACCATGGCATCACCATCATTAGTGCGGTCGCCTTCACGGAAGTCAGTTAATTGCTTAGCTGTATAGCCAGCCTGCTGCGCACTTAACTTAGGATAAAAAGCCAAATCCATGCCCTCGCCCGTAGGGGTATGACAACCCGTACACGCGGGTACACCGTCATTTATTTTTCCACCACGATAAAGCTCTTCACCGCGCGCAGCTAACTCGGGTTCAGCTTCACCCAGAGTTGATACTTGGCTTGAGTACCAAGCTGCAATATCAGCCATGTCCTCATCAGACATCGCATTAAGCATGCCCGTCATCTCTACAACAGGACGCGCACCTGATTTAATATCCTGCATTTGCTTAAGCAAATAGCGTTGCCCCTGACCTGCTAGTTTTGGGTAAGTCGGCATCAAAGTGCTATTGCCATCTTGGCCGTGGCAGGCAGTACAAAGGAGAATTTTATCCTTACCCGCTTCTGCGTTCCCAGCGGCCTGTGCAAGGCCTGTGATACCCAAGGTCAACAGCAGACTCACTATAATTTTGTTCATCGGCTAAATCCAACTACGGCTAAAAGTAAATTTTTACCGGAGTAATCTAGTTGCCCAAGCAGGCAATCTGATAACCCTCGGCGTGCAAATTATGTAGGCATCATGTCCAACCCACAAATAATAAATTGTAGATTAACACAATCCAATTGATGCACATAATTTTTCACATTATATACTGCACTTAATAAAACTGAAATGATCCCGCCTCTTGCGATTTTGGAACCCCTATGCAAATCAAGAATATTGTCACCGGCCTTTGCCAAAAAGCTCAGTTCCTCATCAGTGCTACCCGACTCGATCAGTGCCCTGCAGACGAGGGTGTTGAAATAGCTTTTGTCGGGCGCTCTAACTCGGGCAAATCAAGTGCGATCAATTGCCTCACGAAGACAGGTCTTGCGCGCACGTCCAAAACACCTGGCCGCACTCAACTCTTAAACTTCTTTAGCCTTGATGAGCATCGACGCTTGGTTGACCTGCCCGGTTATGGCTACGCAAAAGTACCCATGCCGCTTAAGCAGCACTGGCAAAAGCATTTAAACTCGTATTTAAGTAACAGGAAAAGCCTAGTGGGTGTAGTGCTGTTGATGGATATTCGCCATCCATTTACACCCTTTGACCAGATGATGTTGGATTGGGCGCAAACCAACAAAATGCCTGTGCATATTTTGCTGACCAAAGCAGACAAGCTCACCTATGGCGCCGGCCGCACTGTGTTACTGAAGACACAAAAAGAACTCAACGAGAACTGGGCTGACACTGCCAGCATCCAGCTTTTTTCTGCAACCAAAAGGCTGGGCTTAGATGAAGCCTATCAACAGCTGGCACTATGGCTAGAGATTTCTGCTGAGGTACAAGGCACTGAGCAAGCCGACTAAGACACTTGCACTTAATTAGTGTTGGCTTGTTGTTCTTTAGGAGCCTCTGAATAACGTTACCGAGGACGCTAACACAAGGCGCAACGACCAACGGGAGTAACAGCCAAAGGCTGGCCCGAAGG
>LFRM01221660.1_pt4 | contig 34524 bp, 28 predicted proteins | sample 618341 | NCBI WGS metagenome assembly LFRM01 (sample SAMN03654438, study PRJNA283298) | anaerobic digester metagenome | isolation source: pool of bioreactors CSTR01a, CSTR02a, and CSTR03a thermophilic anaerobic... | place: Denmark: Kgs. Lyngby | collected 2014-05-21 | reverse complement strand
CTTTTTCATTTATATATTTATAAGATTAGATGTTTATTAGAGTTTAAGACGGTAATATATACGGAAAATATAATTTAACTCTACATAATAGTGGGAATTTCTATTTTTTTCTTTATCGACGATGAGTTGATTTTTTCTTTTATTATATCTGTTCTAAAAAATAATGTATGTCGTAATACGTCGAAACTTCAGACATTTTTAAAGCGAACTATAAAAAAACAAGGTGTTTAGCACCTTGTTTTTTGAGTTAACCCTTTTTGTATATGTGTATCTTTGCTTTATTTGCACCGTCCTTTCTGTCTTTTCACTTCCTATACTACTTCAAAATCAATCTGCCGTTCTTCCACATTTACCTTAACCAGAACTACCTCCACCTCATCACCAATACGATAAACTTTCTTCGTATTATCTCCGATCAGCATCAGCTGTTTTTCTACAAATTGATAGTAATCATCATTTAGGGTGGAAACGTGCACCAACCCTTCCACTGTGATCGGTAATTCCACAAAAAAGCCGAAAGAAGTAACACCACTAATGGTTCCTGTAAAAACTTCGCCCACAAAATCCTGCATATATTCAACTTTTTTCAAATCGACCGATTCCCGCTCCGCATCTTCCGCCACCTTCTCCTGTATAGAAGATTGTTCGGCATACTGCTCCATGAGATAAGCCAGCTTTTTCCGTCTCTTTTCCCCCATCCCTTTCCCTTGTGCTTCCCGAATAACCCGGTGAATAGCCAAATCCGGATACCTTCTGATGGGTGCGGTAAAATGCGAATAATACTTAGCGGCAAGACCGAAATGCCCCAGTGCTTCCGCGGCATAACGGGCATGCTTCATGGATCTGAGCATGACCAAACTAATCATTTTCTCTTCAGGTCTGCCCTTGATCTTCTCCACAATCTGCTGAAAGTTTCGTGGGCTTACCACACCTTGTCGATTTGTCTTAATATGATAACCAAAAATCCCTAAAAATTCATTTAGTTCTGTAAGATCGTCCAAATCCGGTTTCTCATGAACACGATACAAAAACGGTAATTCCCTCCAGAAAAATTCTTCCGAAACCGTCTCATTTGTCGCAATCATAAATTCCTCAATAATCATTTCGGCAATAGAACGCTCACGCTGAATAATTTCTACCGGTTTGCCTTGTGCATCAAGAATTACTTGACTCTCAGGGAAATCAAAATCGATCGCCCCGCGTTTTAACCGCTTTTCCCGCAAAATCAAGCACAACTCCCGCATCTGCTCAAAGATTGGAACGTAATCACGATATCGATTGATTAATTCTGCATCCTGTTCCTCCAGGATTTTGCGCACAGCCGTATAGCTCATCCGTTCTTTCACCACAATGACACTGGGCACTATTTCGTGATTAACCACTTCACCCTCTGTATTTATTTCCATTAAACAAGAAAGAGCTAATCTTTCAACCCCGGCATTAAGACTGCATATCCCGTTGGAAAGCTGCGGCGGCAACATAGGAATAACCCGATCTACCAAATAAACACTGGTAGCCCTTTTCAAAGCCTCCTCATCTAAAAGACTGCCTTCTTTTACATAATAACTGACATCAGCAATATGTACACCTAAATAATAATGACCATTAGCAAGTATCTCTAAGCTCACCGCATCATCCAAGTCCTTAGCATCTTCCCCGTCAATAGTGACCATTGGTAAATGCCGCAAATCACGACGCCCTTTTTTATCCTCTTCCCTAACGACTGCCGGAATTTTCGCCGCCTCTTTTAAAACCTCTTCGGGAAAAGCCTCCGGTAAATGATATTTACGCACAATCGAAAGAATATCAATCCCCGGCTGATCTTTCTGCCCTAGAACCTCCAGCACTCTTCCCTCCGGATTACGGCGCGGCTCCGGCCAAGCGGTTATTTCTACAACTACCTTATCACCTGTTTTAGCTCCGCCCGCTTCATTCTTAGGAATAAAGATATCATAGCCTAAGCGTTTCTCATCAGGAGTAACAAAGCCGAAATTGCGACTGCTTTCGAAAGTACCCACCACTTGCTGATTAGCTCGCTTCAGGATACGAATAACCTCACCTTCACGCTTGCGGTTTTCCTCCAAATGACGGTAAAGACGAACAATAACTCGGTCATTATGCATTGCTCCGTTAAGATCCTCATTCTTCACATATACATCCTGTTCCGCCGGATCATCCGGAATTAAAAAAGCAAATCCTTTCGGACTTCCCTGCAAGCGACCGGCCACCAGATTCATCTTTTGCGGTAAACCATAACGTCCTTTACGGTTAAGTACTATTTTCCCCTCTTCTTCTAACTCGCGCAATAATTGACCAAAAGCGGAACGGTCCGCTATTTTCAAAGACTCAGCCAATTCCTCCGCTGACAAAGGTTTATAGGAATTACACCACATAAACTCCAACAGTTCTTCTTTGTTAATCATAATAATTAATAAACTCCTCGTCTGCTTGATTTGCTTATACCATATCATACAAAGAAAAATTTGTGAATTGTCTACACTTTTACTCGTACTCCCCGAATAGCGGCAACAAGCAAAGAAAGAAGAGGAAGCCCAAATTGAAAAGGCAAGGCAAAATAAGGGTATTTGTACATAGCTAATTTCATCATTTCGTTAGTGTTTTCCACTATCAGCATACTTAATACAATCATAATTATCCCTACCGGTATAACTAAAGGCTGGTATGAGCGGAGTTTAAAGACTTGGGCTAACCCTAATGTGGATACATAATAAAATATGGCCATCTTTAGAAATCCCATCATTAAGATTGAACTGATAATAATAAGCTCTAATCTTGTAAAGACTTCGGCCACATTAATTAATCTTACCGAAGTTAAGAAAGGATAAGTATTAATTATAACAATATCTCCTAAAGTCGCTATAACTTTGGCCAACATAACACACAAAATTATGCCGGCAAAAAAAAGTGCAAGAAAAAAACTGCGACGAGCTTTTTGTTGCTCCTTAACATAAGCAAAAATCATTAAAAAAGCAATCGTTTCCCCAAAGGGAAAGGCAGCAATCGCTTGAGTTGCTTGCAAAAACTGGGACCAAGAAACATCGAAAAATGGTAAAAGCTTAGTTAAATCCATTTGATTTAACAAAAAAAATACGTCAACAACTAGAAAGATAATTACAATTGGTACAAAGATTAAACTACAGCGCGCAATAACCTCGAGACCATGGCGAACTGCATAGGCACAAACAATTGCCTCTAGGACAATAAACACAATTAACGGAGTCTCCGGATAAAAGCCAACAACAAAAAAAGCACCAAAAGTTCTTAAGGCCAAACTTCCCACCAATAAAAAATATCCCAGATATGCTAAAGAAATAACCTTTCCTAGAATTGACCCGAATATAAGGTTATTTATTTCTACTAAATTCTTACCCTTAAATCTCATGGCCAGAGTAGTAAAAATAAAAGCAAAGAATAACCCCTCCACCATACCTGCCAGTATGACCAACCAAGCATTACGCCCTACTAACACGGAAGAATTAAGGAGGATACTGGAGCCAATAGTAAAAACGAAAGCTATCACCAATAATTCTCTGCTAGAGATTCGACCCTGCTCAAGTTGCATCTTCATTACCTACCCATCCTGGACTGGCCGGCATTGTAATCATACCCGTACTCTGTAATTTAGCTTCTACCCACACGTTTACTTTGAGTTTAGGAAAAATCTTGTCCCATTCCCCTTCCCACTCTTTCCACAAGGAAGGATATTTTTTATGCACTGCTTCCCCAAAACCAAAAATATCGGCATTGAGGTTTTGCGCCTTTTTCAGAGCGGCTCTGACCTCTTGCTGAATGACCTGAGCTTTTTCCTTTTCCAAAGCTGACCAATGGGAAGGATTCGTGACATCCTGTTTACACATCTTACAGCCTAAATTGCCTTCTTCCTTTATTTTTACAGTTATCTCCAGTTGACCGTTTTTAAGCTCCGGGACGATTTTACCTTTAGCCCTGATAATTTCCAGACTCGTTTTATCTGTCTCATCTTTACATTCAGGACAAGTAACAATGATTATTCCTGATTCTATTTTATTTAAGACCCAAAGTAGTCCTCTCGTTTCTTTCTTATCTAAAGTTCCCACCATTTTATCCTTTTTAAATACTGCCGTTCCTACCAACTCAGCAATTTTTTGCTCTCCATGCTCTTTAACTTCCACTAAAGTAGCAATAGGTGCTGTTGTTCTACTCATTAAACGTTCCATAAAATCACGTAAATTAACTGCACTAACCTCGGACGTAGCAGCACGTGCCTCAATCAGTTGAGAGATATTCAGTGACGGCAACTGTTCTAATTCTGCTTTTGTTTCCAATACATCTCCGGCTTTACCTTTCGCTACTGCTACCCAAGTTATTAAACGCGGCTCCGGATCACGCAGGAAAAAATCGATATACCTTCTTAGACCATTTTTTGCCGCTTGCTCTCCAAAAATCAGAATTTGATTATGAGGAAAATAGAGCTTACGATTTACTATATGAGTAAATTCCCTAATAGCATCAAAGACTGTTTCTGCCGTGTTGGTAACATTTAGATAAGGTTTACCCTGACCACCTCCACTACCACCGGTAGTGGTAGGACCTTGAAACTCTGCCGCTTTGACAATTTGTGCAGTTACCTGGATTTGTTCAGGATCCACTTCCCCTGTATCAATACCCATCCCTGTTACTATCGCTATTGTGTCTAATTCTCGGCGATCCCAGCAACCTACAGTAACTATAATTATGCTCAGTATTAACCAGAGATATAGTATTTTTAACCGCTTCTTCATCTAATACCTCCTAAGAGGAAATTGACAACTTCATAGCTGTTTTTAAGGAAACCGTTTTCGTGGAGGCCGAGGCATTTGCCCTAATCTTTGCCGCTGCTGATTTTTATAACTGAGATCTTGAGGACGATTCCACATAGCCCAAAGAGGAAATCTAACAAAGCTATCCTTTAGTTCGCTAACATTCAAAGGAGCTAAAGGAGCTAAATAAGGCACACCAAAGGATCTTAAAGAGGCTAAATGAATTGTTAACAAAATTAAGAGAGTTACTATTCCAAAACCTCCCAAAGTAGCCGCGCCAAAAATTAAGACTAGCCGATACAATAGCAAAATATCGTAAAGTGTAGTCACCACAAAAGTAGCTAAGGCGGTTATAGCAATGACAATGATAATCGGAGCCCCAATCAATCCTGCTGAAACTGCCGCGTCGCCAATTACCAGTGCGCCGACAATACTTATGGCACCACCTATCGGTCTGGGTAAACGTATCCCGGCTTCCCGAACTATTTCAAAGAAAATCCCTATTAGTAAAATCTCTATAGCTACCGGAAACGGTGCTCCCTCTCTGACCGCCGCTATCGTAAATAATAACGGTGTGGGAATTAACTCTTGGTGATATGAAGTAAGAGCTACATAAACAGGAGGAGCTAAGAGAGAAATAAAAAAACAAAGCAACCTGAGTAAACGAACAAAAAAAACATAATAAGGTCGTAAATAATAATCCTCCGCCGATTGAAAGCCTTCAATAAAGAGCAAGGGAACAGTAAGTACAATCGGAGTGCCATCTACGAATATGGCTACTCGTCCTTCCAAGATTTTCATAGCAACCACATCCGGCTTTTCACTGTTACCTACCGTGGAAAAAAGGGAATAAGGAGCATCCTCAATAAATTGTTCAATATAGCCGGACTCCAGAATCGCATCTGTATTAATTCTTTGCAGGCGCTTCCTAACCTCTTCCACTACCCCGGGACGGACAATCTGCTTCACATAAGCTATCGCTATTAAAGTGCGGGTTTTTTCGCCAATCTGCATCCTTTCAATTACCAAATCAGGGTGACGAATTTTTCGCCGTAATAAAGAAATGTTCACATTTACAGACTCCACAAAGCCTTCCCGTGGTCCTCTTACCACAACTTCTGTTTCAGGTTCCTTAATGTTTCGGATTTGCCAACCTTTACTACCAATAATTAAACCTTCAGCAAAACCATCCATTAAAAACACAGTATCTCCGTATAAACAGGCATTTAATAAGCTATCAATTTGATCGGTTTTTTTAATCTCATCTACTGATAGCATCCTATTTGCTAGAAAATCAAGAGTCTTTGACTCCTTTAGCTGCTCAGGACTAATAAGATTAAAATCATACATTAAAGGTCTGATAATACTATTATTGATAATCTTTTTATCAATCAAAACATCGATAAAAAAAAGAGCTGCCCGATAATTTTTTCCTACCCCAAAACTGAATTCCCGCACAACAAAATCACTGCTATGGCCTAAAATATTTTGGAACAGATTGATATTATCCTGTAGATTGCGAGAAAGTCGGGTCTTTCCAGACTCTATATGTAACAACAGGTCCTGTTCTTTTTTGCTTTTTTTTGGTCTTAATAATATCCCCGGCAGTAATTTTTTAATTATTTTTCTGAACATCAATTTTCCTTACACTATTTTTTATACTTTAGCTTTATTGTGAGGAAAAGCAGAAAAAAATATGTATAAAATGGTGTAATGAAAAAACAGACATCACGATAGCGATGTCTGTTCAACATTTAAACTCACAAAAATATATTTTGGCCACATTCCACAAAAAACAACATGCAATCAACGGTGAATTATCTTACAAGCCCAGTTCCTGATGAGCTTCTTTCATAGCCTTTAAACCTATTTCCATAAACTCCTCCAAAGTCAGCCCCATTTCGGAACAACTGGCGATAACCTCTCGCCGTGCCCCACGCGCAAAAGACTTTTCATGAAAACGATTAACTAAAAAAGTCACGTCCACTGGTTCCAGTTTCTTTTCCGGTCTGATTAAAGCAGCTGCCACGATCAACCCGGTCAAGGGATCTGTCGCATATAAAGCTTTATCTAACAAACTTTTTCTCTCCAAACCATGATAATCATTATGGCACTTCACGGCATAAACCAATTCTTCCGGCAACCCAGCCTCTTCCAGCATCTCGCCCCCCACTAAACTATGACTGGCGGCATCATCTTTAGTTTGATCATAATCTATGTCATGTAAAAGTCCGGCTAATTTCCACAATTCTTCATCTTCCCCAAAATGCCGTGCCAAGCCCCCCATAACAGCTTCCACCGCATACATATGTTTAATCAAATTCTTATTCTTCACATTTTCTCGGACTATTTTTAAAGCTTCTTCACGTGACATCATTTCCACCATCATTCCTTTCTTTCATCATGTAAAATAACGAAAACTTCGTTTTAATTATACCTTTTTCCTGCCAAAAGATGAAGAAATAAAGAACTGTCACCTCATTTGCTAATCAGCATATGATGTGACAGCTCTATTGACTAAAATCAAATCTTAACTCTAAATTAACTTCCTGCTCTATCTTTACATAAAGAGAGGTACAAAGACCAATGCAACAATAGTCATGAGCTTAATCAGAATGTTAATAGAAGGTCCGGAAGTATCCTTGAAGGGATCACCTACGGTGTCACCGGTTACAGCCGCAGCATGTGCTTCAGAACCTTTACCACCATATTCTCCACCTTCAATATATTTCTTCGCGTTATCCCAGGCGCCACCGGCATTAGCCATCATAATCGCCAAAAGGAAACCAGTAACCAAAGCACCTGCCAGCAAACCACCCAAAGCCTCTTTACCTAAACCGGGGATAAAACCTACTGCAAGCGGAACCACTACGGCCATCAAACCAGGAATAATCATTTCCCGGATTGCTGCAGCTGTACTGATGCTTACACACTTAGCATATTCAGGTTTAGCTGTTCCTTCCATTAAACCAGGTATTTCTTTAAATTGTCTTCTTACTTCCGCGATCATATCACTAGCTGCTCTCCCCACAGCACCCATCGTTAAAGCAGAGAAAAGGAAAGGTAATACTCCACCAATGAATAGACCGGCTATAACTGTAGGATTCATTAAATCAAGAGATTGAATACCTGCAGCTTGCGTATAAGCACTAAAGAGGGCCAAAGCGGTCAACGCGGCAGAACCAATGGCAAAACCTTTACCGATTGCTGCGGTTGTATTACCAACTGAATCTAAACTATCAGTAATTTCCCTAACTTTTGGATCAAGCTCAGACATTTCCGCAATCCCACCGGCATTATCGGCAATAGGTCCATAAGCGTCAACAGCTACAACCATTCCTGTAGTAGAAAGCATTCCTACAGCAGCCAAAGCAATACCATACAAATTAGCAAATTTATAAGAAACGAGGATGGCGATAACAATAACCAATACCGGTAATGCTGTGCTTAACATCCCTACTCCAAATCCGGAAATAATATTTGTCGCCGAACCGGTCTGTGAAGCTTTAGCAATGCCTTTTACAGGATTAAAATCAGCAGAAGTATAATACTCTGTTATTTTTCCGATAATAAATCCGGCTAATAATCCGGCTACAGTTGCAACAAATACGTTAAAGCCAGTCACAACACCTGTTTTCGGTAATAAATTGGTCGTTAAGAAATAAGTAGCAACTAAAGAAAGCACCATCGCTACAGTTTCTCCGGCATTTAAAGCCTTAGCAGCATTAGCACCTTCTCCGGTTCTTACAAAGAATGTACCAATTATCGAAGCAATAATTCCAGCCGCTGCAATTAACATCGGCAAAATAATACCATTTCTACCTAAGCCCAAAGCAACAGCTAAAGCAATCGCGGCAATAATTGAACCTACATATGATTCAAAAAGGTCCGCACCCATTCCGGCCACGTCACCCACATTATCCCCAACATTATCAGCAATAACTGCAGGGTTACGCGGATCGTCTTCAGGTATACCTGCTTCAACCTTACCTACCAAGTCCGCACCAACATCAGCAGCTTTTGTATAAATACCGCCGCCTACACGACCGAAGAGAGCAATAGAGCTGGCACCCAAAGCAAAACCATTTATAGTATTAGGATCTTCAAATAGGAAAGTGACAATCCCTAAACCAATCAAACCTAAACCGACTACTGACATCCCCATGACTGCCCCGCCGGAAAAGGCAACACCCAAAGCTTTATTGGTACTTTCCTGAGCAGCATTAGCCGTTCTGACATTAGCCCTGGTTGCCACATTCATCCCAATATAACCGGCAGATACAGAACAAATAGCCCCGATAATAAAAGCGAGGGCCGTTTCAGGCTGTAAACTATCCGCACCTTCCGTAAAATAACCGGTAATAAAAATAAAAGCTGCTACTGCTAAAACAAAGACAACTAAGGCTCTATATTCCCTTAATAAAAAAGCCATTGCTCCTTCATGAATTGCTCCGGAAATTTCCTGCATCTTTTCATTACCTGGCTCAACCTTATAAATCCGTTGTGTCAAATAATAGGCAAATAAAAGAGCAACGGCTCCGGCAAGAGGAGCCCAATAAACAAAAGATATGTTATCCATTACACTTCCTCCCTCAAAAGCAATCATAATTCATTCAAATATAAAAACATAAAATACTATAATACCGATAAAAGTAAAGTTAAAACCAAAAAAGAAATAGCCGAAATAGTAGCAAGTTTTGCTAATAATTCATCTAATCCCTTTTTCTTGCCCCCAAATAAAGCTTCAGCACCTCCGGCTATAGAACCAGAAAGTCCGGCACTTTTCCCAGACTGTAATAAAACTGAAGCGATAAGACCAATTGCTGCTAAAACCTGCAAGATAAGTATTACTGTTCCCATACTAACCTCCCTCCTTAATACGAGATATTAATAGTTTTTCTACACCAGGACAATCTCGTAAAACCCTGTTTTATAAATCTTACAACTTTTGTCTCATCTTTGCAATAATTGTAACATTACCTGATGTCTATTTTTAAATTATATCATAAACGAAAGAAATTGCACAGAAAGAAAGAAATTACACTAGTTAAAACATCAGGCAGATTTAATCTGCCCGATGTTTTATGCATTATGACATTAGTTCCTTTTACCGTATTACTTTAAATTATAAAAAGAATCTCTACCCATATAAATTGCTGCATCATCAAGCTCTTCTTCAATTCTTAAAAGCTGATTATACTTGGCTACACGGTCAGTACGAGAAGGTGCCCCGGTTTTTATCTGTCCGGCATTTACCCCGACAACAATATCAGCAATCGTCGCATCTTCCGTTTCACCTGAACGGTGTGAAACAACTGCAGTATAACCCGCCCGTTTAGCCATCTCAATAGTATTAAGTGTTTCTGTAAGAGTACCAATCTGATTTACTTTAATCAGTACACTATTAGCAACGCCCATTTCAATACCTTTAGACACTTTTTCGGTATTGGTTACAAAGAGGTCATCCCCGACAATCTGAATTTTCTTCCCTAATACTTCGGTCATCTTCTTCCAGCCATCCCAATCATCCTCAGCCAGTCCATCCTCGATAGAAATAACCGGATACTTACTGCAAAGCTTATCATAAAAATTAACCATTTCTTCGGCACTCATGGTCAAACCTTCGCCTTCCAGATAATATTTCCCATCCTTAAAAAGCTCTGTCGCAGCAACGTCTAAACCCAGAAAAACCTCTTCTCCCGGTTTATATCCGGCTTTCGTGATCGCTTCCACAATCACCTCTAAAGCTTCTTCATTAGATTTAAGATTAGGAGCGAAACCGCCCTCATCACCAACTGCAGTATTATAACCCTTCTTTTTCAAAACACTCTTCAGATTATGAAAAACCTCAGTGCCCATTCTCAAAGCCTCTGCAAAAGATGTGGTCCCTGCAGGCAGAATCATGAATTCTTGAATGTCTACATTATTATCAGCATGCTTTCCACCGTTTAGGATATTCATCATCGGCACAGGTAATTGCTTGGCATTTACCCCGCCAATATAGCGATAAAGAGGAAGACCTACATAGTTAGCCGCCGCTTTCGCCACAGCCAAAGAAACACCTAAAATAGCATTAGCACCTAACTTCCCTTTATTCGGTGTTCCATCCAATTCAATCATCAGTTGATCAATTGCCACTTGATCTAAAGCATCAAGTTCTAATAGTTCGGGCGCAATGATGGTATTAACATTAGTAACTGCATTCATAACCCCTTTGCCCATAAAGCGGTCTTTTTCCCCATCGCGTAACTCCACAGCCTCATAAGCTCCGGTAGAAGCTCCGGAAGGAACTGCGGCACGACCAAAAGAACCATCCTCCAAAGTAACATCTACCTCTACCGTTGGATTTCCCCTAGAATCTAGAATCTCGCGTGCATAAACATCAACAATTGTACTCATTTTTATACCTCCCTAATTATAATTATTATAAGCTATAAGATGTCTTATTTGTCATATTTATATAATAAAACTATGTCATGCTATTTCTCATTTCATTGCGGAGTACAGCTAAACTGACTGTTTACTTTATCATCCTTGTTGCGGAATGTCCCCATCGTATGCATCGAGGGTGTTCTGCATTCTCCTAAGCCAAGTGCTAGTCTAGACACTCTAACGTTTTAAACAAATATTGCCGGAGGGTGCCTAATGACTTATAAATTCATTCATACCTTTTTTGAAACATATTTTGCTGTTTCTCATTTCATTGCGAAGTACAGCTAAACAGACTTCACGAAAGCGAAGTGAGAAAGCAGAGAGGCTGACAGGATGTCAGCCTCAACCCTCGCAATACATGGACGTATATCGAGGGTGGTCTGCTTTCTCCTGAGCCGAGTGCTAGTCTGTTCTGTACGTAGCACAGAAATGAAAATAGTAAAATATGTTTTCATATAATTAGACTCTCTCCCGTCATCTCCACCGGCTTCTCCAACCCCATCAATTCCAACAAAGTAGGGGCAATATCCTGCAAGGAGCCATCTCTTAAACTCATCTGTTTCACCTTATTACCTACCAAAATACAAGGTACGCAATTTGTAGTATGGGCTGTTAGACATTTCTTCGTTTCGCAATCAATCATATATTCAGCATTGCCATGATCTGCTGTAATTAACACTACCCCATTTTGAGCCAATACAGCTTCAACCACTTTTTGCAAACAACAATCTACCGTTTCAATAGCTTTTATACAAGCCTCCAGATTCCCCGTATGACCAACCATATCAGGATTCGCAAAATTTAAGACAACTAAACCATAATCTGTCTCTTTTAATTTCTGCACAACTTGCTTCGTTACTTCAGGGGCACTCATTTCCGGTTGAAGATTATATGTAGCCACTTTAGGCGAAGGCACTAACACCCGTTCTTCGCCGGGATTAGCCTTTTCTACCCCACCATTAAAAAAGAAGGTGACATGCGCATATTTTTCTGTTTCCGCAATCCTTAACTGTTTTAATCCCGCCTTACTCACTACTTCCCCCAAAGTATTAGCTAAATCCTGTGGAGGAAAGGCTACTGGAGCATCAATGTTTAAATCATATTGTGTAAAACAAACATAATGAACCTGAGGGAATCCTCCGGGTCTGACAAAACCCGCAAAATTCTTCTCTGTAAAGGCATAACTGATTTGCCGAGCTCTGTCCGCACGAAAATTATACATAATCACTACATCATCGGGCTTGATCCTGCCCACCGGTTCACCATGTTCATCAACAATTACCGTAGGCTCCACAAATTCATCTGTAACTTTCAGATCATAGGACTTTTCTAAAGCTTCTCGCGCCAAACAAGCTTTGACCCCTTCGCCGTTGACCATGGCTCGATAACCTTTTTCCACGCGTTCCCAACGCTTGTCCCGATCCATCGTATAATAACGACCGGACACTGTAGCAATCTGTCCTAAACCAATTTCTTCAATCTTATCTTCTAAGCTGTCAATATACTCTCCTGCATTAGCCGGAGGAACGTCACGACCATCTAATATAGCATGAATATAAAGCTTTTTAACGCCTTTTTCTTTAGCTAAATCCATGAGTGCAAAAAGATGATCAATATGACTATGGACACCCCCATCAGAAAGTAAACCCATCAGATGTAAAGCACTGTTTTTTTGCACAGCTTTGTCTATAGCTTCGTTTAAGACGGTGTTTTTAGCAAACTCCCCTAAACGAATAGACCTATTGATCCGGGTTAATTCCTGATAAACTATTCTCCCTGCTCCAATATTCAAATGACCTACTTCGGAATTACCCATCTGTCCTTCAGGAAGTCCCACATCCTCTCCTGAAGATTTTAAAATACAATGGGGGTATTTTTCCTTAAGCTGATTATAAAAGGGTTTCTTGGCTAAAGAGATGGCATTCCCTTCTTCATTCTGTGAAAAACCCCAACCATCCAGTATTATCAACATTACCGGTTTATACGCCATGTTTTTTCGCTTCCTCTCCTGCACACCGCACAATCTCATAGAAAGAGTCAACCTTTAAACTGGCTCCTCCTACCAATGCTCCGTCAATATTTGCACAGTTCATTAATTCTTTGATGTTTCCCGGTTTTACACTACCGCCATACTGAATCCGTACGGCTTCTCCGGCTTCTTTTCCCCACTTTTCACTAATCAACTGACGCAAAAAAGCAATAGTTTTTTCGGCATCTTCCGGACTGGCATTTACACCGGTACCAATAGCCCAAACAGGTTCATAAGCAATCACCATACGGGCAATATCCTCACTCTTAATCCCATCCAAACCTTGTAAAATTTGGTTGCTACATACTTCTTCCGTCTGATTAGCTTTCCGCTGCTCTAAAGTCTCTCCCACACAAAAAATAGGCAACAAATCATAAGTAAAAGCCGCGATAACCTTTTTCCTGATAAAATCATCTGTTTCGCCCATAATCTGACGACGTTCCGAATGCCCAATAATAACATATGTACAACCTAAATCCTTCAACATTAGAGGAGAAATCTCTCCTGTAAAAGCTCCCTCTACTGCCGGATAAAGATTCTGAGCACCCCATTTTATCCCTTTCTCCTTAAGCACTTCCCCTATCGCCGGTATCACTGTAAAAGGCGGACAGATTACTACTTCCACCTCCTGGGCGATAGCAGCATCAAGAGAAAACCCTTCAGCAAAAATTTTCCCTTCATCTGGAGTTTTATACATTTTCCAGTTAGCAGCGATGATCGGCTTTCTTCTTTGCACCAACTTCTTCACCTCATTTATCTTTATCTAGCATAGCAGCTACACCAGGTAGAACTTTTCCGCCTAAAAAGGCTAAGGAAGCTCCACCTCCGGTAGAAATATGATATATTTTTGCGGTTAACCCGGTTTTTTCTACAGCTGCCACCACATCACCGCCACCAATCACAGTTTTGCCGGGAGCTGCAGCTACTGCTTCCACAATCTTATTTGTTCCTACGGCAAATCTGTCAAATTCATAAACACCTAGAGGACCATTCCAAACAATAGTCCCGGCTTGAGCAATCAGCTTACTAAATTCCTCCACTGTAGCCGGTCCAATATCCAAAGCCATCATGTCCTCAGGAATATCCTGTACGGCGACAACTTTGGACTCAGCTTCAGCGGCATATTCCTTAGCCACAACCAGATCCAGCGGCAAAACAACTTTTACCCCGGATTTTTGTGCCTTACTTAATAATTCAGCCGCGATCTCTACTTTATCTTCTTCCACTTTAGAATTACCTAAATTATACCCTTGCGCTTTTAAAAAGGTATTGGCCATCGCTCCACCAATCAAGAGACAATCAGCTTTCCGCATTAAATTCTCAATTACGTAAATCTTATCAGAAACTTTTGCTCCACCCAAAATGACCACAAAAGGCTTACTGGGATTTTCTAAGGTCTCTGATAAAACAAGAATCTCTCTCTCGGTTAAAAAACCGGATACAGCAGGCAGAAAATGCGTTACCCCTTCCGTGGAAGCATGTGCTCTATGAGCTGTACCAAAAGCATCATTCACATATATTTCACCTAAAGCAGCTAGGTTTTTAGCAAAAGTGGGATCATTTTCTTCTTCTTCAGGATAAAATCGAACATTTTCCAAAAGAGCAACCTGCCCTTTAGCCATCTCCGCTGTGACCTTATGGGATTCCGGTCCACCACAATCGCCGGCAAAAATTACTTCCTGCCCCAAAATATTACTTAACCGTTCAGCGATAGGTTTTACGCTCATTTCCGGGACCACTTTCCCTTTCGGGCGACCTAAATGTGTCATCAGAATAATTTTAGCCCCTTGTTCTTGAAGATATTTGATTGTAGGTATTACCTTCAAGATACGCGCATCATTGGTAATTTTACCGTCTTTCATCGGTACGTTAAAATCTACGCGCACAAGCACCTTTTTTCCCGTAACATCAATGTCACGAATCGATTTTTTATCCACTCAAACAACCCCCCATTCAGGATATCTATAGATGTAAGGCAACCATTTGTGCCAAATCCACAACACGACAAGAATAGCCCCATTCATTGTCATACCAGGCCACAACCTTTACCATATTACCATCTAACACCATTGTTGACAAGGCGTCCACAATAGAAGAATGAGGGTTGCCATTATAATCCCTGGAAACCAGTGGTAAATCCGAATAAGCAACAATCCCTTTTAAATTTCCCTCAGCTGCTTCTTTTAACTTAGCATTAATCTTCTCTACAGTAACATCCTGCGCTAATTCTGCAACAAAATCTACAACGGAAACATTAGGTGTCGGCACCCGCATAGCAAAACCATTGAGCTTACCCTTTAGCTCCGGCAAAACAAGCGTAACGGCTTTTGCCGCACCCGTAGTCGTAGGAATAATTGAAAGTCCCGCCGCTCTGGCTCTACGCAAATCTCGATGGGGTAAATCCAAAATCTGCTGATCATTAGTATAAGAATGGACGGTCGTCATCATCCCACGTTTTACCGTAAAGTTTTCATGCAATACCTTAACTATTGGGGCTAAACAGTTAGTAGTACATGAAGCGTTAGAAATAATCCGGTGATGTTCCGGCTGGTATTTACCTTCATTAACACCCATCACAATAGTAATATCCTCTTGCTTTGCCGGTGCCGTAATGATAACTTTTTGAGCCCCAGCCTCTAAATGCGCCTTAGCTTTTTCTGCGTTAGTAAATCTGCCTGTCGCTTCAATAACAATATCTATTCCCATTTCACGCCAAGGTAAAAGTGCCGGATCCTTTTCTGCTAATACTTTAATTTCCTTGCCATCAACAATTATGGCTTCATTCCCTGCTTCCACCTTCGCATTAAATAAGCCATGTACTGAATCATATTGCAGTAAATGGGCTAACGTCTTAGCATCAGTCAGATCATTAACAGCTACTACCTCAATGGCTTCATGACCATAGGCAAGTCGAAAAACATTCCTTCCAATACGTCCAAAGCCGTTTATTGCAATTTTTTTCATAATTCCTTTTTCTCCTTATATATTACTATATTTCCATTATTTAAACACAATAAAAACAGCTTTTTCTAAAAATGTCAACCTCCTTCTTCTAATATTTTTCTCATCGCCTCTCCAGCCCCTTGATCTGTAAGTAAAATATTAATAAAACCGGCCCTTGCCACAGCAAGTATAGCTCGAGCTTTACTATTACCTCCGGCAACAGCGGCAACTAATTTTAACTTAGCCAAATCCTCAAGCTTTGGACCAAGAGTAGGCGTAGTAATTTCTACTGTACCTTCTTCAGAAAAATAATAACCAAAGGATTCCCCCACAGGGAGTTTAGCAGCTTTTTTCAATAAAGAATGCCAATTAAGCTCCCGACGCGCTGCCATGACCTCTGGTACTCCAATCCCATGGACAAGGAGATTAGCTTTTTTAGATAACGCTATTGTCTCCTGTATTTTATGATCCTTTAACAAGTCCTCCAATATTCGTTCCGAAACATCATCGGGAACATATAACAGCCGATAACTACCCCCCAGCTTTTCGGCGATTTTAGCCGCTATCGTATTAGCCTGAATTTCTACACTTTCTCCCAATCCACCTCGAGCAGGAACAACCAAAATATCACTTTTTTCATTAGATAATGGCATTTGACGAGAAACTTCGGCCATAGTTGTACCCCCGGTAACAGAAACAACCCAACCAGATTTCACCGTATTACTAATAAATCGGCCGGTTAACTTACCCAATTCAGACAAAATTAATTTATCTTTATCTGAATCACCCGGGACAATATAAACTCTCTCCAAACCCATTTTTTCTTGTAAATATCTTTCTAAAGCACTTAATCCCTGAAGCTTATGCACTAGCTCGGCAAACTGCGGCATTAACACTTCCCCTTCGGGAGTAAGGGATACCCCTAACGAATCGGAAACAAGCAGTTGTTGTTCCCTTAAAATATCCACTTCGCTACGGACTATTCTTTCACCTATTTTCAACCTTTCTGAAAGCAACCGACGACCAATAGGCTGATGATATTTTACAGCTCGTAATATATTATACCTTTTCTCCAACAAGATTATCATTTCCGGAGTAATCCTTTTTAATAACTCCAAATTAATCGTCATACTAATTGCCCCCTCCGGGTCTTATCATGTCCCCCGCAAATGATAAGATACCCGTAAAATATACTTTAACAGGTTTACAACATCATGACAAGATTGCAATAACTTTCATTGTTGTAATTTTAACTAGTACTAATAACGCCTCCGCTGACCTCTGTTTAATATCCCCAATTCATTACGATACTTAGTAATCGTCCGTCTGGCAATCTTCAAACCTTTTTTCTCCATCAAATCGGCTAAAGCTTGATCACTATAAGGTCGGGTAGGATCTTCTGTGGCAATAACCTCCTGCAGAAATTTTTTAATACTTTCCACAGAAGTACTTCTTCCTGTGTCCATTTTATACCCTGAACTAAAAAAGAATTTCAACTCAAAGAGACCATGAGGTGTCTGCATATACTTGTTCGTCGTGGCCCTGCTTACTGTAGACTCATGAACCCCTAATTCTTCAGCAACCTGTTTTAAGGTTAAAGGCTGCAAATATTTTATACCCTTATCGAAAAACTGACGCTGTTTTTTCAATAAAATCTTAGCCAGCCGATAAAGAGTCCTCTGCCGATGATTAATACTCTGTATCACCCACATGGCCTGGTTTAATTTGTTTTCTACAAATTTTTTCGTTTTTTCATCAACCGCACCCTCACGGAGATAAATAGAACTATAAGCTTTACTAATGGTCAAACGGGGTAATAACCGATCATTAAGCAAAATTAGATACTCTCCCCCCACCCGCTCAATAAATATATCCGGAGCTATATAGCGGATGCGCTCCCCGCTGGCAAAAGACGCACCCGGTTTAGGATTTAACTTCTTAATAAGATCCGCCAACTCCTGAATACGGATTACAGAAAGATTCAAAGCTGCCGCTACTTTTTGATATTTTCCGGCTCCCAGATCATCTAAGTATTCTTCTATTAATTTTTTAACCTCTTCATTTAAGAGATTTTGTTGTTTTAACTGTAAAAGCAAACATTCGCGCAGATGGCGTGCCCCTACTCCTGCAGGTTCAAAACTCTGAACTAATTGTAAAACCTCTTCTACCAGTTTTTTAGGCACTTTCAAATCATAAGCAGCTTGTTCTACCGTCACCGTAAGATATCCTGTCGAATTAATATTGCCAATCAAATACTGCCCCACTCTCTGTTGAAGATCTGTTAGGGGCAAACAGCCCAGTTGTGAGAGAAGATGCTCCTGGAGATTAACATCATGAACAATCAAATTTTCCCAAGGAAACTCTTCTTTTACCTCCCACATTCCGGTATATCCTTCATAATTACGGTTTTCACGATAATCCCGCAAATAATTCTCCCAATTTATATCCTTTTCCTTCCTCTGCTCAGTAGTAAAAGGATCAGCTTCCTCTTTAACTTCCATTAACGGATTTTCCAATAAAATTTGATTTACATATTGCCCTAACTCTATTGCGGAAAGCTGCAGAATCTTAATCGCCTGTCTAAGTTCCGGGGTCATCATTAACTTTTGACTCTGTTGTAAGTTTAGCCCATAATGTATATTCACGATTTAACCCTCCAAACAATAATAATCGTCATAAATAGCAAGACAAAAGTTAAGCAATAAGTAAATACCTCTACCACAGGAAGCTGTGCTTGCAAATAAAGATAAGGATGTAAATCCCAAGCGTAATCCACATAATCATTGAACATCATCCAAAAGCCCACTACTCCCCATTCATAAAGGGAAGGTAAAAAAAGTCGCAGATAAATAATCCCTTCTAGAGCCATACCTAAATGACTCAGCCATAACATAAACTCAACCCAATGTACTTGTCCCGAGAGCAACCAAAAATGCGTATTAACAAAAACAGCCCAAAGTCCATATTTAATTACAGTAATAAAGGCTAAAAAATATAAAAATGGGAACTTTCTTTTACACAAAATCAAGAATATTGCTATCGAAAACAAAGTCGTGGAAAGCGGAGAATCCGGGATAAAAATCCAAAATCTAAGGGGAGTCAACTGTAACTGAACTCTGTACCAATAATAACCATAAATAGAACCTAAAATATTTATGAATAAAATAATTTTTAAAACGCGCGGATCTAAAAAAAACTGTCGCCAACCGTTAAAGTGCTTTATCCAAAGAAGATAATGCTTCATCTTCATCCTCCCGGCTCTCATCCTCCTGGCTTTTCCGCCTTGCTTGCAACGTACGTATAGGTACACCCCCCACAAATTCCCCGGGCTGAACATCCCTATTGACCAAAGAACCGGCAGCTATCACAGCTTTATCCCCAATAGTAACCCCGGGAAGGATTGTTGTATTAGCACCAATCATTACATCTGCACCTATTTGTATCTTGCCTACACGCAATTCCTTGATGAGAAATTCATGACACAATAACGTGCAATTATAACCGAGAATACAATTATCTCCGATAGAGATCTTCTCCGGCCAAAAGATATCTACCATCGCCATCAAACCCCAAGAAACAGATTGACCTATCTGCATTCTTAAAAAATGCCGGGCTAAAAAACTTTTAAGTTTTAATGACGGCGAATACCTGCAGATTTGAATTATTATAAAATTTTTAATCACTTTTAATGGTGAACAAAATTTAGTCCAATACTGCAAAGAATTTGTACCCTCTTTAACCGGGTAAATTTTATATTCTCGCACATGGCACCACCTTTCAATTACTTATATTATATCAAATTTGAATAACATATTAACCGAAATTTTAATCAATTTTTTGCCACAATAGCTTAATGTTTGAGAAATTTACGGGAAAAGAAAAGGATGTCAACAGAACACTCTGTTAACATCCTTATACTTCATACTTCCGACCAAAAAACAAGATCTGCTCAATAATACTACTCCTGCGTAGGAGCACCTACGGGACAAACGTCTGCACAATTACCGCAATCGGTACATTTGTCAGCGTCAATAACGAATTTGCCATCACCTTCACTAATTGCTTCACTGGGGCATTCAGGTTCACATGCACCACAGGAAATGCAGTCATCATTAATTACGTAAGCCATTTTTTCACCTCCAACTCCACAAATGCTCCACCACTCTTCAATTATACAGAAAAACCGACAAAAAAACAGTACTTTTTCAAAAATTTTCTCTGTTAGGATTAGCTAGGAGATAATTTTTCAGCGATTGCTTCGATTTTTCTTAAGCGATGATTGACGCCTGATTTTCCCACAGGAGGATCAAGCATTTCTCCTAATTCTTTCAGACTGCTGTCGGGGTTTTCCAACCGTAAACGTGCTATCTCTCTCAGACGCGGTGGTAACTTATTCAAACCAATCTTCTCTTCAATTAATTTAATCTGTTTAATCTGTCTCAAAGAGGCTTCTACAGATTTCTTCAAATTAGCCGTATCACAGTTTACCAAACGATTAACCTTATTCCGCATATCTTTAATCACACGAATATTTTCAAATTCCAACAAAGTTCGGTGTGCCCCTATTATATTTAAAAAAGCAGCAATCTGCTCACTTTCTTTCAGATAAACAATATAAGATTTTTTACGCTGGCTAATTTTCGCCTGTAACTCCGGAAACTGATCCATTAACTTCACAACTTCCTCAGCAAATAAGCTGTTATTGGTGATTAATTCCAAATGATAATTTCCTTCCGGATTATTTATAGACCCAGAACCCAAAAATATGCCGCGTAAATAACTGCGACGACAACATTTTTTCTTAATCAGTGCTTTCTTAATTCCCGGAAGAATTTCTCCATCATCACCTAAAACACCTAATTCCTTTAAAATCCGCATCATCTTCGGAGAAGTGCCAACACGTACACTATAGAGAAAATTTTTTTTAAACCTCTTCTTTCTTTGCACGTGAATTTTTGGTTCTATATGGTACAACTCTTTAAACAGACGGAAGATTTTTCTGGCTACCGGTGAACTCTCCGTAGTAATAACCATACTCACATGTTGATTTTCATCAATATGCAATGTTCCGTCCAAACGCGTTAAAGCTGCTAATTCTCCTATACGGCAACAATGTTTCTCAGGAAAAATACGAGCCAGCTCGTTTTTGGTCTCTGTAGAAAAAGACATTACGATCCCTCCCTCTAAACACTACAGAAATAATCAAAGAGGCTAATTTTAAGGAATCATGACGCACATAATCATTTTCTTTACTTATAGGAGCCTGAATTAACTGAATTTGCTGTGAAGCCAACTTTTCTCTATCTATTTCTACGACTTTAGCTCCTTCTAAAGCATATTTGTTCACATAAGCAGCAGGCACCTTTTTAGTATTCACAATCATATAATCAACCAGTCCGGGGACAGAATGATTATATAAGGCTTCTAAATGATCTCCGGCAGTATAGTCTTTAGTCTCACCCATCTGGGTCATCACATTGCAAACATAGATTTTAACTCCACGAGCCTTCTTAATTGCTTCAACCATACCAGGGATCAGTAAATTCGGAATCACACTGGTATAAAGGCTTCCTGGTCCAATAACAATCGCATCTGCCTCTCTAATCGCCGCCAGTGCCTCCGGTGCCGGCTGACAATCCGCCGGTTCGAGAAAAACTCTTTTAATTGGCTTTTCTGTACGCGAAATAGCTGATTGCCCCATCATGATGGTTCCATCAGCCAATTCAGCACCTAAAACCAAAAGAGTATTAGTAGCAGGTATTACCTTCCCCCTGATCGCCAATACTTCGCCTACTTCATGGATCGCCGTTTCAAAACTCCCCGTTAAATCAGTCATCGCCGCAATCAATAAATTTCCCAGACTATGACCGGCAAGTCCCTCCCCGGTAGTAAAGCGATAATTGAAAAGGCTCTCCATAGCCGGTTCCGTATCCGCCAAGGCCACTAAACAATTGCGCAAATCTCCGGGCGGCAAGATCCCTAATTGTCCCCGCAATCTGCCTGAACTTCCCCCATCATCAGCAACAGAGACAATTGCGGTAATATTAGAGGTGTATTCCTTCAGTCCTCTTAAGAGAACAGAAAGTCCGGTACCCCCTCCCAATACCGCAATCCGGAGTCCCTTTTTTAATGACTTACGTTGATAAACATTTTTCATTTGTTCCCGCACATATTCCGGAATGAATAAATTTGATAACCAACGTGGAACTTTCATCCAACCTTCTCCTTCATGCTCTTTTTAAGATATCGCGGTGTCTGACTATGACGCGATATTCCTGAGAAGCTAACCGTTCTCCTAAACAATTCGCCAAAACAACTGAGCGATGCTGTCCCCCTGTGCACCCGATGGCAATAACCAGATGTGTCTTACCCTCGCTAACATAATTAGGTAAGAGAAAGGTTAAAATATCATTATACTTTTGCAAAAATTCTTCCGTTTCCGGAAACTTACGCACATACTCATCCACCTGCCGGTCACAACCGGTTAAAGGACGTAACTCTTCTACATAATAAGGATTGGGTAAAAACCGAACATCTACTACTAAATCTGCGTCTAGAGGAATCCCATACTTATAACCAAAAGACATCACAGTAATATGCATTTTTACCTTGTCATTATCAGGACCATAAAGATCCGATATTTGCGCCTTTAATTCATGGGGAGTAAGCTCCGAAGTATCAATGATTTTATTAGCAATACCCCGTAATTCCTCCATCCGCTCCCTTTCTGAGCGTATTTCCTCCAACAGAGGGCCACGACCGGAAAAGGGATGACGCCTTCTGGTTTCCTTAAACCTTTTAATCAATACATCCGTAGTTGCTTCTAAAAAGAGAATTTCATAAGGACAGCCTTGTTCTTTTAAATCATATAAAGCTTGAAACAAATCATTAAAAAAGCGACCACCACGAATATCAATAACGATCGCTACCCGGTCAATAATGTCTCCCCCTTCAAGACACAATTCCGCAAACCTGGGTAAAAGGGCAGGTGGAAGATTATCAACACAAAAAAAACCTAAATCTTCTAATGATCTAATCGTATGAGTTTTCCCTGCTCCGGATAAACCTGTAATAATACAAAACCGCACCCCTCAACACCCCCGTTATTTCTATATTCTATATTCTATCTGATTATCCTTAAATAATCATCTACAGCAAGTTTACTTAACATTTTTTATTTGCTCATGAGGAACACCGGCTTTTTCCAAAACCCAGGAGCCATATTCTAAAGCCCCAACACTTTCCGCAAAATGAGCATCACTGTTCACGATAAAATTAACCCCCTGTCGCGCCACAGTACTTACCTCTTGCAACCCTGGAAATTTATGTCCGGTGTTAATTTCCCAACAAGTATCTCTCTTTAAACATGCTCTGGCTACCTCTGTTATATCTATGGGCATTTTTAACCCAGGATGACTAATGATATCTACCTCATAGCGATATATCGTCTCTACTAAAGCCTTCGTATTTTCATTCCTAACCCGATTTTTTATCGACGGAAATATTTTTTCCGTCTGATTTCTTAAAATCCAGGGGATGTCAACCACTCTATCCGGCAAGATATAGGGATGTAAGCCGACAATCAAAAAATCTAATTCTGCAATTAGCTCCTTCCCTACATCCAACTGACCGTTCAAACTAACAATATTAGCCTCCACACCAAGTTTTATCTGCAAATCCGGATATTGAGGGCGAAGCTGTTCAATTTCTTTTTTTATTTCTAATAACATCTGCTCAGATTTAAGTCCCGTAAAAAGATTACGAGGACCGTGATCAGCCAGCCCCATTTCCGCTAATCCGGTTAAAGAAGCAGCCATGACCATTTCTTCCACCGAACAGCGTCCATCACTATAAGAAGAATGGAGATGATAATCTCCGTAAAATTCCACTTTGTTTTTTCACCCTGATTGATTTTTTACTCTACCTTTATTATACCAATTATTAAACTATTTTTCCGCTGACAACATTTTTACAAAAAAAATACCCCTCAAGAGGGGTATCGGAATGGAATTTCACTCCATTTTAACAACAATATCTTTTCTGCAAATATTTGACAATAACCTTATCCAAATTAATACTGGCCTGATAAATATCCTTCGAGGTTAATAAATAGCTATGATTAATAGCCGAAACGTATAATTCTTTTCTCAATGCTTCGATTTCCTGCCGAAGACTATCTGTTTGATTGACAGCCATCTTCTTTTCCCCCTGTCGATTTTCTTGCTAATATTTAATTCGACTTACATTTCAATTTTCCTGCCTAATTTGGAAGATTTTTGTAAAATTTTTAATAAAATGACAGCTGAGGAAATTTAGCAGGCTTTTTGTGTGTTTAAAACAAATTTTTCGAGAACCTCTGCGACGCCATCGTCATTATTACTCAAAGTTATATAATCAGCTTTCTCCTTTAATAGAGGGATACTGTTTTCCATAGCTACGCCAAATCCGGCATCTTGAACCATCTCTATATCATTAGGACTATCTCCGATAGCCATCACATTTTCTAGCCCAAACCCCAAACTTTTTGCTAAAGCTTTAAGCGCATTACTCTTTGTAGCCTTTTTATGAGTAATCTCGAGCATACCCGGCAAAGTTCGGATTATGTTTAAGATATGTCCGAATCTCGGTTCCAATTCTTTAGCTAAAGATTTAATTCTTGAATCCTCAGCTAAAACCACCAATTTAGTGGGATCCGCCCAAAGCTTGTCAAAACTCTCGACATAATTGGGTGACACCCTGGTTATAGTTTCATAATGACGTGCTTCCGGAGAGTCCTGCTCCATATACAAAACATCATCCACATAAACATTGAGATGGTAATCATGAGCACGTACATAATCCGCTACTTCTTGAGCTATATCCAGAGGCAGTGGCCTATGATGGATTAATTCACCATTTACGCATTTGACCATCGCACCCTGATAAGTGATCAGCGGAACATTGAGCCCCAATTCCTTAGCATAAGGAAAAGCTGCGGCAAACATCCTACCGGTGGCCAAAGTTACTGTAATCCCTTTAGCAATAACCTTTCTGATATTTTCTTTAGACCGCTTCGATATAGTTAAATCATCACGTAACAGCGTATCATCCAGATCAATTGCTATTAATTTAATGTCTTTCACCTTATTTCATCCCTTCTAGTTGTGCCAGGTGGCAAGGGGACGGGTGGCAAGGGGACGCTTCTCCTGCCACATTGAAAAGCAAAATATTATTTTGATAAATGTGGCAGGAGAAACGTCCCCTTGCCACCCACGCCACCCGAAACATAGCAAATCTATTATACATTAGTTTAGTCCTGCTCACTAGTGTGAAAAAAATTCCAAACTTGATACGCCGTGGTTTTTCCCAAGCCGGCTACTTTTTGCAATTCTTCGAGAGAAGCCTGTCTAATCCTTTGCAAAGAAAAATTAAAATACTGCAGTAAAGCTGATTTTCTTTGTGGTCCCAACCCGGGAATATCGTCTAAAACTGAAGCTAAATTACGCCGTCCCCTTAATAAACGATGATAGGTAATGGCAAAACGATGTGCTTCATCCCGAATCCGTTGTAATAAATATAAAGCTTGAGAATCACGCGGTAGTACTATGGGAAGGGACTGCCCCTCACAATAAATCTCTTCCTCTTTCTCAGCTATACTAACAATCGGAATCTGTGCAACACCTAATTTTTTCATGACCTTCCGTGCCGCAGCGAGCTGACCTTTGCCGCCGTCCACAATCACTAAATCCGGCAAAATAGAAAAGCGCTCATCACCCCTAAGCCCTTTTTCAAACCGGCGTCTAATCACTTCCGCCATACTGGCAAAATCATCCGGACCTTCGACTGTCTTGATTTTAAAACGCCGATATTCACTACGGTTAGGTCTGCCTTCTTCAAAAACTACCATAGAGGCTACTGCTTCCTGACCCTGAATATTGGAGATATCATAACACTCCAAACGATGAGGTTTTTCCAGCAAATTAAGGGCGCGGGCTATCTCAATTAAAGCTAACTCCTCTTTTTGCTTACGCTGTTCCCTTATTTTTGTTTCCTGTTGTAAACTTTCCCAGGCGTTTTTGCCCGCCAGTTCCAGTAGCTCTTTTTTATATCCCCTTTGCGGAAATTTTAAAACTACTTTCCCGCCTTTTTTTTCCGCAAGCCAACATGTTAAAACCTCCTTCTCCGGCACTTCCTCCGGAAGAAGAATCTGAGAAGGGATATATTTAGCCTGATAATAATACTGTTTCAAAAAAGCTGACAGTATTTCCCTACCCTCCATTTCCGCTCCGCTCTCTAGAATAAAATGGTCTCCCCCCATTACCTTGCCGCCACGCACAAAAAAGATCTGCACACAAGCCCGCTCCGCTCCCTGAGCATAGTTCAGTACATCCATATCCACAAAATTACCGGAAACAATCTTCTGTTTTTCTCGCACTTTTTCTACTGACAGCAATTGATCACGCAGCTCGGCCGCTTTTTCAAAATCCAATCTTTCCGCAGCCTCTTTCATCTGCTTCTCCAATTTATGCACTAATGTTTCCTCTTTTCCTTCTAAAAAGGAAATAATATCTGCAACCATTTTGCGATAATCATCCTTGGTAATCTGCCCCTGGCAAGGAGCGGAACAACGCTGAATAAAAGCATTAAGACAAGGACGCTCTTGTTTTTTAAGACTGCCTTGTTTACAAGAACGGATAGGGAAAATACGTTTCAGTAACTTTAAGGTCTCATGTACAGCCCCCACATTCGTATAAGGACCGAAATAACGAGAACCGTCTTTTTTTACTGTACGCACAATCTCCAAACGAGGGAAATCTTCTTGCAAAGTCACCCGTAAATAAGGATAACTTTTATCATCAGTAAGCCGAATATTATATTTCGGCTTATGTTTTTTGATTAAATTACTCTCCAGAATTAACGCTTCTACCTCTGAATCTGTCAGCAAATACTCCACATCAGCAATATTTCTGACCAAGGCTTGCGTCTTGGGAGAATCGGCATGTTGAGAAGAAAAATATGACTTCACTCTATTACGAAGATTAATCGCCTTGCCGACATAAATTACCCTGCCCTTACTATTCTTAAAGAGATAGACGCCCGGTTCTGTTGGTAATATCTTTAATTTTTCCTCCAACATTTTACTCACTCCTACTTTTTTATTATTTCAGAAACAAGATTATTAAGTCAATATATTCATCCAACCATAAGTTTCTCTCTTACTTTTGATAAACAAATCTAGCAACTATAAGTTGTATGTGGTAGAAAAGGTTAAATAAATCTGTGCCCCGGCTAATTTTGTCGGAGCTCAAACAAAGGAACCCGCTAGTGCCTATATTAAGCCCACTGCAAAAAACTAAATATACCGCAAGATTACCTGCCTTAATGGTATGAAAATTGCATTAATAAATAGTAGAGTGAATATTATATCAAGGAGGTGACTATGCGGAACTATTTAAACTAAGCCAAGGGACCATTTTTAAGACAAAAATTAGGAGGTTGCAAAGAATGAGTAAGGTAATCAGTGCCCAAAATGCAGTAAAGATGATTAAGAATGGAGATACGGTAGCTGTAGGCGGATTTGTTGGAATAGGACATCCCGAAGAAGTATCCATAGCAGTTGAGGAAAGTTTTCTCAACAATGGAACGCCCAATAATCTAACAATTACCACCGGAGCCGGCGCAGGTGACGGAAAAACTAACGTTTGGCTAAACAGATGGGCCAAAGAAGGCTTAATTAAAAAGGTAATCGCTTCACATTTTAACCTGGTTCCCGATTTAATCAAACTTATAGCTGAAGAAAAAATCGAAGCTTATGGCGTTCCGCAAGGAGTAATTCTTCATTTATTCAGAGCAATCGGAGGAAAGAAACCTGGAGTAATCACTCATGTCGGACTGAAAACTTTTGCGGATCCAAGAGAAACAGGCTGTAAATTAAATAGTATTACCAAAGAAGACTTAGTAGAACTAGTGAAGCTTGATAATAAAGAATATCTCTGGTATAAAGCATTCCCCATTAATGTAGCTATCTTAAAAGGTACAACAGCCGATGAGTTTGGTAATATCAGTATGGAAAAAGAAGCCTTACGCCTAGAAGTTTTTGTAATGGCCTTAGCGGCAAAAAACTCTGGCGGTAAGGTGATCGTACAGGTGGAAAGAGTAGCTAAGCGAGGGACACTTGATCCACGGTCCATTGTCATTCCCGGCGCTTTAGTTGATGCTGTTGTCATTGCAAAACCCGAGAATCATGTACAAACTCTAGCTGAAAAATACAATCCGTCTTTCACCGGAGATGTTAAGATTCCTTTAGATAGTATCCCTCCAATGGCTTTAGACGCTCGCAAGGTCATTGCCCGAAGAGCAGCATTAGAAATGAGCCCGAATATCGTAATTAATTTGGGAATTGGCATACCAGAAGGTGTAGGAGCAGTAGCAGCCGAAGAAGGAATCAGTGATATCTTTACATCAACAGTAGAACCGGGCTTACATGGTGGAGTTCCTTTGTCGGGACTTAATTTCGGTGCAGCCATCAACCCTGAAGCGATGATTGATCATCCCAGTCAATTTGATTTCTATGATGGTGGTGGCTTGGATTTAGCCTGTTTAGGAATGGCCGAATGTGATATCTCAGGAAATGTTAATGTTAGTAAGTTTGGTCCGAGAATTGCCGGACCGGGCGGATTTGTCAATATTACACAAAACGCCAAAGTAGTTATTTTCTGCGGTACATTTACAGCAGGCGGATTAAAAGAAAAAGTTTGTGATGGCAAGCTAGTTATCGAGAATGAAGGAAGAGCCAAAAAATTTGTGGAAAAAGTTGAACACATTACTTTCAGCGGCGAATATTCCCAAGAGAAAAAGCAAAAAGTATTGTACGTTACAGAACGGGCTGTTTTCGAAATTAGAAATAATGCCCTTACTTTAATAGAAATAGCTCCTGGAGTGGATTTGGAAAAAGATATTTTAAATCAAATGTGTTTCAAACCACAAATTGCCGAGGATCTAAAATTAATGGATGAAAGAATCTTCCTAGAACAACCGATGGGTATTAAAGCAGAAATTTTAGCTAAAGGGAAATAATAACGCTCTCCAACAGTACTATCATCACAGTACAACAAAGAGAATGAGACCCCACTTATCCAAGCTGGATAAGTGGGGTCTTTTTATTGTGTCTATCATGTGTCTATCATTTGATGCTATACTTTGCCCGGTCAGCGCATAACTTTTTGCAGATATTTTCCCGTATAGCTGGCAGGATTTGCACAGATGTCCTCCGGTGTACCGGTTGCCACAACCTGTCCACCTTTTTCCCCGCCTTCAGGTCCCAAATCGATACAATAATCAGCCATTTTGATTACCTCAAGATTGTGCTCAATCACCAGTACGGAATTTCCGCTATCCACAAGCCGCTCTAAAACACCTAACAACCTGTGAATATCTGCTAAATGTAGACCGGTGGTAGGCTCATCTAAAATATAAAAAGTTTTTCCATTGGAACGTCGGCTTAACTCTGTCGCCAACTTTATCCGCTGTGCCTCTCCACCGGAAAGAGTGGTGGCCGACTGACCCAGTCGAATATACCCCAACCCTACATCCTGCATAGTTTTTAACTTATGATAAATACGCTGATGGTTCTGGAAAAACTCTGTCGCCTCATCAACCGTCATGTCCAAAACATCGGCAATCGTTTTACCTTTATATTTTACCTCCAAAGTTTCCCGGTTATAACGCTTACCTTTACATACCTCACAAGGCACATAAACATCCGGTAAGAAATGCATTTCAATCTTAATAATCCCATCTCCGCGACATGCCTCACAGCGGCCTCCCCGCACATTAAAGCTAAACCTACCCGGAGCATATCCCCTCATCCTAGATTCATTTGTCCGGGCAAAAACCTCCCGAATCAAGTCAAAGGTGCCGGTATAAGTAGCGGGATTGGAACGTGGTGTGCGCCCGATCGGTGACTGGTCAATATTAACCACCTTCTCTAAATATTCCAAGCCGGTAACCTTCTCATGGGCTCCCGCTTTAACCCGCGCTCTATTCAACTTATGCGCCAAAACCTTATACAGGATCTCGTTAACCAACGTACTCTTCCCCGATCCGGAAACTCCGGTTACACAAGTAAACACATTCAAAGGAATGGCTACATCAATATTTTTTAGATTATGTTCCCGAGCGCCTTCGATCACCAACCATTTACCATTAGGTTGCCGCCGGATTAAGGGCAGGGGAATGTGTTTGCGCCCACTCAAATAATCTGCGGTCACCGAACCCTTTACTTGCTTAATCTCCTCCACGGTACCCTGGGCCACAATCTCTCCCCCATGTACACCGGCCCCCGGACCAATATCAATAATCTGATCTGCCGCATACATAGTTTCCTCGTCATGCTCTACTACAATAACCGTATTGCCTATATCCCTCAAAGACTTAAGCGTTTCAATCAAACGTTGATTATCACGCTGATGCAGCCCGATGGAAGGCTCATCCAAAATATATAAAACACCTACCAAACTAGAGCCGATTTGAGTTGCCAACCTGATGCGCTGCGCTTCTCCACCCGATAAAGTACCGGCAGCACGGTTTAGGGTCATATAATCTAAGCCTACATTCACTAAAAACCCCAGACGGCTACGGATTTCCTTTAAAATCTGACGAGCAATCAATGTTTCCCTTTCCGTTAATTGAAGTTCATTAAAAAACTGTAAAGCCTGCCCCACGGAAAAACAAGTAACTTCCCAAATGTTTTTGCCACCAACGGTAACCGCTAAGCTCTCCTCTTTCAGTCTGGTTCCGTGACAACGAAAACAGGGAACACTGCTCATATAGGATTCAAGCATGCTTTTAGCATGTTCCGACTGGGTTTCACGATAACGCCGCTCTAAATTAGGAATAACCCCTTCATAATAGGTCTCAAAAGTCCTTAATTGACCACTGTTATTTTGATAACTAACTTTAATCTTCTGGCGTCCGGCACCATACAACAAAAGTTGCTGTTCTTCTTTACTTAAGTCCTTAAAAGGGACATCCTGAGGAATATTAAACTGTTGGGTTACTGCATTTAACAGCCCTGCATACCATGTAAATGTGCGTTTATTCCAAGGTGCTATCGCTCCCTCAGCCAAAGTCATAGTAGGATCCGGGATTACTAATTCCGGATCTACCTGTGTCTTAAATCCCAAACCGGTGCACTCGGGACAGGCCCCATAAGGATTATTAAAAGAAAACATCCGCGGGGCAATCTCTTCAAAACTGATTCCGCAATCCACACAGGCAAAATTTTGGCTGAAGATTATCTCCTCCTGCCCGATTATATCCACAGTAACGATACCGCCGGTAAGATTAATCGCCGTTTCTAAAGAATCAGCCAAGCGTTGCTCCACTTGAGGTCGAATAATAATGCGGTCAACCACCACTTCAATGGTATGTTTCTTATTCTTATCTAGTTGAATTTCCTCATTAACCTCGCGAACCTCTCCGTCAACTCTGACTCGCACATAACCTTCCTTACGGATATTCTCAAGCAACTTTTGGTACTCACCTTTTCTCCCCCTGACTAAAGGAGCCAAAATCTGCAAACGAGTCCCCTCCGGATAGGTCATTATACGATCCACCATCTGTTCTACCGTTTGCTGGCTGATGGCCTGTCCGCACTTATAACAGTGTACCTTGCCGATTCGGGCAAAGAGTAAGCGCAGATAATCGTAAATCTCCGTTACCGTTCCCACCGTAGAACGAGGGTTATTGCTAGTTGTCTTCTGATCAATAGAAATTGCCGGGGAGAGCCCCTCAATATAATCCACATCCGGCTTATCCATTTGTCCTAAAAATTGGCGAGCATAGGCAGACAAAGACTCTACATAACGCCGTTGTCCTTCAGCATAAATCGTATCAAAAGCTAAAGAAGATTTACCGGAACCGCTTAAACCGGTAATCACTACCAGCTTATCTCGAGGAATCTCTACATCAATATTTTTTAAATTATGAGAACGAGCACCTTTAATAATAATTTTATCTTTTAACATTTCTGCTACCTACCTTAACTGAGTCTTCAATTCAATAATTATATCACGCAATTCCGCAGCCCGCTCAAAAGCCAACTCCTTAGCTGCCCCCTTCATTTCCTTCTCCAGGCGGGCAATCAGCTTACGTAGTTCCTTCTGCGGCATTGCAGAAACATCAACCTGATACTCGGTCTGCTCCTCAGCAGCCAAAGTAACCTCAATTACATCCCGCACCTCTTTTTGTACTGTCTGCGGAACAATCCCATGTTTTCGATTGAATTCACTCTGAATTCTGCGGCGTCGTTCGGTCTCCTCAATCGCCAACCGCATGGAATCAGTAACCACATCTGCATACATGATAACTTGCCCACGCACATTACGTGCAGCCCGACCGATAGTCTGAATGAGAGAACGCTCTGAGCGCAAAAATCCTTCTTTGTCGGCATCAAGAATCGCCACCAAGGAAACCTCCGGAAGGTCTAATCCTTCACGCAACAGGTTTATCCCAACCAAGACATCAAAGACACCTAAGCGTAAATCCCTGATTATCTGCATCCGCTCTAAAGTCTTTACCTCAGAATGAAGATAACGAACCTTTATCCCCATTTCGCGCAGATAATCCGTTAATGCCTCTGCCATTTTCTTCGTCAAGGTAGTAATCAAAACCCGTTCCTTTCTCTCTTCCCGGATCTTAATCTCTTCTAAAAGATTATCCATCTGTCCCTTAGTTGGCCGAACAATAATCTCCGGATCCAGCAAACCGGTAGGCCGGTTAATCTGCTCGACTATGGCGCCGCTCAATTGCTGCTCATACGGTCGCGGCGTTGCCGAAACATAGATAACCTGATTGAGCTTTTCTGTAAACTCCGCAAACTTCAAAGGACGGTTATCCAAAGCCGAAGGCAACCGAAAACCGTGCTCCACCAATGTTTCCTTACGGGATCTATCCCCTTCATACATGGCGCCAAGCTGAGGAATAGTAACATGAGATTCGTCAATCATTAACAAATAATCTGACGGGAAAAAATCCAGCAGAGTATAAGGGGGCTCACCCGGTCTTCTGCCGGTCAGATGACGGGAATAATTCTCAATCCCCGAACAAAAACCCACCTCTCTCATCATCTCCAAGTCAAAACGAGTCCTCTGTTCCAGGCGTTGTGCTTCCAGTAACTTACCACGCTGACGGAAAATGGCCAGTTGTTCTTCCAACTCCTGCTCAATGGTGACCAAAGCCCGCTGCATCTTTTCTTTACCCGTAACATAATGATTAGCCGGGAAAATGCTGACATGACGAAGCTGAGCCAGAATCTCACCGGTTATTGTATCCACTTCCACAATCCGTTCAATTTCATCACCGAACAATTCTACGCGGACCGCTTTTTCCCCATATGAAGCTGGGAATATCTCCACTACATCCCCCCGCACTCTAAACGTACCACGCATAAAATTAAGGTCATTACGGTCATACTGAATCTCTGTCAACCGCCGCAAAATAAAGTCACGATCAATATTCTGCCCTAAACGTAAGGAAAGAGTCTGATCCCTATATTCTTCCGGTGAACCCAGTCCATAAATACAAGAAACACTGGCTACCACAATTACATCGCGCCGTTCAAATAATGCAGCCGTCGCAGAATGCCGTAATTTTTCTATTTCCTCATTTATCGAGGCATCTTTTTCAATATAGGTATCCGTATGCGGCACATAAGCCTCGGGCTGGTAATAATCATAATAACTAACAAAATATTCCACCGCATTATCAGGAAAAAATTCCTTGAACTCACTACACAATTGCGCCGCCAAAGTCTTATTGTGCGCAATCACCAGAGTGGGTTTCTGTACCTTTTGAATCACATGAGCCATGGTAAAGGTTTTTCCGGTACCTGTCGCGCCTAATAATACCTGATGTTTCATTCCCTGTTGCAGATTTTTTACTAAGGTATTAATTGCCTCCGGTTGATCGCCCCTAGGTTGATAGTCTGAAACCAATTTAAACCTGTTATCCATGCTGTCACTCCACATCCTGTCTCTGGTTATACTTATACTAAAATATTATAACATACCAGTAAAACTAAAAAAACGCTCCTTCTGTACTGCCCCCCTAACTTTAGATTTTCGGTCCAAGTTTAGGGGACAATACATTCTAGAGCGTTTTTTAAAACAAAATTACCTTGCACTCAAATAATCACGTTCTGAACGAGAAAGTCCGTTAGATATAGACGTAATTTCTTTTTGACCTGAACTATGAACCAACGGCTTATTGTCAGGATACTCCTTTAATCCGTTATTAAATGCATATTTATCAATCTCTTCAATCTTATTTAACAAATCATCT
>LFRM01170545.1_pt1 | contig 34537 bp, 53 predicted proteins | sample 618341 | NCBI WGS metagenome assembly LFRM01 (sample SAMN03654438, study PRJNA283298) | anaerobic digester metagenome | isolation source: pool of bioreactors CSTR01a, CSTR02a, and CSTR03a thermophilic anaerobic... | place: Denmark: Kgs. Lyngby | collected 2014-05-21 | reverse complement strand
TTAATGAAACCAAAATACTTTATGCCTTTTCATGGTGATTATAGAATGCTAAAAAAACATGCTCAATTAGCTATTGAGTGCGATATTCCTAACAAAAATGTATTTATATTAAATAATGGTGATATCTTAAGCATGAAAAAAAATAAAATAAAAAAAACCGATAGTTTAATAGTTAATGATATTTATGTTGAAGGGAATAGAATTGGTGAAGTTTCTGGTGCTGTTATTCGAGATCGAAAGATTATGAATAGTGATGGTATTTTAATCATTATTGCCAATATTGATATTAAAAATCATAAATTACTTGGCCATGTTAATATTGTTACTAGAGGTTTTATTATGGTTAATGAAAATGAAGAATTTATTAAAATTCTAGAAGAAGAAATTAAAACAAGTATTATTAATAAGTTAAATGAACAAAATATTAATTTTAACGACATTAAAGCAACTGTTATTAATACATTAAGACCTATTATTCTTGATAAAACAGGTAGAAAGCCTATTATCGTACCAATAATGTTAGATATCAAAAAAGATTCAATGTAATGCAATTATTGAGTCTTTTTTATTTGAAATTATTATACAAAAAAAGAAGCTTTTATTTAGCTTCCTCTTGTGCTCTTGTTTCTCTAATAACTGTAACTTTTATAGTACCTGGATATTGCATAGTCGATTCTATCTTTTCTTTTATATCACGAGCTATTTTATGACTAGTTAAATCATCTATTTCTTCTGGTTTAACAATTACACGAAGTTCTCTTCCAGCTTGTACAGCAAATGTTTTTTCAATACCTTTTACTTCATTTCCAATAGCTTCTAACTGTTCTAAACGTTTGATATAATTCTCTAACGAATCATTTCTTGCACCTGGCCTAGAAGCCGATAAAGCATCTGCTATTGCTACCAATACCGAAATAACACTTGTTTCAGGTTCGTCACCGTGATGTGAGGCAATTGCATTAATAACAGTTTTATTTTCATTGTATTTCTTAGCTATGTTTTTGCCAATTTCCACATGACTACCTTCAATTTCATGATCAATAGCTTTACCAATATCGTGTAACAAACCTGCCCTTTTGGCCAAACCAATATTTTCTCCTAATTCTGCTGCCATAATACCTGCTAAATGTGCTACTTCAATACTGTGTTGTAATGCATTTTGTCCGTAACTGGTCCTAAAATGTAATTTACCTATTAATTCTATTATTTCAGGTTCCACCTTAATAATACCAAGTTCAAATAAAGCATTATTGCCATATTCAATAATTTTCATTTTCATTTCTTTACTAGTTTTGTCATATAGTTCTTCAATTCTTGTAGGATGAATTCTACCATCTTTTATTAAAGTTTCTAACGTAACTCTTGCGATTTCTCTTCTTAAAGGATCAAAACTCGACAATACTACTGCTTCTGGTGTATCATCAATTATTAAATCAACCCCAGTTATAGCCTCAATAGTACGGATGTTTCTACCTTCTCGTCCTATAATTCTACCTTTCATTTCATCGCTAGGTAAATTAACAACTGTTACTGTTTGCTCATTTGATAAATCAGCTGCAAATCTTTGCATTGATAAAACAATTAATTCCTTAGCTTTTTTATCAGCATCAATTTTAGCTTCATTTTCTCGTTCTTTAATATAAGCTGCTATTTCCTTAGACATGTTTTCTTCTACTCTAGTCATTACCATTTCTTTAGCTTTTTCTTTACTAAATCCTGATATATCCTGTAATAATTTTAATTCTTTTTGTTTAAGTTCTTCCACTTTTGTTTGCTCATCTTGGATTTCTTTTTGTTTTTGAGTTAATCTTTCTTCACGTTCATCTAAAGTAATTTCTCTTTTTTGAAATAACTCCTCTCTTTTATCCATATTATTCTCTCTTTGAACAATACGGTCTTCAGTTGATTTTAATTCTGTCTTTTTTTCTTTATTTTCTTTTTCTGTTTCTAATTTTAACCTATGCACTTCTTCTTTAGCTTCTAAAATATAATCTCTTTTTACTTTATCAGCTTCTTTACGGGCTTTTTCAATTATTGTTTCAGCCCTTGTATTAGCATTTCTTTCCTTAAAATAATTCATAAAAACGCTAATTATGAAACCTGTAATTAATCCAATTATGACTAACAAAATGGGGAATAAATAATTTATCACGCTTCCTCCATTTCTATATATGTTAAATTTTATTATCAAATAACATCTAATACTATTTTAATATTTTATAGGTCCTCATGTCAAGGAAAAAGACTACCTTAAGTAATCTTTTTATTTTACAGCTTTGCTATTTCTCGATCAATTTCTTTATTTGTTAAGGGTTTATTTGATTTTTGATTTTTCTTTTTTATAACATAATAAATTATAGTCATTGCTATTCCGATTAAAAAGATAACAACACCATAGATAAAAGCTTGATTTAATATTATCTTACCCAATATCTCTACTATATATTGAAAATCTTTAAACATTACAGCTATATGATGAATCACACTTTTCATCATCCCAACAATAATATAAAAACCACCAACTAATATCATAGGTATACCACACCATCCTAATGGACTATATAGTTTAAATCTAATCAAAGCAATTAGAAAAAATATAATTATCAAAGAGAATAATAAACTTCCTTTAATTGAATTTATTTTAGAATTATCTAATTTAAATGATAACCTTTGATTATTCTTTTCTTCTGTTTTATTAACAATATCTTTTCCAATTTGATTGATTTTATCTGTTGTTTCTTGTATCTGATACTCAGTTAAATTTATTTGTTTATCAATAGGTAAGAGATTATTTATTTTAGTTATATTAACAATTATCTTTTCTTTTGTATAAACAGGTAGTTCTTTTCCATATAAATAGAAATCTGATAAATCACCAACATAATCAGCTAACATTTCACTTATTTCTTTGTTAGTAATTATTTCTGCAGCAGTTTCTTTTGGAATACCCAATTCTGTAGTGTAATTTGTAATATAATCAGATATTGTAATTTGATTACTATTAGTTTCTTTTTTTTCTAAATCAATATTTTTTATAATCGTAGTGATATTCTTTTTAGATAACGAATTACCAATTAATAATAAGGCAATTAATAAAGTTAATATTAATAAAAAGACTATTGATAAAATAGTAGACATAATTTTACTAATAATAGTTAAAAATTCTTTCATTATTTTACCCCCTCTTGAAACCTTTTTTTACATGTTTTTAATAATAAAAGAGCTTCCTCCTTAGAACGATAATCCTTAACTTCTACCTTAATATTCTGTAAAGTCTTATAGTTTTGAAAAAAGTTTTTAATTTCTTCTAAAGTAAAAGGCGATAAATCACTAAGTTCATTAATTTGATTATACCGTGGATCAACATCAACAACTGATATTAATTTATAATCTTCAAAGCCTCTATCAATAACAGCTAAATAACCTAATATTCTTACAGGTACGACACAGCCAGGAAAAGTCGGTTCTGAACTTATTACTAAAATATCTAACGGATCTCCATCAAGAGCCAAAGTGTTTTCAATAAAACCATATTCTGCAGGATAATTCATAGCAGAATATAAAACTCTATCAAGTTTTATGCGATTGTTTTCAATATCAATTTCAAATTTATTTTTTGTTTTTAAAGGTATTTCTATAATAGCTTCTACTTTATTATTCATAATTCCTCCAATTTTATTATAGCATAATTTTAATAAAATATTATCTTATTAAAAAATAAAAACTCTAATGGTTTTTATTTTTTTTCATTATTTTCGTTTTACTAATTTTTTTTAATTGGTTTTCCATTTCCATCTTTTTTTCTATTCCAAAATTAATAGTTAAATCTTCTTTAGAAGCTGTCAAAACTTTTAGACTAACAAAATCTCCTATACATATTGTTTGATGTGTTTTTTTACCAACCATTCTAATATTTTTACTATCATATACAAAGAAATCACCAATAATATCTTCAAAATCAATTTTGCCAGTTATGCCTTCTTTGGTTCTAGCCATCAATCCATATTGAGTAATTCTACTAATATTTCCTAAAAAATATTCTCCAATATGATTAGACATATATTCAGCCATCTTATACATTTCAGCTTCTGTTTCTGCTGCTTGTGATTCCCTTTCTTTATATGAGGCATGATTACAAAGCTCTTTTAAAGAATCAGTTAAATATTTTAATTCTTTATTATTCATTTGTAAATGACGATATTTCTTTACTAAATTATGAACCGCTAAATCTGGCAACCTTCTAATTGGTGAAGTAAAATGAGTATAAAAATCTAATGCTAATCCAAAGTGACCTTTTGATTCAGGTTCATATCGAGCTTTTTTCATACTTCGTAAAATCATATCTGATAAAATAGGAAATTGTGTAGTGTCAGATAATTGTTCCAATAGTCCTTGAATATATTTAGGAGTTAAATTGTCATTCTTTTTTAATTTAAATCCTAATTGAGAAATAAACTCAATAAGTTCTGATATTTTTATAGGATCTGGTTTTTCATGAATACGATATATAAAAGGCAAGTCCATCCAATAAACATAATTAGCAACACTTTCATTAGCTGCTAACATAAAATTTTCAATTAACATTTCAGCCTTATCGTGTAACCTTGATTCAAAATTAATTGGATTACCGTCATTATCTACATTTATCTTTATTTCTGAACTATTAAAATTAATAAAGCCTCTTTGTTTTTTTAAATTACTAAGAAATGATGATAATTTGTCCATCATTCTTAAATCATTAATATAAGGTTCATAACCTTCAGGAATATTTTTATTATATAAGATTTCATTGACTTCACTATAAGTCATTTTTTTCTTAGAATTAATGATACTATTAAAAATATCATAATTTACTATTTTACCGCTGTTATCTATTTCCATTTCACAGCTTAAAGTTAAACGATCTTCACCGGGGTTTAAAGAACAAATTCCATTAGATAATTGATGAGGCAACATAGGAATAACAGAATTAATTAAATAAACACTAGTACCACGACTATATGCTGCTTCATATAAAGCTGACCCTTCTTTTACATAATGCGATACATCAGCTATATGAACCCCTAATTTATAATTACCATTAGTTAATTTAGTAATAGAAATAGCATCATCAATATCTTTAGTATCTTCACCATCAATAGTAAAAATGTTTTCATCTCTTAAATCAACACGCCCAATTTTTTCTTCCTCTAATACATAATGAGGAATATCTTTTAATTCGTTTAACACCGCTTCTGAAAAATCAATTTCAATATTATGTGAATACGCGATTGTTTTAATATCGATATCCGGATCATCTCGATGACCAATGATTTTAACAAAATCAGATTTATAATCGTGTTTTTCAGAATTATAAAACAAATTTATCAAAACACGATCGCCTTCTACAAGTTTTAATAGTTTTGTCTTATTAATATCTAAATTACATGGCTTAGTTCCATCACAAGGTACTAAAATATTTTTGCCACCAACATTACGATATTCACATACAATGTTTATATCTTTTCGATCAACGATTTTTTTAACTGTGCCTGTAATTCGATTAAAGTCATCATACGTAGTATTAGTTATTATAACTGTATCATCTGTGATGGAATTATTCAGATGCTCTGAAGGAATATATATTCTATATCCATCAATCGTATCTACAAAACCATTTCCTTTTTTTGATATATACATACGCCCTTGAACTAAATCAGCATTTTGAGGAAATAAAGAATAACGGTTATCTTCATCGCAATATAAAAAACCCTGTAATTCTAATTTTCTAATAGCTGCATTTAATAAATCGCTATCTTTTTCTCCTACAATTTTCAAAGCTTTTTTTAAGTTATTAAAACTATATTTCTTATTTGTTTCGTTAAAGAAAATTTTAATATTTTCTTCTAATACTGCCAACAAAACCACCCACCTAATATAATTTTACTATTGTATTTTTAATAAGTAAAGTAACTTAACATTATTTAACACAAAAAGAGCTTTCGCTCTTTAAATTATTAATAATTAGTTGCTCTTAATTCCATAAAGCTTTCTGGATGATCACAAACCGGACATACTTCTAAAGCATCTTTGCCAGTATAAATATGACCACAATTACGACAAATCCATACTACTTCATTGTCTTTATGAAAAACTTCATTATTTTCAATATTAGTAATTAATTTTCCATATCTTTCTTCATGAGTTTTTTCTATTTCAGCAACTCCATTAAATAAAGTTGCAATTTCATCAAATCCTTCTTCTTTTGCAATTTCAGCAAACCCTTTATACATGTCAGCCCATTCATAACGTTCACCATCAGCTGCATCTTTTAAATTAGTCATTGTATCAGGAACTGAGCCACCATGTAATATTTTAAACCATAATTTAGCATGTTCCTTTTCATTGTTTGCTGTCTCTTCAAAAATACTAGCTATTTGTTCATAACCATCTTTACGTGCTTTAGAAGCATAATAATTATATTTGTTTCTAGCTTCGCTTTCTCCAGAGAAAGCTGTGAATAAATTCTTTTCTGTTTTACTTCCCCTTAGTTCCATAACTCCTCCTATTTCTGTATATAAATTAATTATATCACAATAAAAGCAATATTTCTATTACTTTTATGTGTTTAAATCTAATTTTATTTATTATTATTTTTACCCAATAATATTGTTTTCTATAATTTAATTTTAATGTTTTCTTTTTCTTCTGATGATATAGCAAACATATTCATTTCTTTGTTTTTCAAAAAACGAACTAATAAATTATTTGGGAAAATATTTATTATATTATTATAATTCATTACTGCATCATTATATTTGATTCTTAAAGAAGCAATCTCATTTTCTATTGAAGATAACTGTTTTGATAAATCAAGATAATTACTGTTTGCTTTTAATTCAGGATAATTTTCTTGTAAAAACAATATCTTAGTAACACTTTTGCCCAGTTCATTATTTAATGAAATTTTATCATTAATATTCATTTCACTATAATTATTATTTTTTCTTAATTTAGTTATATTAGTTAAAATTTTAGATTCATAAGCTGAATATCCTTTTACACTTTCTAATATATTAGGAATTAAATCCCACCTCTTCTTTAAATAAACGTCAATATTAGCAAAACTATTATTTACTTTAGTAATGCTTTTTACAATTCGGTTATAGATTACAACAATATTAATAAGCGGAATTAAAATAATTAAACTTCCAATGATTATTTTAACAACACTAAAGAATTTACCCCAATCAAATTCTTTAGTAGCAAAAACAGGAAAAGATGGAGAGGGGTTTTTAATATCTTCAATCCTTTTTTCTATACTTTCTTTTATTATTAATAAATTCTTAATATTTTCATCTTTAGCAAAAAAGGAATTTTCCATATCCAAAGTTCTAATATTAGTTTCTATATTTAATCGTTCTTTAAAACATTTATCATTTTTTCGCTTCGTTTCATAATAAACATCTCCATTTGGATTTTTAAAGAATGCGGTGGTGTTTTCTTAGTTATATTTATCACACTCAATTATTTTATCAGTTAATGAAGCCTCTAATTCTTCTTTCTTAAAATTAATATTTTCTTTTGATTTTGCCAACTCTTTTTCTAAATCTTCCAGTTCTTTGCTAGGTTCTACTACTTTATCGTTTAAGCCACTATTATTATCTTTTAAAGAATTTAAATCTTGTATTCCTTTATCTATTAACAAAAATCCTGTAATAATAATCCCTAAAAACATCATTATAATTATAATATTTATTACAATATTTAATAGCTTTTTTGATTTTACCATCTTTATTCTCCTTCTTTAATAATTGTACATTATTTTTTAAAAAAATGATATAATTTTATATTACTTTAGACCTATAAATAACTAAAGTAATTAAACTATTTTATTTTAGTATGAATCAAATGATATTAATAATTTTATATGTATTTTACATTTTATTTCAGTAAACAGTCTTTTTTAGAAAATTTAAGTAGCCAAACTTTTAATTTTTTATAATCAATCGGCATTGTTCTATTATATAAGAATAAATGATCTATATCGTAATAGATTATTACTAAATGTTTATTATTTATAGTAACTATGTGGTTCTAAAAAAGATATATTTGTTTTTTAACATTTATAATCTTTCCTTCTCTTACTTCACACTTAGAATAATTATAACTACATATTAATTTTATTCTATTCTCCAAACTTTTATTTCTTGTAATTGTTTTGCTAAAACATTCCATTTTTTCTTCCTTTTTCAGTGCAAACAAAAAACAGCTTCCTTCAGTAAGTGTTGTTGTATCTTTATTATACAACCCACATTCCAACTTTTGGAAGCTATTTCATTTTATTCTGGCAGGGGCAGCAAGAGTTGAACTCGCACAAACAGTTTTGGAGACTGTCATTCTACCATTAAATTATGCCCCTATTCCATATAACTAATTTAACATATTATAAATTTTTTTTCAACATATTTCAAGAAAGTTCTAATATACTACAATAGGTGATTCAAGTGAGTTTAATAACATACACTCCTAAAGAACTTGATTTATTAGCACGTCTTATGCGCGCAGAAGCCATAGGAGAAGGCGCGTTAGGAATGCTCATGGTTGGTAATGTTGTTGTAAATCGCATTCTTGCTAATTGCTTAACTTTTAAAGATATCAACACAGTTACTGAAGCTATTTTTCAAAGTCCCGGGGGATTTGTTGGTACAACCAGTCCTCTTTTTTTAAATAGTGCCACAACTTACGAAAAATCCTTAGCTGAAAAAGTTTTAAATGGACAATATTTTTATCCCGCTACTCATGCTTTGTGGTTTTATGCTCCTACTGAAGGTACAGCATGTGTTAACTTTTGGTATGAACAAGAGTTGGTTGGGCGTTATAAAAATCATTGTTTTTATCGTCCCATAGCTGGTGCTTGTGAAGAATTATATTAAAAAGAGCAAGTTCTTTTTTATGGAATTAAAAGCACTTGCCCTATTGACAAATTATTTGTTGTTAAATTATTTAACTTTTTTATTTTATCTACGTTAGATTCAAATTTATTAGCAAGTGAATATAGTGTATCTCCCGATTTGACATAATAAGTTATATAATTTTCTAAGGAAGGAATTGTTAATTGTTGCCCTATTAATAATAAACTCGAATCTAAATTATTCATAGATTTTAATTCATCTACAGAGATTCCATATCTTTTAGCTATACTATATAGACTATCTCCTGATTTTACTATATAAATAATGTTTTGAGGAATTTCTTCTTCAATTATCTCTTCTTCTATTTCATCTTCTTTTGGAATAGAAGGCTTACCTATATTAGGTATAATTAATTTTTGACCTACTGATAGAAGATTTGTAGATAGACTATTAGCAGTTTTTAATTGATCTACTGTAACATTAAATTCATTAGCTATTTTCCATAAACTATCTCCTGGCTGAACTATATAAGTTGATTCTATGACCTCCTTAGCTGGTAGTGAGGGTATTAATAGTTGTTGATTAATAGTTAAAGTAGTAGTGTCTAATTGATTAAGCTTAACAATTTCATCAATAGGAATTTTATATTGTGTTGATATCTTCCATAGGCTATCGCCCGGTTGAACAGTATAAACAATATAATCCCCTGGCAAAGATGGTTCTGGAATAGTTGTTGGTATTAATAATTGCTGATTAACACTAATAGTATTTGTTGTTAATCCATTAGCAGTTTTTAAGTCTTCAACTGTAATTCCAAATTCATTAGCTATTTTCCATAAACTATCTCCTGATTGAACAGTATAAGTATTATCTTCAAAACCTATTGGCGGAATATAAGGTACTTGTTTATAGTTTGCGATAGCTTTTACTACTCCCTCAACATAATCTAATCCTTTATTTCTTAAACGACCCACATCATTTTGATTATCTATAAAACCATATTCTACAATGATCGATTGCAAAGGTTCAGTATCCCTAATTATATAATGATAATCTTGTGAAGGATTACTTGGGAGTCTTCTTTGATAATAATTTCTAATTACTTGACCTTTTTTAGCTATTTCATCTAAAACCATAGCTGATAAGGCACTACTATTTCGTAAAGCATAAACAACTTCAGCGCCTTCCCCACCACTAGCATTTAAGTGATTGGAAATTAGTATGACATTAGGATTACGTCCAAAAGCCGACATTACACGATTAATTCTTTCTTCTCTTGTTAGTGTTTCATCAGTTGTTTTAGTTATAACTACAGGAATTCCTAATTCCTTAAAACGCTCATACATATATAAAGATGCCTTTAAATTAAAATCCTTTTCTTTTAAACCACTAGCAACTGCCCCTGGATCATTGCCGCCATGACCAGCGTCTACTACAACTCCTATTATTTCAGTTTCATTCATCTTTTCACTCCTTTATTATATTTATATGCCTAGAAATAAAATAGGTTAAATAAAAAGATTAGTGAGAATATTTTTTACCTACAATTATAAATGATAGATATAATTTAATAAATAAGTCTATAACATTGTTTTTAATTTCTATAATAAAAAAAGAAAAAATTATTAGAATTTTTTCTTTTTAATAAACGTTTAATTAATTATTATTCACCTTTAGTTAAAATTACTTTTACTGTTTTAGTTTTGCCTGACCTAATATATGTAATTTCTATACTGTCTCCCGGAGAATATTTATATAATTCATATCTTAAAGTAGCCGTATCTTTTATCTTTTCTCCCGCAATTTTAATTATAATATCATTTTTTTTCAACCCTACCTTATGTGCTGGACTATTATCAACAACATCTACTACTATTACTCCCACAATATTATCACTATTAGATTCCAAGGCATATTTATTAAAAACAAAATCTGGCGAATTAGCATTAATCATATTTACACCTAATAAAGGTCTTTCAATCTTTTTTCCATTTTCCAAATTATCAATATGAGCTAATGCAAATTCAATAGGAATAGCAAAACCCATTCCTTCAATTGAAGTATCAGAAAACTTCAAAGAGTTTATACCGATTACTTCACCAGCAACATTCAATAGAGGTCCTCCACTATTTCCGGGATTGATTGCTGCGTCTGTTTGTAATACTTTCATAACCCAATCTTCACTGGAACTTAAAACTCTAACACTTACCATACGATCTTTACCAGACAAAATACCTCTTGTTACAGTACCGCGATATTCATATCCAACTGGGCTCCCAACAGTAAAAACTGTTTCACCTAGTTCAACATTGTTACTATTACCCATTTCTGCAACCTGTAATACATATTTACTATCAATTGTTAAAACAGCTAAATCTAAATATTCATCACTGCCAACATAATTAGCTTCAACTTCTTTATCATCGGCCAAAATAATTTTAATTTTATTACCATCAGAAATAACGTGATGATTAGTTAATATATAACCTGTTTTATCATCCTTTTTATAAATAAATCCCGTACCTGTGGCAATTATATTATCACCTTGATAATTTTCTATTAAAACTACAGCGTTATATATCTTTTTAATACCACTAGTTATACCGCTTTCTTCCATTATAATTGTTTCTTTATTATATGAAGGCTTTTCTGTTTGATTATCAAAAATATAATAGGTACCAAATATGCTTGTAAATAAAGTAATTATTGTTATTACAAAATACAAATTTCTTTTTTTCATATATTATCCCTCTTTTTTATATTATTTATTTCCTTCCAATTACTAGGAAAGCCCATTTTATCTAATATCTTATCAATCTTTATAGATTTTAAATTATATTCAAGCTCATCAATACAGCGTCTTATTTCTACTATTAAGTCATTGTATTCATCTTCTTTTAGTAATTGTCTAATAATAATTAATAAAGAAAACAAATCATTTTTACCATATATATATTCTCCATCTGTTTTAGGTATACCTAAAGTAACATGATATATTGTATCTGATATCGTTCTTTGGGTTTTAATTTCATATAAGATATCTTCATGAGCACAAATATTTCGATAATTAGCTAAAATAGGTAAATACTCTTCTAGTTGATTGCTATCAATGTTATATATACTAGCAATACCTAATTTGTCATCATTTTTTAGTATAGAATACATTTCAGAAACTATTCCAAAAGATAATACTTTTACTAAAATCCATAAAGGTATATAACCATAATTATTTAAATAATGCATAGTCGCTGTATGTTGTTTAACATTAACTCGAACTTGTCTTTTCATTTTATTCAATAAATCATTAACTTGTCTACTACGAGATTGATCACTGGTAAAGTTTCGAGCATTTAAATATTCTTTTTCTTTATAACCATATTTCATAGATAATTGATACGCAAAGATTGATTTTAAATTATTCTCAATAATTAAAATGTTTTTAAATAAAATATTTCTTATTCTGCGATCAAATAAAAATAAACTATATATTTCTTCAAAAGTAGTACCTCTAATAAATTTTCTATTATAATCACTTGTATAAAAAACATGGCGATAACCATTAAGAAAGAAATAGTTCTCTCTTAATAAAATTTCTTTAGCGTATTCTTTATCATTAATAATCAATCCTTTGTTTTCTAATAAAATTATCTGTTCTTCTAAAGTTTTAAAATTCTTTTTATCCATACTATCACCTTATTATAATTATAACATGATTTTAATTTTTTTATAATGTATGTATAAAAAAAATATTAAATAACATAATGTAATTGGTGATAATATGTTTTATCGATATTTAATATTAAAAGAAGCACAAGAAGAGATATTATTGTTATTTATTTCAAATAGTTTTGAATTCAGTAACGATTTTATTAAGAGAAAAGAAAATAATAATCTTTATAACAGAGTGAAATACTTTATAAAAAATAAAGGTATTATTTTTAATGGTTATAAAGTATATCTTGTTTTAAATGGATTATTAATCGCTTCTTTAAATATTAAAAAAGAAAATTATAAAAAAACCTCTTTAAATGACTTATTAAAGAAACGTTATCATTATTCTGAAATATCTAAAGAATTTATTAATAATAAAGATATAATCGAACTAATAGACAATGGTCATATTTATGTAATATCTAAATAGAAAAATATTTAATAATACTTTTAGTAATCGATTTAGTTATTTCTTTTTGATAGCTGTCTTGTTGTAATAAATAGCGTTCATTTGGGTTTGATAAATATCCGCATTCAAGTAATACTCCGTTTATTTTAGTATTACTGTATAAATAAAGATCTGTTTGTTTAATTGATCTTTTACTATTCAAATCCTCTTTAAATCCTGCTTGAATTACTTGAGCTAATGTTTCATTTTTTTTATTTATTTTATGATAATATACTCCTGCACCACGCCATATTGGATTGTCATACCAATTAATATGAATTGATAAATATATATTTGGTGAAGCTTTTTCCATCATTAAAATGCGGCGATATAAATCTCCTCTTTTTTTTTTAATATCCCAACGACTTGAAAAATCAATATCACTTTCCCTTGTCATATAAACTAACGCTCCTTTAGACATTAATTCATCTCTTAATTTAAAAGATATACTTAAATTTAGATCTTTTTCTAACAAACCGCCATAAGAAGTACCTGGATCTCTTCCTCCATGCCCAGGATCAATATATATAACTTTCCCTAATAAAGGCAAATCATTTACATAAGCACTTGTCTCACTAATAATAAAAGTATTAACCACAAAAAATAATAAAATAATAACTTTATATTTTAACAATTACATCACCACTTAATATTATGAAAAAAAATAAAGAAAAACCCACAAACTTGCGTTTATAGGTCTTAAATTTATCTCTTTGTAAATTGTGGTGCTCGTCTTGCTTTTTTTAAACCAGGTTTCTTTCGTTCTTTTATTCTCGCATCACGAGTAACAAAACCATTAGCTTTTAGCATACGGCGATAACTATTTTCAGAAGTAATAGGGGTATTTTGATCATAAACTAACAAAGCTCTTGTAATTCCTAATCTAATAGCTCCTGTTTGACCTGTAAAACCTCCTCCTTTAACTTCTGCTATAACATCAAAATTATTTCGACAATTAGTAACATCTAAAGGTTGAGTTAAATCCATAACAAGAGTTTTGTAAGGAAAATAATTATTTACATCTTGCCCATTAACAGTTATATTTCCTTTACCAGGAATTAATTTAACTTTAGCTACTGAAGTCTTTCTTTTACCTGTTCCGTAATAAACGGTTTCTTTCGTTTTCAATATTATAATCCTCCTTATTTAGCCTCAATGAAAATTGGTTTTTGAGCAGCATGAGGATGTTCACCATCGGCATATACAAATAATTTTTTATACATTGCCCTTCCTAATTTATTATGAGGAAGCATTCCTTTAATAGCTCTTTCTACCATCTCAGTAGGATATTTCTCTTTCATTACTTTTGCTGTCCTAGTTCTTAATCCGCCCGGATACATAGAATGATTATAATAAATCTTATTTTCTAATTTGTTTCCAGTTAAACCAACTTTACTAGCATTGATAATAATAATGTTATCTCCACAATCAACATTTGGTGTAAATATTGCTTTATGTTTACCTCTTAGCATATGAGCAGCCTTAGTTGCCATTCTTCCTAAAGGTATATCTGTAGCATCCATTATGTACCAATCACGTTTCACTGTTTCTTTTGTTTGCACAAAACTTTTCATTTTTCGTTTCTCCTTTACTTAAGTTCTACTTTCCCAGAGTAAAACTTAGCGGGATATAAAATGTACCGATTAGAATTATACTAAATAGAATCTATAAAGTCAATTATTTTAGCAAACTTTTAGCATTTTCTATTCATAATTATCTAATAAACTTATATCCAGCGAATAAATTATTTGATACGTTTTTGTAAAACGTTTTTCTGAAATAATGCTATAACCTATAATAATAATTTTATTTTCTTCATTATAAAAAATTCCGGGTAAAGACTTATCATATTTATTTTCTTTATAAGTTAATTCTTTAAAATATTCTGTGAAAAAAGAATTAATCTTTTCAGTTGATAACAAAGTAATATATGTAACGCTAGTAGTTGTTTCTTCTTTTTTTAATGAGAAAGAAGGTATTTTTATTGACATATTAGTATTATACTGCGGAATAAAAACAGCGTGATATGTATCATATAAAGTTTTCCCTATAATAATAATTAAAAGTATTACTCCTAATGTTATAGCAAATTTTAAATTATTTTTCATTTTTCCTCCTTATATCTTACTTTCTTTAAATATAAACCCCCTGCTGGAGCAGTTATGTTAAAATGGTTTTTATTTTGATTATTTAAAATCTCATTCATATAACTTGTTTCTTTTTTTCCTTCACTAATTAATATAATTACTCCTATGATATTTCGAATCATATGTTTTAAAAACCCATTCCCTGTAAAAGTAATCATAAGCTTATTTTTACATTTTTTTATTTTAACCTTATTTATAATTCTAACATAATTATTTCTTTTTTCATCAGCTGAAACAAAAGCTTTAAAATCATGTTCACCAATTAAATATTTCAAAGCTTTTTTAATCTTCTTTATATTCAACAACTTATTATATTGGTATATATAATTTCTTTCAAGAGGGTTGTATTCACCCATATTAATAACATATTCATAAGTCTTTTCTTTTACATTATATCTAGCATGGAAATTATTTGATACTTCACAAACTTTATTTACGTAAATATCTTTAGGTAAATAACTATTTAATGCTTGTTTTAATTTGTATGTTTTTATTTTTATAGTTAAATCAAAATGAGCTTTTTGTTCTTTCGCATGGACTAAGGCATCTGTTCTTCCAGACGCTATTAAATCAACTTCTTGATTATTATTTATTCTTTTTAAAACCTTTTCTATTTCTCCTTGAATAGTTCTTAATTTTACTTGTTTTTGAAACCCTTTAAAATTTGTCCCGTCGTAAGTTATTGATATTAAAAAACGCATTTAATTAACCTCTGTAAATAATTGCAATAATAAATATAGCAAAATGTATTAATATAAACGAATTATCATTAACGCTCCAGGTTCTCTTAAAAAAATTAGTTCTTTTGCTTTGTCTATTATAAAAACGAAGGTAATAGGTCAACTTTATATCGGCTAAATCATTTTTAGTTTGTGTAATAATAAGTTGATTTAAATACCTTTTTTTCTTTTTTTCTAATTTATTAATGTTAAAATATTTTAATTTGTTATTGTTTAATAAATGATTATAATGTATTTTTTTTATTAATTTATTTAATAGTTTTGGTTTTTTTAAAGAATAAAATATCTTTTCATATATATATATATAGTCTTCTATTAACATTATCTTAACACCTAAAGTAAGATAATAAAAACATACTAGAGTTTTTAAATAAAAGAAATAATTAGTATTAAAAATATTATATAAACCTAATATAAAAATTAAAATACTTACAATCAGCTTTTGTTTATAAAGATATGATAAAAAAAGTAAAATAACAATATTTAATAATATAATAGCAGGTATATCAACTAAAATAACGGATATTATAAAGACTAACATCCCAATTAATCGTCCCCAAAAATTAGGTACTTCCTTATACATGTTTATACACATCCTTTATTAAATCTCTAATGTCTTTATGATAATTTATTTTAACACTTTTCTTAATTTTAGCTAAATAACTGAAATAAATAAGATCTGGGACTTTAATATTATATTTATTTAACAATTTAATATTAGTAAAGACTTTTAATGATTCATCATAAATAATAAGACTTCCATCTTTAATAATTAAGACTTCCTCAACAAATTGATATAAATAGTCAACATCATTAGATGTAAAAATAATTTTTTTTCTATATTTAGTTTTTAAATTTTTGATAACATTTGCTAACCATCTTTTACCATGAAAATCTAAATAGCCTACTATATCATCAAATAATATAATATCTGGTTTAGTTATTAATTTAGACAATAAAATAACTTTTATTTTTTCTAAGTTAGATAATTCTTTAATTGATTTTTTTAAAATAGATTTTTCTAAATCTAAAAAAGTTAAATATTCATCAATGCTATTGTCTTTAGTACTTAGTCCAAGTATATCTAAATTAAAAAAGCACTCATCATAAACATTTAAAGTATAAAAACACGTATCTAAATTTTGGTGAATATAAGCTACTTTTTTCTTTATTTTTATTTTATTTTTTTTATTAACAGCTATTTCATCTATTTTAATAGTACCTGAGAAACTAAAATTATTACCAGATAATAAATCAAATAATAAACTACGATTATTTCCAATAAAACCAATTATTTTATCATTAGATAAAGTTAAATTTAAATTATCAAAATAAATTATATTTTTCTTTTCATAAACTAAATCATTAATAACTATGGCCATAAATCATTCACCAACCTCTCAATATTATCATAAGGCTGAGTAATTAATTCATAGAACTTTAATTTTGAAGACAAATCATAAATAAAAGGTATTTCTAAACCTAATTTAATTAATTCTTTATCATTATTATAAACATCAATAGGTTTACCACTAAATACTATTTTACCTTGATCTATAACAAAAAGATTATCACAAAAAATTGTTTGAGCACTGATATCCGTTGTTAAAATAACAGTTAAATCATCTTCATTGCATAACTTTTTTAAAATATTAATGACACGATTAAAATTATTATAATCTAAAAAGGATAAAACATTTTCTAAAAATAAAATTTTAGGTTTATGCATTAAAGCTATCGCTACTAAGACTATTTGTTTTTGATAATAAGTTAGATCTTGGGGACTTAACTTTAATAATTTTTCTAAATCAAAAAGTTTAACTATGTAATTTAATCTATTAATAATATCTCTTTTTGACATATTTAAATTCTGTAAAGGAAAAATTAGTTCTTTATATACAGAATCAAATAAAAATTGATTATTAATATTGCTTAAAACAACACCGAATTGAATATTAAATTTATCGAAATTAGATTTATTCATATATGCACAATTAACACTTATTGCTTCATTAGAAGAAAAAATTCCGCATAAAAGTCTCAAAAGTGTTTCTTTATTACTTTTATCATTACCAATAAAAGCGTTTATTTTATTACGTATTATTTTAATATTAATATCTTTAATTTTGTCTTTATAATTTAAATTCTTTGTCTTTAAAATATAATCCATAAAAACCACCCTATTACCTAATATTATACTAAAAAAAACGCTTTAAATAAAGCATTTTATCATTATTATTTCTTTTTTTGAATTCTATAAGCAAACCTTGCATTAGCTTTATCGCTTATAAAATGGCTAATAAATCTTAATAATTTCATTTTTAAAGAAGGTACAATAATTAATTTGCTTTCAAACATTTTATCTACAGCATATTTAGCTACATAATCGCTACTTATTCCTTTAATAGCAAATTTTACATTAGCTACTTTATTAAAATTAGTTTCTACTGGACCAGGGCATAAACAAGATATATGCACATTAGATTTATTTCTTCTTAATTCTTCATATATAGCTACACTTAATTTATAACTGTAAGCTTTTGTAGCATAATAAGTTGCCATTAGTGGACCTTGATTAAAAGCTGCAATACTAGAAACATTTAAAATATATCCATAATCTTTTTTTATCATGTCTTTTAGAAATAATTTAGTTAATAAATGAACAGCTTTAATATTGACATCAATCATTTCTAATTCTCTTAATGAATCAGTTTCATTAAAATTACCAATTAATCCAAAACCAGCATTATTTACTAAAATATCAATATTATCATCACGACAAAATAAATATAAATCTTTAACCATTTTTAAATTTGAAAGATCAGTGACTACTAATTTAACATTTGTTTTGTAATCCTTAATTGTTGCTTCTAATTTTTCTTTATTACTAGCAACTAATACTAAATCATATCCTAAATTACTTAAATACTTAGCTATAGATTGGCCTATCCCGCTTGATGCGCCAGTTATTAAAGCTTTCATTTTATCACCTCTTACATTGATTGCATTATATCATAAAAAAAAGACTATTTCTAGTCTTTTAACAGTTCAAGAATAACAATTAAAGCGCCGTCTCCTCTTCTTTCATCTAGTTTTAAGATTCTTGTATAACCACCATTACGATTAGCAAATCTAACTGCTAAATCTTCAAATATCTTTTTGGTTACTTCTTTGTCATTATGGAGAAAAGCTAAAACACTTCTTCTTGAAAGTAAGTCATTCTTTTTACCTAAGGTAATCATTTTATCAACATATTTGCGAACTTCTTTAGCTCTTGTTTCAGTAGTTTCAATTTTTTCATTCATGACAACTCCTTTTACTAAATTAGCCAACATTGCTCTTCTATGTTTATTATCTCGACCTAATTTTCTATATGCCATAATTTAACCTCCTTACCTTAATCATCATCACGCAATACTAAACCAAGTTCTCTAACTTTGTCCAATACTTCTTTAAGTGATTTCTTTCCTAGATTACGAATTTTCATCATTTCATTTTCACTTTTATTAACTAAATCTTGTAAATTATGAATACCAGCTCTTTTCAAGCAATTATAAGCTCTAACTGAAAAATCTAAATCTTCAATTAACGTTTCTAAAGCTTTTATTTTCGGATCTTCAGTCTTTTCAATCATTAAACCTGTCATATCAGCAATATTATCAACATCTGTAACTAAATTAAAATGTTCAATTAAAATTCTTGCTGCTAAAGCAATAGCTTCTTCTGGTTTAATCGATCCATTTGTCCACACATTTAAGATTAGTTTATCAAAGTTTTCATTTTGTCCTACACGGGCATTTTCAACTTCGTATGAAACTCTTTCAACAGGTGAATATAACGAATCAATAGCAATAACACCAATTTTTTTATTTTCAAATTCTTTTTTGTTATCTTCACTCTTAACATATCCACGACCATTTCCCACAGTCATTTCCATATTTAATTTTCCGCCTTTTGCTATAGTTGCAATTAAATGTTTAGGATTAACAATTTCAATATCAGCGTCTTTTTCAATATCACCAGCTGTTACAGATCCTTCTTTTTCAATATTAATTCTAATTATTTTAGATGAATTAGAATGATTTTTGATAACTACTCCCTTTAAATTTAAAATAATGGTGGTTACATCTTCTACAATACCTTCCATAGTTTGAAACTCATGTAAAATACCATCAATCTTTACTGATGTAATAGCACTGCCTGGTAAAGAAGACAACATTACTCTTCGAAGTGCATTACCCATTGTTGTACCAAAACCTCTTTCTAGTGGTTCTAGTTCAAACCTTCCATAAAAATTATTTTCAATATATTCTTTTATTTTATAATTTGGTTTTTCAAATTGAATCATGAATTAACCTCCTTTTTTTTATCCTCTTGGTCTTTTAGGCGGACGACATCCATTATGTGGAATTGGAGTAACATCATTAATTGATGTTACTTCTAAACCTGCTGTTTGCAGTGATCTAATTGCTGTTTCTCTTCCTGAACCTAAACCCTTAACAAAAACATTTACTTTTCTCATACCAATATCGTATGCTGCTTTAGCAGCTGCCTCGGCAGAAATACCTGCAGCAAATGGAGTAGACTTTTTACTACCTTTAAATCCTAAAGCCCCACTTGATGCCCAGCTAACTACATTACCCTCTTTATCAGTAAGTGTAACGATAGTGTTATTGAAAGTAGAATGAATATGAGCTTCCCCCTCAGGAATGCTTTTTTTAACTTTTCTTTTTCTTTGATTATAAGCCATTATATATTCTCCTTATCTATTATTTTTTCTTATTCGCTACAGTCTTACCTCTACCCTTACGAGTACGAGCATTACGATTAGTTCTTTGTCCTCTAACAGGTAGCCCTTTTTTATGACGGAATCCCTGATAAGAATTAATTTCCATCTTAGTTTTAATATTCATGTTAGCATCACGACGTAAATCCCCTTCAACAAGATGTTTTGAAATTTCATCACGAATTTTAATTAGTTCATCGTCTGATAAATCATTTGGTTTCTTAGTAAGTTCTATACCAACATTTTCTAAAATTTGTTTTGCTAAGGGGCGACCAATTCCATAAATTGCTGTTAATGCAATTACTATATGTTTATTATTTGGTAGATCTACACCTTTAATACGAGCCATCTAATACACTTCCTTTCATCCTTGTTTTTGTTTGTGTTTGGGATTTTCACAAATAACCATAATTTTACCTTTTCTTTTAATTACTTTGCATTTAGCACATATAGGTTTTACTGATGGTTTTACTTTCATTTTATTCTCCTCCTATTTCCTATAGGTTATTCGCCCACGTGTTAAATCATATGGAGAAAGTTCTAACATTACATTATCCCCCGGTAAAATACGTATGTAATTCATTCGTATTTTACCAGAAACGTGAGCCTCTATCATATATCCATTTTCCAATTGGACTTTAAATTTTCCACCTGGAATTATTTCTAGAACTTTTCCTTCTACTTCAATTGTATCATTTTTAGCCATCTTTTCACTCTCCCGTCAAAATTTTGTATCCATCTTTAGTTACAACAACAGTATGTTCAAAATGAGCAGATGGACTATTATCAGCTGTTTCAATGGTCCAGTTATCGTTATCTATATATATTTCTTTAGAACCCAAATTTAACATAGGCTCTACAGCTAATATCATTCCTTCTTTAAGAATCGGACCACTATTAGCTTTTCCATAGTTAGGTATATCTGGAGATTCGTGAAGGTTAGAGCCAACTCCATGACCTACCAATTCTCTTACAATACCTAAATGATATTTTGTAGCATATTCTTCAATAGCATTAGATATATCTCCAATTCTATTCCCCGGTTTAATAGCACTCAAACCCCTATACAAGGATTCTTTAGTATGGTTTAATAAATATTCTTTTTCACTACTAATTTTACCTACTGGATATGTCCAAGCAGAATCTCCATGATAACCTTTATAACAAGCTCCAATATCTATAGAAATAATATCTCCATTTTTTAGTTTATAGTTTCCTGGGATACCATGTACCACTTGTTGATTAACACTAGTACATATACTTTTAGGAAAACCATTAAAGTTTTTAAACGAAGGGATCGCATCTTTACTTATAATAAAGTCATGTGCTTTTCGATCTATTTCTTCAGTAGTTATTCCTTCTTTTATAAAAGGTTTGATATATTGATGAGTTTGGTATACTATATTCCCCGCTATAATTAACAATTCGATTTCTCTATTGCTTCTTATATTAATCAATATTATCCTCAGAAAACAAAATCTTTTCCAAACCAGCTAAAGCTATTTCTTTTTCAGTACTATCAACATGATATAAAACACCTTTATTATCATAATAATCAATTACTGGCGTTGTTTGAGTTAAAAACGTTTGATATCTTTTTTCAAATGATTCTATATTATCATCTGCTCTTTGATATAATTCTCCTTCACATTTATCACAAGAATCCTCTTTTTTAGGCTTTAAATCGGTTGAATAAATATTATATATAGTTCCACATTCTTTACACATTCTTCTACCAGTTGTTCTATTAATTAATATCTCCTTATCAATATCTAAAACTATAACAAGACCTAAATCTTGATTAAGTTTTTTTAAAACTTCCTCATATTCTATGGCTTGTTCTAGAGAACGAGGATAACCATCTAGTATATATCCGTTTTTACAGTCTGGTTCTGATAATCTCGACACTAGCGCTTCTGATACTATATCATTAGATACTAATTTACCAGCCAACATTATTTGATGGATTTTTTGACCTAATTCTCCACCTTTTTTAACTTCGTCTCTTAATAAATCTCCAACAGAAATATGAGCATAATTATATTTGGCTTTTAATAAGCTTGCTAATGTTCCTTTACCTGCCGCTGGCGGAGCAATTAAAATAATATTTTTCATTTTCTACTATATCCTTTCTTATAACCACGAGCTAATAAGCTTCCTTCTAATTGTTTATAAGTTTCCAAAGCCACACCTACAATAATAAGTAATCCAGTTCCACCAATTGTGATTTCATCTGGCAAACTTGTTATCTTAGAAAACATTATAGGCATACCTGCTATAATTATTAAAAACACAGCACCAACAATAGTTAATCTACTTAAAATTTTACCTATATTTTTTTCAGTAGCTTTTCCTGGTCTAATACCTGGTATGTATCCTCCATTTTCTTGCAAGTTTTTAGCTAAATCCTCAGGTTTCATTTGCAAAAAAGTATAAAAATAAGCAAAAAAGAAAATTAAAACTATATATATTAAGAATCCAACAGTAGAAGTATAATTAAGATAATCTTTAACAAAATTAGTAAAAGCTTCTTTCTTAATAATTTGAGTTAAAGTCGCTGGGATAGCTAATACACTAGATGCAAAAATAACAGGCATAACTCCAGCAGAATTAATTTTTATAGGCATAAATGATTGTTTAGCACCTAAAGCACTACTAGATCTATTAGCATATTGAATAGGTATTCTTTTTTCAGCTTCCTGAATAAAAATAATACCAATAATAATGCCAAAATATAAAAATATAAAAGTAATAAATTTAATTAGACCTAAAGCTGTAAAAACGCCGGTAGATAACACTAATATTCGATAAGCCTTTACAAACGTTGATGGTAGTGTACCTATAATACCTGCCATAATAAATAATGATATTCCGTTTCCTATTCCTTTTTGAGTAACTTGATCACCCAACCACAATAGAAAGGCAGTTCCAGCAGTTAAAACAATAGCTACATACATATATTCAATAATAGGCAGACCTTTGCCTAAAAAAGCAAATGCAAATGCATATCCTTCTATAAAAGCTAAAATAATTCCTACATATCTTGTTATTTTATTTATTTTTTGTCTACCAACATGACCTTGTTTTGCAAGATCAGATAAATATGGGATAATATCCATTTGTAGTAATTGAATAACAATCGATGCTGAAATATAAGGCATTACCCCCAGAGCAAAAATAGAAAATTTCTTTAAAGCTCCTCCGCCCATAACATTAATTAATTCTAAAAAACCTAAACTTGAAGTAATATTTCTTGTTCCTGGAACCGTAATAGATGTTCCTACTGTAAACAAAGTTACCGCCCCTAAAGTAAATAAGATTCTTATTAAAAGGTCTTTATTTTTTTTGGCAAATACTTGTTTAATAATAGAAAACATTCTAAATTACCTCATATTTACTTCCAGCAGCAGTAATTTTATCAATAGCTGATTGCGAAAATTTATGAGCTTTAATTGTTAATTTTTTAGTTAATTCACCAGTACCTAGGATTTTTATTCCTGATAATTGTTTCTTTACAATTCCTAATTCTTTTAATAATTCTGGAGTAATAACAGTATTATCATCAAAATGATTTAAGTCGCTTAAGTTAATAATAGCATATTCTTTTCTAAATATTGCATTATTAAAACCACGTGCTGGGATACGTCTATATAAAGGTAATTGTCCACCTTCAAATACGGGATTTACACCTCCGCCACTTCTAGACTTTTGCCCTTTTTGTCCTCTACCACTTGTTTTTCCTAAACCACTTCCTGGTCCTCTTCCAACTCTTCTTTTTTGTTCTTTGGCCCCAAGATTGTTTTGTAATTCATTCAATTTCATTATCTTAATATCTCCTCTACTGTTTTCCCACGAAGTTTAGCAACTTCCTCAGGTGATTTTAAGGATTTTAAAGCATTAATAGTAGCCGTAGCCATATTAATTTTTGTTCTTGAACCAAGTGATTTAGATAAAATATCACGAACTCCAGCAAGTTCTAAAACAGCTCTAACAGCACCTCCAGCAATTACTCCTGTACCAGCGCTTGCAGGTTTTAATAGTACTCTTGATGCTCCTGCATAACCCATAATTTCATGAGAAATTGTTCTACCATCAGTTAAAGATATGTTTACAACATTTTTAGTAGCTGCTTGAATTGCTTTTTTAATTGCATCTGGTACCTCTGGTGCTTTGCCCATTCCCAATCCTACTTTGCCTTTTCGATCACCAACAACAACTGTAGCACTGAATCGACGTTGACGTCCGCCTTTTGTTACCTTAACAACGCTTTTTACTTCAATGACTAATTCTTCCAACAATTTCTTTTGTGGGCGGATATTTCTTTTATTTTGCATATTACCCTCCATTAGAATTCTAATCCTTTATTACGAGCAGCTTCAGCAAGGGCTTTAACATTACCATGATAAAGATATCCCCCTCTATCAAAAACTACTTTCATTATTTTTTTCTTTTTAGCAATTTCTGCAATCTTTTCACCAACCGCTTTGGCTGCTTCAATATTACAAGTATTAGTTAATTTAAGATCTTTATCTAATGAAGATGCACTAGCTAAAGTAGTAGCTGTTTGATCATCAATAATTTGTGCATATATATATTTATTTGAACGAAATACACACAATCTTGGAATTTCAACTGTACCATTTACTTTATCTCTTATTCTTTTGTGTCTTACAATACGCATTTCATTTCTAGTAGGTTTCTTAATCATAAATATTTCTCCCTTCCAATTTATTTAGCAGCTTTCTTGCCCTCTTTACGACGAACATATTCATCTTTATAACGTATTCCTTTACCTTTATAAGGCTCTGGTTTTCTTACTTTTCTTATATTGGCTGCAAATTCGCCAACTTTTATTTTGTCTATACCTTTTACTACTATTTCAGTATTATTAATTAGTTCTACAGTTAAATCCTCTGGAATTATAACTTCCACTGGATGTGAATATCCTGCATTAATAACTAATTCCTTACCTTTCAGAGTAAAGCGATAACCTACTCCAATAATCTCTAAGCCTTTTTGATAACCTTCAGTTACTCCTATAATTAAATTTTGAATATTTGAATTAGCAGTTCCATGAAGAGATTTCGACAATATTTCATCATCGATACGACTTACTTCTAGAATATCATCTATTTGTTTAACCAAAATAGATTTTCCAACTATTGTTGATAATTCTCCTTTGGGTCCTTTTACTGTAATACATTGGTTATCTATATTAACTGTTACATTTTCAGGTATTGAAATTTTCCTATTTCCGATACGACTCATATCGACACCTCCTATATTTTACCAAATGTATGCTAAAACTTCTCCACCAAGATTTAGTTTACGTGCTTGTTTATCAGTCATAATTCCTTTAGAAGTAGAAATTATAGCTATACCTAAACCATTTAATACTTTAGGTAAATCTTCACTTTTAGCATATACACGTAATCCTGGTTTTGAAATACGCTTTAATCCAGTAATTACCCTTTCTTTTTTATCACCATATTTTAAAGTTAAAATAATGGCTCCTTGAACATCTTCTTTAACTAATTTATAATCAGCAATAAATCCTTCTTCTTTTAAAATTCTTGCTAATTCCTCTTTTAATTTTGAAGCAGGTACTGAAACCTCTTTATATCGCATTTGATTAGCATTACGAATTCTTGTAAGCAAATCTGCAATTGTATCAGTTACTATCATTATAATTCCTCCTTCCTTTACCAGCTTGATTTTTTAATTCCTGGTATTTGTCCTTTGTACGCTAATTCTCTAAAACAAATACGGCAGACACCAAACTTACTTAATATTGCATGGGGTCTTCCACATCTTTCACAACGACTATATTTACGTACCTTAAATTTAGGCTCTCTATTAGCCTTAACAACCATACTTTTCTTTGCCATTTTTTCCCTCCTATTACTTTCTAAAAGGAATTCCAAGACCGTTTAGTAAATCAAACGCTTCCTTATCTGTCTTAGCAGTCGTTACAAGAACTATATCCATACCTCTTATTTTAGCTATGTTATCATATTCAATTTCAGAGAATATTAATTGTTCTTTAATACCTATCGTATAATTACCTCGCCCATCAAAAGATTTAGGATTAAGACCTCTAAAATCACGAACACGCGGTAAACCAATGGCAATTAACTTATCTAGAAAGTTATACATGTTCTCTCCTCTTAAAGTCACTTTACACCCTATTGATTGACCTTCTCTAAGTTTAAAACCTGCTATAGATTTTTTAGCTTTTGTTATAACTGGTTTTTGACCACTAATAGCAGTAAGATCAGCAATAGCAGCGTCTAATAATTTAGAATTACTAGCTGCATCTCCTGCCCCTATATTAATTACAATCTTTTCTAACTTGGGAACACTCATAATAGTTTTATATTTATGTGTTTTCATTAGATTTGGAACTATTTCATTTAAATATTTTTCTTTTAGGCGGTTCATAAATATCCTCCTTTCAATTAATTAATCTTTTCATTTGATTTTTTTGAAATTCTCACTTTTTTATCTTTTTCAATAATATAACCTATTCTTGATCTTTTTTTAGTTTTATTATCAATAATCATAACATTTGAAGCGTGAATTGGAGCTTCTGTTTCAAGAATTCCTCCTGTTTCATTCCCACTAGGTTTTTGGTGTTTTTTAACCATATTAACACCTTCAACTATAACTTTATTTTGAGCTCTAAGAGTTTGAATAATTTTACCTTCTTTACCCTTATTAGCTCCTGCAATAACTATTACTTTATCACCAATTTTTAAATTCATAATAACCTCCTCTATAGCACTTCTTTAGCTAAAGACACTATCTTCATAAAATCTTTATCACGAAGTTCACGTGCTACAGGTCCAAATATACGTGTTCCTATAGGCCCTTTATCATCTTTTATAATAACACAAGCATTATCATCAAATTTAATATACGACCCATCATCTCGACGTAATCCAAACTTGCTTCTAACTATTACTGCTTTAACTATTTTTCCTTTTTTTATTGCTGAATTGGGAATAGCTTTTTTAACTGTTCCAACCACAATATCACCAATATTGCCAGTTTTAACTTTGCTTCCTCCTAAAACCCTAATAACTAGGAGTTCACGGGCCCCTGAATTATCAGCAACTTTTAAGCGGCTTTCCTGTTGAATCATAATTTATCCTCCTTTATTAGAGTTATAAAATAACTGCTTCTTTTACTATTTCTTTTAAGTAATAACGTTTTGTTTTAGATATTGGTTTAGAATTTATTACCCTAACAACATCTCCAACTTTTGCTTTATTACTCTCATCGTGAACAGCATATTTTTTAGAATATTTAACTCTTTTTCCATATAATGGGTGAATTTTATAAGTTTCTACTAGGATAGTAATTGTTTTATTATTAGAAGCACTTACCACTTTACCTAATAGTTCTCTTTTATTTTTATTTTCCATTAATTACCTCCTAGTTTTCTTTTTCACGTTCACGTAGAATCGTTTTCATTCTAGCAACCGTGTGTCTTAATTCCCTCATTCTTGAAGGCTTTTCTAAATTACCTGTTGCTTGTTGAAATCTTAAATTAAGTAATTCCTCTTTATGTTCTTTTATCTTTACTATTATTTCTTCAGTGGTTAGTTTTCTTATTTCATTAACCTTCATTTTTTTCACCACCATTTTCTTTCATAACAAATTTTGTTTTAACTGGCAATTTATGTCCTGCTAAACGCAAAGCCTCACGTGCTACTTCCTCTGATACTCCAGCTATTTCAAACATAATTTTACCTGTTTTCACAACAGCAACCCATTCTTCAACGTTACCTTTCCCTTTTCCTTGACGAGTTTCAAGAGGTTTCTTTGTTCTAGGCATATGAGGAAAAATATTAATCCAAACTTTCCCTCCACGTTTCATATAACGAGTCATAGCAATACGAGCTGCTTCAATTTGATTAGCTCTAATCCAAGCTCCTTCTTTGGCCATTAAACCATATTCACCAAATTGTAATTGAGTATTTCCTCTGGCATGACCTTCATAAGGTAATCTATGAACACGACGAAATTTTACTCTTGATGGTATCAACGCCATAATTAATTACCTCCTTCTTTTTTATTAGAAGAAAGAATTTCTCCTTTATATATCCATACTTTTACACCCATTTTACCAAGTTTTCTAACATGAGCTGTTGCTGTTGCATAATCAATATCAGCTCTTAAAGTATGTAATGGTATTGTTCCTTCAGAATAACCTTCAGTACGAGCCATTTCAGCTCCACCAAGACGACCTGATACACTAGTTTTAATACCTTTTGCCCCAGCTTTTAAAGCATTTCGAATTGCTCTTTTTTGTGCCATTCTAAAAGAAACTCGATTATTAATTTGATACGCAATTGAATTCGCAACAATTTGAGCATCTAAATCTGGCTTTTTAATATCAACAATTGAAATTTGAACATTTTCATTAACAATATCAGTAATCGCTTTTTTAAGTTTTTCAATTTCTTGCCCACCACGTCCAATAATAATACCTGGTTTCGAAGTATAAATAATAATTTCTGTTCTTTTTTTATTACGTTCAATTTCGACTTTACTAATACTCGACTTGTCTAAATTATTATCTATATATTGACGGATTTTAATATCTTTCTTTAAATATTTCGAAAAATCCTTAGATGGAGCATACCACTTAGATTCCCAATCTTTATTAATCCCTATCCTAAGTCCTGTTGGACTAACCTTTTGTCCCATATTAACCTCCTTTTAGTTTATTTACTTGCCACAGTAATAACTATATGACTAGTTCTTCTATCCTTGTGACCTATATGACCTCTAGAATCAAACATATGTCTTTTCATTACAGGTCCAGCATCAACTCTTGCTTCTTTTACATATAATGTATTTCGATCTAGCTTTAAATTATTAACGGCATTACTAATAGCTGAATTTAAAACTTTTTCAGCCAGTCTTGCTGACTTTTTATTTAAATTTCTTAATATGGTCAAAGCATCATCTACATTTTTATTACGTATTAGATCAATTACTAAACGTGCTTTAATAGGTGATACCCTTAGCATTTTCGCTATTGCTTTTGCTTCCATATTTTCCCTCCTAGTCATTTATTTTTTCTTCTTATCAGAACCGTGTCCACCAAATTTGCGAGTAAATGAAAACTCTCCTAACTTATGTCCAACCATGTCTTCTGTTACATATACTGGAATAAATTCTTTACCATTATGAACTGCAAAGGTATGACCAATAAATTCAGGAAAAATAGTTGAACGACGAGACCAAGTTTTAATAACTTCTTTTTTTCCGGATTTATTTAATTCTTTAACTCTTTTTAATAAGCGTTCAAAAACATAAGGTCCTTTTTTTAAACTTCTTGCCATTTCTATCCTCCCTATTTACTACTACGTCTACGAACAATAAATTTGTCTGACGTTTTTTTCTTTCGTGTTTTTTTACCCAAAGCAGGTTTTCCCCATGGAGTAAGAGGTCTCTTATGTCCAATTGGTGAACGTCCTTCACCACCTCCGTGTGGGTGATCATTTGGATTCATAGCCGAACCACGAACAGTTGGNNCCACGAACAGTTGGTCTAATTCCCAAATGTCTTTTGCGCCCTGCTTTACCTATTTTAACTAATCCGAAATCAGCATTACCAACTTCGCCAACAGTTGCATAGCAAGTATTAAATATTTTTCTTTGTTCGCCGCTAGACAATCTTATCATTACATAATTACCTTCACGACCAAGAATTTGAGCGCTTGTTCCTGCGCTCCTTGCAAGAGTACCCCCTTTTCCTGGGCGTAGTTCAATATTATGTACAGTAGTTCCTATTGGAATAGATACAATAGGCAAAGAATTACCTATTTTTATATCAACTGATGAACCACTTATGATTTTATCTCCAACTTTTAAGCCTTTTGGTGTAATTATATATCTTTTTTCGCCATCAATATAATTAATTAAAGATATATTTGCGCTTCTATTAGGATCATATTCAATAGTTGCAACAGTACCAATAACATCGTATTTATTTCTTTTAAAATCAATTAAACGATATTTTCTTTTAGCACCTCCACCTCGATGTCTAACAGTAATTTTACCTTGATTATTACGACCACTCTTTTTTGTCAATTTAACTACCAAACTTTTTTCAGGAGTTGTTTCAGTAATATGATCATTAGATAAAACACTCATTTTTCTTCTAGCGTTAGTAGTTGGTTTATAATTTTTAACTGACATTTTTAACTCTCCTCCTAACTAAGTTCAATCGTTTGGCCTTCTGCTAATGTAACGATTGCCTTTTTCGAACGATTAGTTAACCCAGTATAACGACCAACCTTTTTCTTCTTTGGTTTTTCATTAATAGTGTTTACTGATTTAACTTTAACTTTAAAAATTTTTTCAATAGCTAATTTTATTTCTGTTTTATTTGATTTAGGATCAACTTTAAAAACATATTGATTACTATTTTGTGAAACATTACCACTCTTTTCAGTAATTACTGGTGCTTTAATGATTTCTAAATATTTAGTATCCATATTTATAGCACCTCCTCTATAATTTTTAAAGCATCTTCTGTAATTATTAATACATCTGCTGCAACTATATCTAATACATTAAGTTCATTAGGTTCCATAACAATAATATTACCTAAATTTCTAGTAGCTAAAATTAAGCTTTCTTCTAACTCTTTTACCACTATTAAAGATTTTTTATCAATTAGTTTTAAATTTTCAAATATTTTTATCACATCTTTTGTCTTAGAAGATGTTAAAGCAATATTGTCTAATACTAATATATTATTTTCATTAGCCTTATAAGCAAGTGCTGACTTTAAAGCTAATCTGCGTTCTTTTTGATTCATTTTAAGACTATAGTCACGAGGTTTAGGCCCGAAAGCAATTCCGCCACCACGCCATTGTACAGCTCTAATAGAACCTTGACGAGCACGCCCTGTTCCTTTTTGTCTCCAAGGCTTTCTTCCACCACCACGAACCTCATCACGAGTCTTTGTATTATGAGTTCCTTGTCTTAAAGATGCTCTAGCTAAAATAATTGCATCATTTAACACTTTATCATTTGGTTCGATATCAAAAATAGTTTCATTTAATTTAATATCTTTTATTTTCTCACCATTTAAATTTAAAAGATTTGTTTTTGCCATTTAAATCCTCCCTTCATCACAATTTAATAATTACTTTATTCGGTAACTTGTGATGATTCTTCTGTATTATCTTCAATTTCTACTGTTGTTTCTGTTGCGATTTCTTCATTTTTAATTTCATCTTTTAATGAAACTTCTTCTCTAGTTGCTTCTTCTACTGGAATTTCTACATAAGAAATCAATTCTTCCTGTTCCATTATTTTACTATCTTTTTTAATAGCGCTTTTAATAATAACTAATGCTTTTTTAGGTCCTGGAATATTTCCTTTTACTAAAATAATATTGTTATCTAAATCAATTTGGATTACCTCTAAATTCTGGATAGTTGTAGTTTCGCTACCCATATGCCCCGGTAATTTTTTACCTTTTAAAACACGAGCAGGTAATAAAGTTCCTAAAGATCCTACACCTCTATGATACTGCGAACCATGTCCCATAGGACCACGACTTTGATTATGACGTTTGATATTACCTTGAAAACCTTTACCTTTACTTATTCCTGTAACATCAACCAGTTCGCCTTCATTAAAAACATTGGCTTTTAATTCTTGACCTAATTCATAATGACTAACATCTACCCCTCTTATTTCTCTTAAGAAGCGCTTAGGTGTCGTATTGGCTTTTGCTAAATGACCTAATTTAGGTTTATTACTTAAACTTTCTCTTATTGTATCAAAGCCTAATTGAATAGCATTATAACCGTCTTTTTCAACTGTTTTTATTTGAGTAACCACGTTAGGTTCAACGGCAATTACAGTAACGGGAATTAGTTTACCATTTTTAGTAAACACTTGGGTCATTCCTATTTTTTTACCTAAGATTCCTTTCTTCATTATATCCTCCTATTTAAGTATAATTTTATAATTTAATTTCAATATCAACACCACTCGGCAAATCTAAATGAGTTAACGCCTCAATTGTTTCCTTACTTGGGTTTTTAACATCAATTAATCTTTTATGCGTACGCATTTCAAATTGTTCACGAGCATCTTTATACTTATAAACAGCTCTTAAAATTGTATATTTTTCAATTTCTGTTGGCAATGGTACTGGACCACTAATATCGCCACCTGATCTTTTTATAGTTTCTACTATCTTAGTAGCCGCATTATCAAGAATTCGATGATCATAAGCTTTTAATTTAATGCGAACTTTTTCTTTTGACATTTAAAATCCTCCCTTCGTCTATATCTGGTATAGACTTGCTCCATGCAAATAACCTAATAAACCTTAACAACTTAACCTGGAGTATCAGCAACCTTGCACATCTAAGCAGTCACACAAAAGATATTTTATCATAAGTATTATATGAAAAGCAAGACTTTTTAGCACTTTTTTTATTTTTTTGATATATAACTAGCTGGAACTATCTTTACTTGTTTGTTTTTACAATTTGAATTTACTTTATTAATAACTTTATCTAAACCATTGTCATTATTGTTTTCATCAAACAACGATAACTGATATTCGTTATTTTCTACTAAATCCGATAATTTAATTCCAACATAGCGAATGTATTCTTCTTTATATAAACTATCAAGTAAAAAACATCCTGTTTTATTTATTTCTTTATAATTATTAGTGGCATTATAAAGTTTTGTTTGTCGCTGAGTATCTTTAAAATATTTGTTTCTTAACGTAATAGATATTGTTTTAGCATAAAGATTCTGGTTGTGTAAACGAACGGCAACTTTTTTACTTAAGTTTAATAAAATGCTTTTTAATTCATCTTTGTCTTGAATATCTATGGGTAAAGTTATCGACATACTAATATTTTTATTTTTCTCTTTTATATAATTAATCTGAGAATTATCCTCCCCATTAGCATATTCATACATATAGAGCGCACTGTTTTTAAAATACTTTTGGAGAAAATTAAAATCTGAATTTGCCAAATCAGCTATGGTCTTAATATTCAGAATTTGCAATCTTTTAGCTGTTTTTTCACCAATCATATATAATTTATGAACAGGAAGTGGCCAAAGTTTATCTTTTATTTCCTCTTTAAACAACGTATGAACTCTATTAGGTTTTAAAAAATCAGAAGCCATTTTAGCACAAAGCTTATTATTGGCAATACCCACATTTACAGTAAAACCAAAATTACTATTTATTTCGTTTTTTATTTTATATGCTAATTTGATAAACTCTTCTTTGTTAAATTTATAATTACTCATATCTAAATAACACTCATCTATTGAATATCGTTCAACATATTTAGAATATGAACATAAATAAGCATACAACTTATCTGATTCTTTTTTATATAGCTCATAATCAGGTGCAAAAATTCTAAGATTAGAGCATTTCTTTCTCGCTATATATATTGGAGTTGCTGTTTGAACGCCTTTATTTTTAGCAACTGGTGATTTTGCTAAAATAATCCCATGACGTTTAGATTGGTTACCGGCAATAGCTGAAGGAATTTTTCTAATATCAACCTTGAAACCTTTTTTAAGTAAATCAACAGCTGTCCATGAAAGAAAAGCATTATTTACATCAACATGAAAAATAATTCTACCCATCTTTATCACCTTTTATATTATAACACGAATGTTTGTTCTAGCAATAAAAAAATTATTAGTATTCTAATAACTTTTTATTAATTAGCCCATAAATTTAATGGGTATATGTTTTCTTTAATCATTTCATTTATTTGTTTTACAAATTTT